>Ga0105240_10009768_pt1 | contig 13546 bp, 15 predicted proteins | sample KBSC54metaG_FD_80426 | JGI IMG/M metagenome (GOLD analysis project Ga0105240, IMG submission 80426) | Corn rhizosphere microbial communities from Kellogg Biological Station, Michigan, USA - KBS C5-4 metaG | ecosystem: Host-associated > Plants > Roots > Rhizosphere > Soil | place: Michigan, USA... | reverse complement strand
GGTGAGACCGGAACGGGCAAGGAGGTGGTGGCTCGCGAGATCCATTCGTCCGGCGACAGAAACCGGAGGCCCTGGGTAGCAGTCAATTGCGGCGCCATTCCGGAACCGCTGCTCGAAGCCGAACTGTTCGGTCATGCCCGTGGCGCATTCACGGGGGCAGTGCAGTCGCGCGCCGGAAAATTCGAAACCGCAAACCATGGGACTCTGTTCCTTGACGAAATCGGAGATATGCCGCTGGCTATTCAGGCGAAGCTTCTTCGCGTCCTGCAGGAACGCGAAGTCGAACGCCTGGGTGGAAACGAGAGCATTAAGCTCGACGTTCGGGTGATTGCCGCTACGAATGTAAACCTTGCCGAGCGGGTCAGAGATGGCCTGTTTCGCCAGGACTTGTATTATCGCCTCAACGTTTTCAGAATCGTGGTCCCTCCGCTGCGTGAGAGAAAAGAAGATATTGCTCTGCTTGCGAAGCACTTTGTCGGCCGCTTCTGCGCAAGCGAGCGGCTGGCTCGGAAAAAAGTGGACGCATTTACACTCGACCGGCTGACAGCCCATCATTGGCCAGGTAACGTCAGAGAACTTGAAAATGCTATGGAATCCGCAGTGATAGTCAGCGGTTCCCGTCTCACCATACTTCCCGCGGATCTCCGAATCCAGCAGGTTGCCGCGCCGCTTCAGACCTCCGCAAAACCAACAGCCGGCATCGAAATTCCGCCACAAGGGCTCCACTATCAAAGCGCACTCGAACAATTCGAAAAGAGTCTGCTTACCCAGGCGTTAAACCGGGCCAGAGGCAACAAGACCGCCGCTGCCGACCTTCTGGGCCTGAAGCGAACCACTCTCGCCGCCAAAATGAGAGTGCTCGAATCGAAACTCCCCCGTCTTGTCGCCTGATTCGCAGCTCATGACGGATGAATCAGCCGAAAATCCAAACCTACCTGCGGGGTACCCTGATCGCCCGAGAAACAATGCGTCAGATTCTGTTGCAGGTCGCCGTCTTCAATGCCGCGAGGCACTGAGAAGTGGAAATCTTCACCGGGCATACATGCCGAGACCATCGAGCAGCACGCCACGTTCGCCAGTTCCCGAACAGTGGCATCCAGGTGCGCCTCTGAAACCTCTGCCGCATCGATGCCCAGGAAGTCCGCCGTGAGTTGCCTGACAAGCCTGATGTTGGCGGCGACCCGCAGTTCGCCCGATACAGACCCGGCAAAAGCAACGCTCGCTCCTGTCACCGGTTGTTCCAGCCGCCCGCTGCCGCAATATTGCGGGCTATAGAAGTACATAGCCTCGAAAACGCGGCACATCAGCGTCTGTACCAGAGTGGCCGAAGGCGAACTGGCGCTTACTGAAACCGTCTGACTCATGACTTACCCTCGATTACTTCGAGCAACCTCGTCCGCAGACATTCGGGCGAAACCGGCTTCGTCATATAGGCGGTCGCCCCGGCATGAATGAGTTGCTCTGGTCGGCCGGCGGACCGGTCGGCGGACAGCACAATCACGGGAGTCGACTTCAACTCGGGGTTGCCTCTGATTTTCATCACAAGTTCATCGCCGCTCATTTCCGGCATATTCAGATCTGTGAGCACAAGATCCGGGAGGAACTCGACGGCCATGGAAAGTGCCTGTTTTCCGTTCTCTGCCTGCAGAACCGACATGGCGATTCCGGTCATGCCCAAGGTGCGGGAAAGGAATGTTCGCATCACCGGCGAATCGTCAACAACGAGCACCCGCATCATTAGCAGACCTCCCCATTAGACCGATGGCGGCCGGAGCGAATATTCGGCTTTTCTCGGAGCCGGTCCGCAGGTCTATCCGGCCCGTGGCGAGATCGAGCCGAACCGACCTCGATTCGTTGCCGCCCACGTCCTCGCGATCAATGAAGATCCCATTCCTCCAAAGAACCTTTCTTAAGGCCAGATAGTTACGTTTTCCGGTTTCAAAGTGGGTAGAGTCTGCCATCATGCTTGCACCTCCTGTAATGCAGCAGCGAACGCGCTTCCGTGTGCTCCCCGCCTCTTCCATCATTCGGAAGAGGGCGGGAAGGCCCGTATCGGCGTAAACGAATGGATTGACCGCGGCGCGATTCGGATCGATTGTTGAATCAGGCAGCATAAAATGCAGCAACCCGCCCACCCGTGTCTTCCAGTCATAAGTTACGACGGCTATGCAGGAACCGAGGGCGTAGGTGCTCAGGCTCCCCGCGGGAAGGAACGCAATACGGCAATCCCCGACACCTACAACCACTTCGCTGCCGGCCGGACATGGCATTAGAGTTTCCTGTATGTCGCCGGCTGGACATACTGGAGGCCCGCCGGCAGTTTCAGAAGCGTCTCGGAATGCCCTGTGAACAGATGCCCGCCAGAAGGCAGCTGCATGACCAGGCTCTCAACCAGCTGGTCGCGAGTCGACTGCTCAAAATAGATCATGACGTTTCGGCAGAAAATGACATCGAACTGACCGATATGACGAAATGGCTGCAGCAGGTTCAGAGACGCAAACGTCACCATCGAACGCACCGCCGGTGCAACAGCGCATAACCCGGAATCGCCGACATGGGATCTGAAGTAGCGATCGCGCCAGCCGGATGGCAGCGCATTTGCTTTTGAATCGCCATACTCGCCCCGCATGGCTACGGTCAGGGCGGCTGAAGAGATATCGGACGCGTTGATACCGCAGTTCTGCACACCGGCGTCCAGCGCACACATAGCGATTGTGTATGGCTCCTCGCCGGTTGCACAGGCCGCGGACCATATCCGAACGCGATTTCGGTGCAGTGGGAAAATCACGGTACGCAGGAAGTCGAAATGCTCCGGCTCACGCCAAAATCCACTGTGGTTAGTGGTTAGCGTATCGATGAACTCGGTAAACTCCGCCCCATGCCTTCTTGTCGCGATGAAGCGGATGTATTGCGTGAACGAATCGAATCCGTGGCGCCGGACAAGCTTTTCCAGCCTGGTGGACACGAGCGCCTTTTTCCCCTCATGAAGACTGATGCCGCAAGCTGAGCGCGCCATTTCGCGGACGGCGTCGAAGTCCGGAATGGAGAGCGGCTTAATCTGCTCGTAAGAAAAGCTCATCTGGTTTTCGTAAGATCTAGGCCTGATACCGAAGGGAATTGACATCGATAATGAGACCGACGCGACCATCCCCAAGAATCGCGCCGCCCGAGATGGCCGGCACGTCGCGGTATGTCTTGCCAAGCGACTTGATAACAACCTCCTGCTTCCCGATTAACTGATCCACCGCAATGCAGTACAGTTGATCGCGCGAATCGACCACGACGAGTACTCCGGATCCCGCCGCGCCGACCGCCGAACGGTCATGCGAGGTCAGGCCACTACCCGGTTCAATCTTTTCGCCAAAAAGCTTAGAGAGGCGTATCACAGGAAGCAGCTTTTCACGGAATACCGCGGCCTCTACTTTGTTCTCGAGGGTCACCAGTGTCTCGGGTTTCGGCGAGAACATCTCGCGGACCGCAAACATGGGAAGAATGAACCTTTGCGTACCCACCGCCACCACAAGGCCATCGATAATCGCGAGAGTCAGGGGCAAACGCAGCACGAAGGTACAGCCCTTGCCCAGCACAGAACGGATGGCAATGCGGCCGCGCAGCTTTTGTATCTGCTTTTTCACCACATCCATACCCACGCCGCGTCCGGAAAGATCTGTCACCTTGTCGACGGTAGAAAACCCGGGTTCGAAGATGAGTTTGAAAATAGACTCTTCGTCCGGCGTTTCTCCGGCCGGCACTAACCCAAGCCGCTGCGCTTTGGCGAGGATTCGGGCGGGATCCATCCCCCGCCCGTCGTCCGAAATCTCGATCACAATGTCACCCGCATCGTGTGACGCCTGCAGTCGGATCGTTCCTTTTTCAGGTTTCCCCGCGGCAAGCCGGTCAGCGGGGTTTTCGAGCCCGTGATCTGCCGCATTACGGACCATGTGAACCATGGGGTCCGCCAGGTCTTCCACGATGCTCCGGTCAAGCTCCACATCGTCGCCGATCGTTACCAGTTCGACTGTCTTGCCCGACTTGCGCGCCAAATCTCGTGTGAGCCGGCTCATCTTACGAAAAAGCGTGCCCACCGCGACCATGCGCATGGACATGGAAGTCTTCTGTACCTCCTGAACCACGCGCGCCAACTGCATCAGATTGCGCGAAAGCAGCGGATCCTGCGACGCTCCTATTACGGGATCGTGGCGCACCACAGACTCGGCGATAACGAGTTCGCCGACCATGTCGATCAGGTACTCAAGCTTTGAGGTTTCGATTCGAACGACACGGCTTTCGCCTCCGCCGCGCCCCTCTGCCGGCGCTCCTTCCGCCGGCGTCGAAATTGCTTTGGAGTCCCGCTCGCGCATTGGGTTTTCAAGCGCAATTTGTGACTCCGGCGGAATCGACTCCGGCAAAATCTGGGGTTGTATCGCAAGAGCGGATACTGCTTTTAGCAGAGCCCTGTCACACGGAGGAATTTGGTGCAAAGGCGTCGAATTCGCCGCATCCAGGCACTGTATCAGCGCATCCGCGGACTTTAGAATCAGATCGATAGTCTCCGGCGTAAGTGCCAGCTTGCCGGAACGAGCCAGGTCGAGAAGGTTTTCCGTTTCGTGCGCCAGCTCATGAATCGCGGTTGCGCCAAGAAAGCCCGCCAGCCCCTTCACCGTATGAAAAGAGCGAAAAACGCCGTTCAGCGCCTCGATATTGTCAGGTTCTCTTTCGAGCGCAAGCATTCCGGTCTCAACACCGGCAAGGTGCTCCCTGGCCTCAACGAGAAACTCGTGTACCAGTTCGGGATCGCCGGCAAGTTCATTCGCCGCTTCCTGAGCATCGCGTTCCTGACGCTCACACAGAACTGCCCGAAACGACATGAGCGCCGACCGAAATGCCTCCGCATCGGAAGGTGGCAGCGCTTCGTCGCCGGTGCCTTTCTGCCGTGAAAGTGCCGCCACACGATGTGCCGCCACACGCACGGCCTCAGGCACCGGTTGCGCCAGAAACTCGGCTACGATGGCGAACAAGCTTTGCGGACTTCCGGTCGGTTCGGTTTGCAGGGCGCGGTCGATCTCCTGGAACAGTTGCTCGTCAATACCGGTCATACGTCTCCGTAAGTTAGATCGGCCATTTTCCGTAAGTCCTGTAGAGCGCGCTCCGAATTATCCGGAAGTCAGAAGCCGGGAAACAGTCGCGAGAAGGCGTACGTCCCGGGTGGGCATGCCGAGATTTACAGCCGCGGTATCGGGCGACATTCCCGCCCTCAGTAATTGAAGCGCCCGCGCGCGGGTGGAGAGATTCAGGCTTTCCTGGGGCCGCGGTTCGTCGCGGGCAGGCAAACTCGCCTCAAGCGATTCCAGAGTTTTCAAAAGAGCTTCCAGTTTCTGGTCGCATGCCCGTCGGTGAGCCGCGAATGCTTCACGAAATTCCGTGGTGGCACAACATTCTCTGGCGCCATTCGCCGAGCTCGCGGGCCGGCGAAGTATCCGGGCACAAATCGCCGCGGCGACACTGAGCGCAACCACACCGACGGCAATCGAACAAATGGTCGCAGCCAAGCCGTCGGGCATCATATTCCACCTCCCGCGCTTACGGCCACACGGGCTGAAGTCTGCGATATCCCGAACCTCAGCCTGTCTTCTCTGCTGGCAAGCTGCGTGATCCGGACGCCATAGTTCCCGTCAACCACCACGACTTCTCCACGCGCAATCACGCAGTCATTCACAATCACATCTACCGGTTCCACCACGAGGCGATTTAGCTCGACTATAGAACCCGTGTTCAGCTTCAGGACCTCCCGAATCTGCAGCGAAGTTCGCCCAAACGATACGTTTACAGGCAGAGCGACATCCAGAAGTAAATCGAAGGTCTTTGAGAATGTGTTGCCGGCCGGCGTGCTTTCCTTGCCCTGGCTGCCGCCCTTATCTGGCTCAGAGTCCGAAACCTGCTCGTACAGCGCTCCAAGCGCAGCCAGCCAGCCGGCGCGAAAGTGCCAAACACTGTCCTTTTGGCGCACACTGAAGACTTTCCATGAGATTTCCTCCGGAACCGCAAGCACTTCCTCGCCCTTGCCCGCCGTGATTTCGCGCTGTAAATCGCCTGTAAACGCGGCCGCCATGCCACCAATGGTTTGGCCCGCGATTTCCTGCCATGTGGAACGGCAATCCTCGTCCGAAACCGATTCGATACCGACTGCCGCAAGCGTTAACTGGCCGGCGGCCGTCCACAACTCTCTGCCCGCAATCAGCCAAAATACCGGTCGATCCGGATCGAATGAGAACGATTGCTGCCACACAATCGGATCTTCGGGCACATCCGCCTCACCGCTTACAAGACACTCCTGACCCGTCATACTGCTGAGCGCGCGTCTCATCGCGGCTTCGATGTGAGCGCCGATGCGCTCGGAAGCTTCCAAATTCTTCATGGTTTCATGCCCTTCCGACTTCCACTAATCGTCATCCCCTGGCGCCAGGCCAGCGCTTCGAAATCGCATTCCGAAGCCGCAGAATCGCCTGCGATTTAATCTGCGACACTCTTGAGAAGTGCAGTTCCATCACGTCGCCGATTTCCTTCAGAGTCAGTTCTTCATAAAAATAAAGACTCAGCACAGTCCGTTCAACAGCGGGTATGGCGTCGATCGCCGCTGTAATCAAACGTTCCAGCTCATTTCGTTCCAGCTGAAGGGCGGGCGACTCTTCATCGCTCGCGGCCACGTAGCGGATTAGCGTGCTGGAACTTTCGTCATCGCGAGCGTATTCCAGTTCGCCGATGTCCAACGCCGCGATATCCGTAAGTCGCTGCCTGTACTCGGGAACGGTAACGCCGAGTTCGGCCGCGATCTCCTCTTCCTGCGGGGCGCGCCTCAGTCGCTGTTCGGCGCGCGCCACGGCCGCTTCCATCTCGCGCGCCTGCCTGCGTTTCATACGGGGAGCCCAATCGGTTTCGCGCAGACTGTCGAGAATCGCGCCCCGAATCCGGAACTCGGCATACGTCCGGAGCTTGACGTTCTGCGACGGATCGAAATTGTCAATGGCGCTAATCAGGCCGATTATTCCCGCTGAATTGAGATCGTCAAGAGCCACAGTCTCCGGCAACCGTTCGTGAATCTTGCGCGCGATTAACCGCACCTGAGGCAGGTGCTCGATGATCAGCCGTTCCCGCTCCTCGGCGGATACGGATTCAACCGGAAAAAGATATGCTGCCGCCGCCAATTGTTCTCCTTACGCCGCCGCGGCAGCCATGGCATGGCCATTGCAAACGGTCCGCGCCCATCGCGCGGCGTTTGCCTCTTCGATATCGTCCGGAATATCCCGGCCTGTCCCCGCGAACGCGGCGGGGATTCCGGCTCGGGCTAACACCTCCGCCATCGCGCCCAGCGTAAGTGCCTCATCAATACCTGTAAACAAGAGATGTGTAGGCCCCATCATTGAAAACGCGGATACCGCGTGAAGCAGGTCCGCGGTGCGTCCCTCAGCCCTGAGCACCAGGTGCTTTTCGATTTCCGGGCGACGCGAAAAAAACGTCGCAAATTCCGATATTTCCCACGAATCGGTTCGGCACAAGCCCGGCGTATCGATCAGAACCAGGCCCCGCCAGCCATCGCCATTCAGGGCCAAATGCAAACTTTCGAGCGACTCGAACGCCTGAAAAGGAACTCCTAATATCGCGGCGAACCTCGACATCTGCTCCTGTCCGCCTATCCCATGCGCACCTGCGGAATAAATGCGAACCGGCACGCGACGGGCCAGACCGCAGCGCAATGCGATCTTCACAAGGCTGGTGGTTTTTCCCCGCCCGGGCGGGCCAATGAACGCCATCGTTCGGCTGTCCCTCGGCTTCATTTCCGCAAACAGCTTTACCCGAATTTTTTCCGTCAGCTCAGATGTGACGGATGGCTCCCGCTCGCCCTGCCTCTGAGACGCGGAGAGGACAAGCTCGCGCGCAAACTCGCGGCTCAAGCCGTTCGCACACAACCGTGAAACGATTGCGCCCGAGGCGTCCATCTTTCTTTCGATCTCCACGTCGGCTGCCTGCATGTGATCAGCAAACCCGCCAGCAAACGCGGCCGCCCGGGGGATCACTCCACCGACATTTCCCACGGCATCGCGAAGCGCTGCGATCTGTGTCCGCAAATCGTCGAGTTCGGTTTTCTGGTGTTGTGCTCCCGCGGGCGCCTCTCGCGCTCCAGGCTGAGCGTCATCGAATGCGAACGTGACTTCCAGACGACCGAAGGCCCGCGCGTCCGCCGGTGACGGTCGCGAGCCGACCAGCATCGCATCGGGGCCGAGTTCTTTGCGGGCCACTTCGAGCGCCGCCGGCACGCTTGTCGCGAAATACGTTTTTGTCTGCATGTTACTGAACAACTCCCAGGGAAATCACTTTGGTCCCTGCCGGGACCTCGTTGTGCGAAAGAAAGAAAAGATTCGGCATCGACGATTCAACCGAGCGGCGAAGGAAGTACCGGCACGATGAACTCGTAATCACAGCTGTAGCCGCTTCAAGCGGACCGATCCCGCGGCTGAAGCGATCGAGCAAATCCCGCAAGGCCTGAGGAGTGAGCCCGAGCGAACTGTTCGTTTCTCCGTGTTCCACTCCTCCCTCCACGAACCGCTCAATCTGCGGGTCGATAAACCACGCGGGCAGGTCCCCGTTTGCGTTGAGATAAGGCTTCACAATGGCGCGCCGAATCGCCTGCCGTACAAAGTCGGTCAACAGCACCGGATTGCGTGTTGCCGCCGCCGCCTCACCAAGGGATTCCAATATGGAAACCGCGTCCCGAATCGACACGCGCTCGCGCAGCAAATTCTGAAAAACACCTTGCACGGTGGCGAGCGGGAGCAATTTCGGAACCAGATCCTCCACCACTCTCGCGTGTTCTGTGCTCACCCGGTCGAGCATCTTTTTAGCTTCCTGACGCGAGAACAATTCATGAGCGATTCGCTTGATGAGTTCAGAAAGATGAGTGCTCATCACGCTGAGAGGATCGATCACCGTATAACCCATCGATCTGATCTTTTCGCCTTGAGAGGATGGAACCCACCATGCTGTGACTCCAAACGCCGGATCCTTCGTGGCCCGGCCTTCCGGGGGCCGCTCGGTTGCCGTGACCGCTATCGCGAGATCCGAACCCTGCGGCAGTTCGAATCGCGCTATCTCGATCCCTTTCAAAAGGATGGAATATTCACGCGAACGCAGGCTCAGGTTATCGGTGACCCGAATCGCCGGAATGATGAATCCGAGTTCTGTGGCCAACTGCTTCCGAATCGATCCGATCCGCCGAAGCAACGGGGAATTAGCGCCGTCGGCAATCATCGAGACCAGCCCAACGCCCACTTCAATGGACAGCAACTCCACTCGAAGCAGGTCCTCCAGATTCTCTTTCGGCGCTTTCGGTTCGGCGGCGCCTGATTCGGGTATTCCCGCCGCCGCGTTTTTCTTCATCTGCCAGGCAATTGCGCCCAACCCCGTCCCAAGCAGCAAAAAGGGAATCTTGGGAAGGCCAGGAAACAGGGCGAGCGCGATGAGAACTCCGCTCGCCAGTTGTAACGGTTCGGCTGCGCCAAATATCTGCTTCTGAAATTCCACGCCCAGCCGGTTATCCGATGTCGCGCGAGTCACGATCATGCCGCCTGAAATGGAAATCATCAGCGCGGGAATTACGGTCACCAGACCATCGCCAATCGTCAGAACGGTGTACGTTTGCAACGCTTTGAGCACGTCAAGGCCATGTTGCAGAACACCGATCAGCAAACCGGCAACGATGTTGATGGCAGTAATCAACACGCCCGCAACCGCGTCGCGCTGCGTGAACCTGCTGGCGCCGTCCATGGCGCCGAAGAACTCGGCTTCGCCCGCCAGCTCTTTGCGCCTGCGCCGGGCAGTGGCCTCGTCGATCAGCCCCGCATTTAAATCGGAGTCGATAGACATCTGCTTGCCGGGCAGCGCATCGAGTGTAAACCGCGCCGTCACTTCCGAAATGCGCACCGCGCCGTGGTTGATGACCACATACTGAATGGCAATCAAAACCAGAAAGATAACCGCGCCAATGATGTAGTTGCCGCCCACCACGAAGTTTCCAAACGCCTGAATCACATCGCCCGCCGCTGAGGTGCCGGTGTGCCCGTTCAGCAAAATGAGCCGGGCTGAGGAGACGTTGAGCGCCAGACGAAACAGCGTCAGCATCAGCAGCGTGGTGGGAAAAACGTTGAAATCCACCGGCTTGGTAATGTACATCGCGACCATAAGCACGATGACGGACATCATGATGTCGCAGACGATCAGCAGATCCAGCAGGAACGCAGGCATCGGTGCGATGAGCGCCACCACAATCGCGAGCACTGCCGCCGGCACGGCAAGCTCACTCGCAGTCTTCAGCGTAAACAGCGGTGCGGCATTCTTCGGCTTCGGCGGCGCGGCAGTCATCTCGTTCTCCTTCCCGCTGGATTCGTCAGCTTGAAGATATAGGCCAAAATTTCGGCCACAGCCCGGTAAAGGTCGGGCGGAATCTCCTGTCCAACGTCAACTGACTTATACAGTGCCTGAGCAAGGGGAGGATTCTCAATTATTGGTACCTGATTTTCAATCGCCCTCTTTCTGATGCGCGCAGCGAGATAATTCTTTCCCTTTGCAACCACCTGGGGAGCGGCCATACCTCCTTGTTCGTACTTGATGGCTACGGCGTAGTGAGTCGGATTTACGATGACCGCGGTTGCGGTTGGCACCGCCCGCATCATGTTCTTGCGGCGCATGTCGCGCTGAATTTTGCGGACCCGCGCCTTAATCTGCGGATTCCCGTCGTTCTCTTTCGATTCGTTGCGGATCTCCTGTTTACTCATCCGCAGCCGGGCATTGTAGCGGGAGCGATCGCGAACCAGCATCACGGCGCCCAGCACGACAAGGACGAAGGCCGATTTTCGCAGCGCATCCCGCAACAGCATTCCCGCAGCGCCCGCTCCCGCCGCGACCGGAAGCAGCGGTAATCGCAGGATTTCCGGCAATCGGTCCCGCACCAACCCCCAGGTCAGCCACAGCATAAGGGGAATCATTACTACCGCCTGGAAGAAGTGGGCCATGTTGTTGGCCGGAACCTCTCGAAGACGGTTCGCGGGATTCAATCGCTCAAACTTTGGCATCAACCTCGAAAGACTGAAGCCGAGGTTGGTCGATCCCATTTGCAGCAAAACAGTGACCGCCATAAGGAGCCCCCCAAGCACAGCCAGGGGTCGAAGCGCCTCCGTCGCCATCAGCGTGAGAAGTGTGGTTAGATCGCCCGTGCTGAGCGATGATGAAAACGCTCTTCGGAGGCCGGTGACCAGAGCCGCCTGCACGGTGGTAATCCAGTTAGGAAAGTATGCCGCCGCAAAGCTTATGAAAGTGAAGAACTGCAGCGCCGCGACTAACTCGCGCGCGACGGGAAAGTCTCCATCCTTGCGGGCCTTTTCGAGGCGCCGCGGTGTTGGCTGCTCAGTGCGTTGGGAATTGTCCGCCATGCGTGAGAATCCATCAATTCCATCAATGGCCGGTTCGGAGCATGCCTTCGATCAACTGAATCCCCTGGGTCATCATCGTCCCGAAGAACTTCGGCTGCAGCGTGAGCGTGGCTGCCATCAGCACCATCGACGCGGCCAACTTTACCGGTATGGTCAGGCTCACCAGTTGTATTTGGGTTTGTACTCTGCCAAGCACCGCAAGCGCAGCGTCGGCCAGCATCAGGAGCGCAATAATGGGCGCGGCGAGGCGCAAACCAGCCCCGAAGATGGACGCGGAGAATTTGATCAGAGCCTCAGCCCAGACCCTCTGCGCTATGAACGATTCTGGAGGGCAGAGCCTCAAACTATCCGCGAGAGCCCGAACCAACAGGCGATCGGCGCCGGTCGCAAAGAATAACAGCCCGGCGGTCGTCTGCGCAAGACTTAACAGGACGGTTGAGTCCGCTCCACTGCTCGGGTCCACCGTGGACGCGAAACCAAAACCGGCCTGCAGGCTTATCACCTGCGCCGCTATCTGGAATACCTCCAAAACAACGGCGAGGGATATCCCTATCGCCAGACCCAGGGCTGCTTCACCCGCCAGCCCCGTCACAATCCTGCCGATGCCGGCGTCCGAAGAAACCGGCGATTTCCATTCCGGCCACAGAATCATCGTGAATCCGAGTGAAAGAAAAGCCTTGGGAATGTCTGACGCGCCTCGATATGCCGCCAGCGGCAGGAAAGCAAAAATGCAGGAAACACGCGCCAGCGTAAACAGAAATCCGAAAAGCGTCGCATACGTAAAAAGCGCGTCAGCGTGCATAGCGGCTCAGGTTCCCCAGAATGTCAATCGTGTAACTCATGCTCTTGTGAACCATCCAGGGCATCAGCAGAAGACAGCCTCCGAGGAACGCGATCAGGCGCGGAATCGAGTTAAAGCCCGAATCCTGAATGGACGTCACAATCTGAATCAGACTGATGACAATTCCGGTGACGAAACCAATTGCCAGCAGCGGGGCGGCAATCCAAAACGCCGTCATGAACATCTGCCCGATAATGTGCGCCACCGAATCGGGCGTCATACGTAGAAACTCTTCATGAGCGAACCGATGGTCAGGTTCCACCCGTCTACCAGCACGAACAGCAGAATCTTGAACGGCGCCGAAACCATGACCGGCGGCAACTGCACCATGCCGATGGAGAGCGTGACCGACGCAACGATAATGTCGATCAGCAGAAAAGGCAGAAACAGCACCGCGCCAATCTGAAAGCCCGCCCGCATCTCAGACAAAATGTAGGCGGGCGCCAGAACCGTCAGTTCGAGATCTGCGGGCGTCCTCGGCCTGGCCGCGTGCGTGATATCGAGGAAAAGTCTCACATCCGCCTCACGCACAAACCTGCCCATGTAGAGTTTGAGCGGCTTCGTCCCCGCGTCCCATGCCTGCGCCCCGCTCATTTGGCCGGCCTCCATCGGCTGCCAGGCTTCCTTATATATCTGTGAAGCGACAGGCTGTATCAGAACCATGCTGAGGAACAGCGACATCCCTGCCAGGACCTGGTTCGAGGGCGCACTCTGAGTCCCCAAAGCCTGCCGCAGAAAGTGCAGAACAATCGAGATCCGCAGGAACGGCGTGATGGACATGATGATCGCGGGCAGCAGCGTGAGCGCAGTCATCAAAATGATGATCTGCATGGGCGTGCTGAGGTCCTTCGCGTTCAACGGCAGAAGGGTAGGATTCATTTTTCCTTTGATTCCGGTCCCGGCATTTCGAGAAGCACCTGACAGGATGCCTGGCCCGTTGCGATCAAGATCGTCCGGTCGGCCACACGAACCAGATGAAGCGCCTGTTGCGGCCCCAGGGAAACCCGTTCCAGCACCTCCATTTGCCGGTAGCCACCTGAAGCGATTCGCGGCAGATGAAATGCGGCGGCGCCCCGGCTTTTGAGAAACCAGAGGCCGCCGCAAAGCAGGCCGAGAACTAAGGCAACACTGAGAAATGGCTGAACCGCGTCCATCAGTGTTCCGTGTTGAAGTCCGTGATCCGAACTCCCATGATGCTTTCAATAATCACGATTTCGCCAAAGGC
>Ga0105240_10009767_pt1 | contig 13547 bp, 11 predicted proteins | sample KBSC54metaG_FD_80426 | JGI IMG/M metagenome (GOLD analysis project Ga0105240, IMG submission 80426) | Corn rhizosphere microbial communities from Kellogg Biological Station, Michigan, USA - KBS C5-4 metaG | ecosystem: Host-associated > Plants > Roots > Rhizosphere > Soil | place: Michigan, USA... | reverse complement strand
TTGGCCTTATCAGCACTAGTCTTCGGCCCATCGGCAAAAATGAATAAACGCGACTCTTCTGCCAACAGATTTTTTTGCAAATAGCTAATGGTGCGGCGTGTGTGTTCAGGCCGGTTGTAAACAAATAATGCAATAGGCGCCAGGTTCTGCATTGTGACGAATTAAAATATTTCTACCTGATGATCTGCTTTTTTGCAAAGCACCGTATAAGCGTTTGCTAGTTTTTCGCTCGCTTTTTTACCAAACAAGCTAACCAATCCTCTTTTTACCGCATATTCTGAATTGATCTTCAGATCGGTAACAAAGCTTTTGGGCCTCTTTTGGTTGATATATGTATTAAATTTTGTTACCTCCGGCTCGATCATCGATGCCAGGTCTGCTTCAATTTCAAAGCCTTCGGTCTTCAGTAAGTATCGTAATGAAGTCGGCGTATATACATTAATATGTCCGTAGGCCAAAAAATGTTTTATCCGGTTATCTACACCCGCCTTGTAGTCCCGTGGCACTTCAATAACAAAATATTTAGCCACCCGTTTTAATTCGCGTAATAATAATCGCTCGTGTTCTACATGTTCCAATACGTGCGACAAAATGATCAAATCGAAACTAGCATTCGCAAAAGGCAAACGATAGCCGTCAAAAACCTGCACTGACTTCAAATTGATTATATTCCGTGTTTTGATATGTTCTACGCCGCTTTCCGATATCTCCACCGCATGCAACTCCGGCGCAAAATTCCGATCGGCTAATATTCTTAATATACTTCCGTCTCCGGCCCCTACTTCCAGCACTTTTTTGAAGGAATGCCCTTTACAGACGTCAATAATGTGCTGGGCCTTGTATTTGGCGCTCAGCATGCGCCAGGCTTCGTCGTGTTTATGGTAAAACTCGTCGTATGCTGTTTTAACGTTATCGCCTATTATTGATTGTTGCATATTGTATTAATGTAAACATAAACCCGGGTGTTCTGGCTTTAACAATGAATCGCAAAATTAGTTGATTCCACTATTAAGAGTTGACAAACTTTCATTTATTAGACTGGATTAGAATAAAAGCGTAATCATTCCTTTTTTCTTCACCTGTTGCATACGTTGATTCAATGCCTACTAATATTTAACACGCTTACAAAAGTTATTTTTATTTTAGCGGGATAATGAGTTTGAAAAAAACAATTCTGAAATATATCCCTATAGACCGCTACCTGTCCCTGAAATCTTATTCACAGGAAGGCGAAGATATGGTTTTGAGATCTTTTTTTGAAGGGCAGAAAAACTATAAGGGTTTTTTTGTTGACGTAGGCGCACATCATCCTTACCGGTTTTCAAATACGCTTCATTTTTACAAGAAAGGCTGGCGGGGCATTAATATTGAACCTACTCCGGGCGCCATTCAAGCCTTTAACCGATTTAGAAGTAAGGATATTAATCTGAATGTCGGCATAAGTGACCGGAAAGATAAGCTGACATTTTATTGCTTTAATGAGCCTGCCCTGAATGGTTTCTCGAAGGAGCTTTCGGAAGAAAGAGACAAAACTTCAAGCAAATACAAGATTATAAAAGAAGTAGAAGTGGATACATACCCGCTGGCCGATATACTTGATAAATACCTGCCTGCCGGGAAAAAAATAGATTTTCTGACAATAGATGTTGAAGGGCTTGATCTTATGGTATTGAAATCAAACAATTGGGCCAAATATAAGCCCGCTTATATCCTGGTGGAAGACCGTATAGATTTCACCAACCTTTCCAGTTCGGAGGTATACCGTTTTTTACAAGAACAGGGTTATCAGTTGGTTGCAAAAACCCTGAGAACCCTGTTCTTTAAGCTTGACTAATTCTAGCTTTTAGTGTTTTTTATAGCGCTGCGTGTATATCGCACCATTCTTCAAATCTTCTCTGAAGATCGTTAAGGAATCGCTGCTGATGCGGGTCACGTCAAATGCTCTTTGAATAGATGTGCCCGGATCAAGCACCACCTGGCAACCGTGCCACTGATCAGTCAATACAAATGGCCCGGATTGTGGTACTCCATTGCTGAACACATTATAGGTTGCATTTGAGTTTAACTGGAAAGTACCAACAGGGTAGATCATATATGAGCCGTAGTATGCGCCATTCGTCACATTATCAACTCTGATATCGATGTTATCCCAGGTTTGTTCCAGTTGGGCTAGTGTAGGACATTTATAGGCAACATAATGCTGGGTGTAAGCAATGTTCCCATCTTTTCTACGTATAACCAGTGAATCGCCGGTTGCCTTTACTATTTCAAAAGTTCTTGGAGTGCTGGTTCCGCTATCCAACATCAGCTGGCAATAATTTGAGCTTGCTTCCCATTTGCCGTTCAATGGCACGTTGTCACTCCATACTCTGTAGGTCGAGTCAGGACTGATTTCAAAGAACCCGGTAGGATAAATGGTGGTCGAACCTGTTATTGTGCTACCGTCATTGCTGTAGCTGTCTTCCCGGGTATATACGTTAAGCCATTTTCTTTCAAGGTAACAATGACAGCTGCAAGCGTACGTGCTATAAGTTTGAGTAATAACCAGGTCGCCAACCTTTTTGCTGATGATCAATGAATCAGAGGTCAGCTTTACTACATTGAAAACGATGCCATCATTGCCACCGCCAGTAAGTCCCAGGTTGCAATTTTTGTCAAATAACCATTTTCCATTTATAAGTATTCCATCACTGGCCGCAGTATAGGTACCGTTGCTGCTAAAATTAACAAATCCGGATGGGTGATCATGAGTGGTCTTCGATAGGCTACCACCAGTATAAGTGTCAGTTTTAATGTCCCGAATTGACCATTTTTTTACAATAAGACCATCAGTTGCATGCGGGCAACTAGTGTCAGCATCTCCTGAATCAAGTTTTTTACACGAATTTATTGATAAGATTGATAAAAATAAGATGCACGTCAAAATGCAATAGGTAAGCGTTTTTTTCATAACGTTTAGGTTGTGATTTATTGATTTAATTAATTAATTTTTAAATATATATTACTTTTTACAAAAAATTTTATCAAACAGTGAAACAAAAAATAGCGATCTCAGCATCTTTATTCCCTGATCGTTTACCTTCGGAATAACCAGTAAAAAGAACGTTGAACTTGCATAAGCAACCAGCGTGGCTATAGCAGCTCCCATCATTCCCATTTTAGGAATCAATGTCAAATTAAGAACGATGTTGACCATTGCGCCAAAAGTAGTCCGCACAAAGGTCAGCTTGTTTAAATTCTCGGCAATCAAATACTGCCCGCTCGCGGCCCCCAGGAATACAAATACTCCTGACCAGATATGCACCGACAATACAGGCGCCGCATAGGCGTACTCCGGTTTATAGAGCTTATATATAAATGGCGAAGCAAAAGTTATGATAACAGCAACCGGTACGCTCAGGTAAACCATCAAATCATATAGGTGTTGTATACGTTTATTGTATCTTTCAGGTTCATCTCTTTTGGCATTCAGAATAGCCGGGAACAATGAAGTTACAATTACAACGGGTACAAAATTCCACGCTTCGCTCAATGAGGCCACAGTCGCGTACGCCCCAGCTTCTTTTATACCAGATATGTTTTGAAGCATGATCACGTCAATTTTCATATATAACGCAACCATAATACCGGAGATAATCAAAGGCCACGAGTAAGTTAACAACTTCCGTGCCAACTCATGGTTATAGGTCCATCTGAAGACACTACGTTCTTTTCTTTGATAGGTAAAATAATCGCCGGCAGAGATAAAAACATAATCCAGGGCGTAAGCATAAACAAACCAGATCAGCGGCATCCGGGTAACGATCAATGTCAGTTTTATTGCCGCCGACAACAGGTTGCCTGCAATCTGTACCTGCATGATATATTTAGACTGCACGTGTGACTGAAAATAAGATTCGATCACCGTAAAAGCCTGTATTAACCCGATGAATGAAAGGATAAGCAGATACTTGTAGGGGGTGCCTTCAGGTGGGTAAATCTGATAGGCCAGCAAGATAACCGGAAAGCACACTACTCCGGCGAAAACTTTCAACCAGAAGGACGTACCTAATATCTGATCACGGTTATTGGGAAATGTATGAAGTTCTTTTACAATAAACTGATCAAGGCCAAGTGAAGCTATTGCCGAGAATAGGTAGATATACACTATCCCGCCGTTAAGTATACCATTTTGTCCCCGGCCAAGGTAATTGGCCACACTGATGCCCACGATCATTTTGATGAGCAAACTCCCTACACGTCCAATAAATAATGCGCCCGTATTTTTAAAATACTTTTCGAGTGCCTGTTGGTCAAATCCCGGGATACCTGGTATACGCATAGTTTGCACAAATGTATAAAAAACAAAGAGCCCTCCGTCATTGCGGAGCGCTCTTTGCTACTACTAAAAAATATTTATAAGAAATAATGCTTACCAGTACCTGGTAGCATGATATAACTGCTGAACATTACTAACACTGAGGGCCGATTGATAAATGCTCAAATTGTCCATCGATCCCTGGAAATAGTAGCCTCCGGTAGCACCGTCTTTTCCGACATACATTGTTGCAGTTGTTGAAGCGTTAGGGGATAATATACCGCTCACGGTAGTATCCAATACGCCGTTGATATAAATGCTAAGTGTTTGCGCAGAATTGTTGTATACACAGGTAACCATGTACCATTGGCCGGTGCTGAGTACGGTACTGCCAATTGCATTTGAATTGCCACCGCCCGGTCCGTAGTAAGTCGACCCTTTCGGGGTGTTCAATGCCCCATTGATTCCCCACAACCAGCCATTATTCAGCCCTGAGAATCGTTTACTGATGATGGTAGAAAGATAGGATGTATTGTAAGCGTCCAATTTAACCCACGCGTTTAATGTAAAATCAGTATTATTTAACCTTAAAGTGATGTCATCCGGAACGGAGATGTAGCTGGTTGAACCGTCAAAGTGGTAAGCTCTGTTAGCATTACCAAAATGGTCGGTGGTAGCAGTAAGATTAAAGCCTGTTCCATTGTGGCCGCGGCCGGTGCTATCGCTTGTGTTGCCGTCAAACGCCCAATACGCCAGTAATCTATAGGGCGTATCGGCCGTTACGTTGTACAACTGATTGATTGAGCTCAGGCTTAGCGCAGAATTATAAATGCTCACATCATCCATTGATCCCTGGAAATAATAGCCGCCGGTCGCGCCGTCTTTTCCGATATACAGAGTCGCAGTTGTTAAAGCGTTAGGAGACAATATACCGCTTACCGTCGTATCCAATACGCCGTTGATATAAATACTCAACGTTTGTGCGGAGTTATTGTATACACAGCTAACCATGTACCACTGGCCGGTGCTGAGTACCGTACTGCCAATTGCATTTGAATTGCCACCGCCCGGTCCGTAGTAAGTTGACCCCTTCGGTGTATTCAATGCGCCATTGATTCCCCATAACCAGCCATTATTCAGCCCTGAGAATCGTTTACTGATGATGGTAGAAAGATAGGATGAATTATAGTTATCCAGCTTAATCCAGGCGTTTAATGTAAAGTCAGTATTATTTAATCGCAGAGCCACATTATCGGGAACAGAAACATAACTAGTAGAGCCATCAAAATGATAGGCACTGTTAGCATTACCAAAACGGTCCGTGGCCGCCGTAAGATTAGTGCCTGTTCCGTTGTAGGCAAAACCGGATAAATCATTTGTATTGCCATTAAATGGATAATAGGCAATTAGCCCATTGGCGGTGTTAAACGATTGCGACATGCCATTTGCCGGCAATTTCGGGGATTGAGGTGAAACGTTGTTAGCAGATTTGTTGCAGGAAGTGAACACGCCTGCTACCAGCAGTGCACATGCCACAATGGACAAGAGTTTTTGTAAGGTTTTCATGTTGAACTAAGGTTTAATTTTTCTCTAATATAGAGCCGCAATTGTTAATCGAAAATTAAATCTTAACCAATATGACATATTCGTATGTTTTTTTAAATAAAAACAACGCCCTTTGTTTTTTCTCCAGAGGGCTTCTTATCTTATGCCGCTACAGTTAGTTCGGTAATTGATTTTGTAAATAGCGAGTTTCAAAAAACAAAAACAGCTATCCTTGGGTCCGGATAGCTGTATAATTAATTACTCAATTGATGATCACTGATTCACGAATTTCTTCGCATTTACTTTCCGCTCGTTCTCGTTTAGGAAGATCTTCCGCATACGGATACTTTGTGGTGTAACCTCAATGTATTCATCAGCCTGGATATACTCCATTGATTCTTCCAGTGAAAATTTAATGGCCGGTGCAATACGCACGTTAGTATCACTTCCAGATGCGCGCATGTTGGTTAATTGCTTGCCTTTGGTCAAATTGATCACCAAATCATTATCGCGAATATGCTCGCCCAATACCTGTCCTTCGTAAATATCCACACCCGGATCAATAAAGAAGCGGCCCCTGTCCTGTAATTTATCAATGGCAAAAGCAGTGGTTTTACCAGTATCCATAGATACCAAAACACCATTTAAGCGGCCCGGGATACTTCCCTTCCACGGCTCATATGATTTAAAGCGGTGTGCCATAATAGCTTCGCCACCGGTTGCGGTCAATACGTTATTACGTAAACCAATAATACCACGCGCAGGAATGTCAAATTCCAAATGCTGCAAGTCGCCTTTGGGTTCCATTATCAGGAGGTCGCCTTTACGTTGAGTAACCAGTTCAATTACTTTACCGGCAACATCTCCCGGAACGTCAACGATCAGCGTTTCAACAGGCTCACATTTTACTCCGTCAATTTCTTTTATAATAACCTGCGGCTGGCCCACCTGCAATTCGTAGCCCTCACGGCGCATCGTTTCGATCAATACCGATAAATGCAGGATACCCCGGCCGTAAACCAGGTATGAATCCGGTGACTCCGTTTCAACAACCTTCAACGCCAGGTTCTTTTCCATTTCCTTCAGGAGTCTGTCACGCAGGTGGCGGGAGGTTACAAACTTGCCTTCCTTACCAAAAAACGGTGAAGTATTGATAGTAAAGAGCATGTTCATGGTCGGCTCGTCAATTTTGATAACGGCCAGTTGTTCCGGATTTTCAAAATCAGCAATGGTATCGCCAATATCAAAACCTTCTATACCTACTACTGCGCATATATCGCCTGATTTTACTTCAGCAACTTTTACCTTGCCTAAGCCTTCAAAAGTATAAAGCTCTTTTATTCTCGTTTTTTGAATCTTGCCATCCCGTTTCACCAGCGACACAGGCTGATTTTCCTTGATTGTTCCCCTTGCAACGCGACCGATAGCGATACGGCCCACAAATGAAGAGTAATCCAGCGAGGTGATCTGCATTTGCAAAGTACCCTCAGCAACAGGTGCCGGCGGAATATTTTCCAATATCGCATCCATCAATGGGAATATATCTTCCGTAGGTTTTTTCCAGTCGGTGCTCATCCAGCCTTGTTTTGACGAACCATAGATCACCGGGAAATCCAGCTGTTCTTCGGTTGCTTCAAGATTGAAGAATAATTCAAATATCTGTTCGTAAACTTCTTCAGGGCGGCAATTTTCTTTATCCACCTTGTTTACCACCACAATAGGCTTTAAGCCTAAAGCCAAAGCCTTTTGGGTAACAAAGCGGGTTTGAGGCATGGCGCCTTCAAAGGCATCGCACAGCAACAATACACCATCAGCCATTTTCAACACGCGCTCCACCTCGCCGCCAAAGTCGGCGTGGCCCGGAGTATCGATGATGTTGATCTTAACATCCTTATAGCGTACCGAGACGTTTTTAGAAACGATGGTGATACCACGTTCACGCTCCAGGTCGTTGTTATCCAATATCAATTCGCCCGTTTCCTGGTTATCCCTGAAAATGGCGCAACTGTGTAAAATTTTGTCAACAAGGGTGGTTTTACCGTGGTCAACGTGTGCGATGATCGCTATGTTCCTGATTTTTTGCATAAAATGCTGCTCCAAAATTTGGCGCAAAGGTACGTTTTATTTCCCAATTTCGGAAGTGCATGCCTGACTATTAAAGGAATAATGATGTAGGTTTAACAATTGGAGTGGGTGAAGTAAGTAGCAACGGCAGGTGATAGCGGCAGTGAAATTAAACAAAATTGTGTCATGCTGAACTTGTTTCAGCACCCCCGTTTGCTAGGTATGCACTATCCCAGGTGTAGCATATCGTCGACCTGTCCTGTGGATTCGCGATCCGCTAGTTAACGGACGGGATAACCAGGGTGATTAATGCAAACTAATCACCCTCGTTACCTGCCAGGTATCGCCCTTTTGCTGCCATACACAAATAAATTTATCGGGTTTAGACAGATTATCATTTTCCTGATGATTAATAAACCGGTGCAGGCCAATTTCTACAGCACCATAACCCGCTATGGGATAAACTTCGATGCTCCCGGGCACCAATACGCGGGTCACCTTGCCGCAGATATTTCTTTTGATGGCGTCCAGCAAATCCTTTTTGGAGGTGGTTAAGCCGCCTTTATCATGATAAAACTCCAGGTTGTCTGAAAATATTTTCGCCTGCGTCTCCATATCGCAGCTGTTGTAGGCATTGAACAGCAAGCTATCCATGTGCACAATTTTGGCATACAGTTCTTTAGATTCGGGCACGTATTTGTAGGCGTCCTGTGCGTGGGTGGTTAAGCTTGCAGAAAGCATTATTAGAATTAGCAAAACTAAAAGCCTTGGGATGTTGAAATTTTTCATTGGTTGCTTCATTATTCGATTAACAATATACATAATGCTACCAATGATTTCCAAACATGTGCCAATAACTCAGTTATCTTACAATCAATGGCTTACACAAAATCACAACTCGTTCTTGTACGCTTTTGATACAAGAACTGTGCGCTTTCGATCTTTAACTTCTTCTAACTAAAGCTCGTATTACCGTCCGAATGCCCAAACCAAAAACTTCGGCATAGCCTCGGCCCAGGTCTCCACATTATGTGAACCGCCTACCAGCTCCAGGTACTGAATATCTGCGGGTCTGGTATAGCCTTTATTTTCCAGCTCTTTTATCAGGTCGATAGTGTCATCGATCGAGTCGATGATGCCGTTCATGTTTCTGTCAGCGCTTTCATCTTTGGTACCGGTTTGCAACCAGATCTTCAGATCGGGTTTGCTTACTGTGTTGCGGACAATGCCGTGCATAATACGGTCGTTATCAGTATAATTTTTACCCAAATCTTTGCTTCTCCACCAGAACGATCCTGAGAACACGCCCACCTTATCAAACAACTCCGGGTAACGCCAGGTGATATCCATAGCGGATAATCCACCTAATGAAAATCCCGCAAAGGCAGTCGAATTAAAATCGGTTATGCCGGTTTCCTTTTTAATGGCAGGTAATAATTCGGTAACGATAAACTTGGTGTAGGCCGCCGCCCTAGAACCGCGTTGTTTAAAGTCGGAGATGCCGGCAGTACCATATTCTTGCAGACGCTCATCACCGGCGTGAATGGCGGCAACCAGTACAGGTTTTATTGCACCAATATTATATAAGCTTTCGAGGCTTTCTTTTATTTTCAAGTTATCAGCTTCCTGGCCGTCATTCAATAATAACAGGTTAACAGGCTCGCTTATTTCACCTTCTTCAGGCAGTAATAATGTTATGGCAACCCCTCTTTTCAGAGCGTCAGAATCAATGGTTATTTTGGTTTCTGTCAGGGTCATTTCGTTATCAATCCAGCTCAAATACATCTCTATCAAAATCTTACAAGGGGGCAAAAATAGCTTTTATCGGGTTATTAATTGACATAGAATGAATAATTTGACGGAATGTTGTCTTTTTAAATCAAAGCATTTAACTTACACATACTAAAGCTGCTATACTTTGACAGAACAATATCACAAATGGTATTCGCATAGCCTGGGCCTCGATGTGGAGATGCTGGTTTTCGGCACGCGCGGCTACCCCGTTATCCTGTTTCCGACCTCGCAGGGCAGATATTTTCAGAATAAAGATGAGGGACTGATCGAGTCGGTGCGATGGTTTGTGGAGGAAGGATTAGTAAAAATTTACTGCCCCGACAGCTTCGACTGGCTTACCTGGTACAACAAAGGCATTCATTCGGCAGACCGGGCGCGTAATTACAATTTTTACGATAAGATGCTTTACGAAGAACTGGCGCCATGGGCTATGCACGAAACCGGGATATGGAAAGTGGCTACTGCCGGGTGCAGCTTTGGTGGTTACCATGCAGCCAACTTCGCGTTGAAACATCCGGATAAGGTAGGGCACTTGTTCAGTATGAGCGGAGCATTCGACATTAAACAATTCGTTGACGGCTTTTATAACGATAATGTGTTCTACAATAATCCGCCTGATTTTCTACCCGGCAGTAACCTGCCTGACCTATGGCAGATGAACATCATTCTGGGCACAGCGGAACATGATATTTGCAGGCCGGATAACGACCACCTGTCAAACATTTTACGGCAGAAAAACATTAATCATTGGCTTGATATTCGCGGCATAGGCAGTCACGACTGGCCCATGTGGCGGGCGATGTTCCCACATTACCTGTCCACTATCCCGTAGATTTGAGATTTATGACTTAGCGTTTATAAACTAGGATTTAAATGATTTAGTGACCGGCGACCAGTCAATCAGTGATCAGGGTTTTCTTTTTTTGAGTTTAGGATTTAGAAATTAGAGTTTAACCAATCATACCATGAAAAAAATAGGCATTCTTTTCGGTCAGGAAAATTCATTTCCCCATGCTTTTGTTGAACGGATCAACCAGAAGGCAGAAAAAAATATATCGGCGGAGTTTGTGCGCATCGATAAAGTACTGCAGGCAGAGCCACTGGACTATGCAGTGATCATCGACCGTATATCACAAGATGTCCCTTTTTACCGGGCGGCTATGAAAAACGCTGCCATTTGCGGAACGGCCGTCATCAACAACCCCTTCTGGTGGAGCGCAGATGAGAAATTTTTTAATAATGCATTAGCTGTTAAGATCGGTGTACCCGTTCCTAAAACGGTTATCCTGCCCTCAAAAGACCTGCCTGATGATACTACAGATCAATCTTTCCGCAACCTCGCTTATCCGCTGGATTGGGAGGGCATTTTTAACTATGTGGGCTTTCCGGCTTATATGAAACCGTTTGACGGCGGGGGATGGAAGGAGGTCTACAAAATAGATAGCATGAGCGACCTGTGGCCCAAGTATGACCTCACCAAACAATATGTAATGATGCTGCAGGAAGAGATCATTTTTGATGATTACTTCCGCTGTTATTGCATTGGCGGCAAACATGTGCGTATTATGCAATACGAACCACGCAACCCGCATCATTTGCGTTACGAGCATGGCAAGGCGCCCGCTGAAAAGAAGTTATTGGAGCAAGTAAAAGAATATGTGATCAAGCTGAATAAATATTTAGGTTACGACTTTAATACAGTTGAGTTTGCCGTGCGAAATGGCGTACCTTACGCTATTGACTTCTGCAACCCGGCACCCGATGCTGAAGTAACCAGCGTTGGCCAGGAGAATTTCGACTGGGTGGTAGAAATGGCGGCTGACTATGCCATCGAACGCGCTAAAAAGCAAAAAGACGGCATGGATAATTTAACCTGGGGCGAGTATGTGAAAACCGGTGCCGCTAAAGAGGATCTTTTATCGTCAGAAAAGAAAATTGAAAAGAAAGCAGGCAAAAAAGAAGCAGCAACGGGCAAGATAGATCATGAGATATTGGCTGAAGGAACTATAAAAAATAATATTCCTAAGAAGGCGACGACGAAACCAAAAACTCCGATAAAAAAATAATATAGGTCATGCTGAACTTGTTTCAGGACCTCACAGAACATATAACCGGCCACACTGTCGACTTCGATCCGCTGGCCAGCGGACGGCATGACTCGATTACAAACCAAATAATTATGAACGAATTTACCTTAGGTGTTGAAGAAGAATTCATGGTGATAGACCCGGTGAGCAGGGAGCTGACATCGCATGATCAGAAAATAGTTGATGGTGCCCAAAAAATACACGAGGACCAGGTAAAGGCAGAAATGCACCAGGCTGTGGTAGAAGTAGGCACGCACATTTGCCGCAACACCACTGAAGCACGAAAGGAAGTAGGTAAACTACGCGGAACGGTAGCACAATTAGCCGGAGAATTGGGTCTGCGTATCGGAGCGGCAGGCACTCACCCCTTCTCACACTGGCAGCACCAGCTGATCACTGATCATCCACGATATTTTGAGATAGTTGATGAAATGCAGGAGGCCGCCCGTTCTAATTTGATCTTCGGTTTGCATGTGCATGTTGGTATACAATCCAGGGATCTGGCGGTACATATTGCCAACCAGGTTCGCTACTTTTTGCCGCACGTTTATGCGCTGTCTACCAATTCACCATTCTGGGAGGGGCGGAATACAGGATTCAAATCGTTCCGAACTAAGGTATTCGACAAATTCCCACGCACTGGCATACCAGACTACTTTAATAGCATTGAAGAATACGACCGTTACATCAAATTACTGGTAAAGACCAATTGTATCGACAACGCCAAGAAAATTTGGTGGGATATCCGCGTGCACCCATTTTTCGAGACTATAGAATTCCGCATCTGCGACTGCCCGATGCTGATCGATGAGACGATGGCCTTTGTGGCTTTGTTCCAGGCATTGTGCGCTAAATTGTATAAGCTCCGTCAACAAAACATGTCGTTTATTACGTATAACCGGGCGTTGATCAATGAGAACAAATGGCGTGCTGCACGCTATGGCATCGATGGCAAAATGATCGACTTTGGCAAGGAGCTAGAGGTAAATACGCGCGCTTTGGTGCTCGAACTATTAGATTTTGTTGATGACGTAGTAGATGACTTAGGCTGTCGTGAAGACCTGCAATATGTACACAAGATACTGGAACATGGTACAGGCGCCGACCGTCAACTGGCAGTTTACCAGCAAAATAGTAACTTTGCAGATGTGGTGGATTATATTACATCGCAAACATTAAAGGGAATATAGGTTAGAGATTAGAGATCAGTGACCAGAGATTAGTAAATATAGAGCCGATCTGCTTCGTAGAAATTAAGTAATGATTGATAAGCCAGAAATAAAAGTAGCCATACTTGATCTGTATGATGGTATACCTAACGAAGGTATGCGCGGGTTCCAGGATATTTTAAAACGTTATAGAACAAAAAATCAGCTCAATCTGAGCTATGAGATATTTGATGTGCGCAGCAAATGCGAAGCGCCGAACTATAAGGATTTTGATATTTATATCTCCAGCGGCGGTCCGGGTGATCCGTTGATTACCGAAGGCACGCCATGGGAAAAAGAATATTTTAACCTGATCGATAGCTTGGAAGACCATAATCTGTCGAACAATCCGCAAAAGAAGCATGTTTTTTTTGTATGCCATTCTTTTCAGCTAATGTGCCGTAAATACCAACTGGGCGAGGTGAATACACGCAGATCCCCATCATTCGGTATACTGCCTGTTCATCAAACCAAAGCAGGCTCAAACGACCCGGTTTTTGATGGCCTGGCTGATCCTTTTTATGCGGTTGATTCGCGCAGCTGGCAGGTGAT
>Ga0105240_10009766_pt1 | contig 13548 bp, 13 predicted proteins | sample KBSC54metaG_FD_80426 | JGI IMG/M metagenome (GOLD analysis project Ga0105240, IMG submission 80426) | Corn rhizosphere microbial communities from Kellogg Biological Station, Michigan, USA - KBS C5-4 metaG | ecosystem: Host-associated > Plants > Roots > Rhizosphere > Soil | place: Michigan, USA... | reverse complement strand
GCACATGGCAAACATGCGCAATGGCGAGCCGGCCCGCATCTTCTTCCAGTTTCCGATCGGCTATCACGGCAGGACCTCCTCCATTCGCCCGAGCGGGTCTGCGGTCATCCGTCCCCGGGGCCAGTTCGGCGCCGCCGGCGACCCGTCCGGGGATGTGCAGTTCGGGCCTGAGCCACGGTTGGATTTCGAGCTCGAATTCGCCGCATTCGTCGCTCGGGGCAACGAGCTCGGAGCTTCTCTCTCGGTGGAGCAGGCGGCGGGCCGTCTGTTCGGGTATTGCCTCTTGAACGACTGGTCCGCCCGCGGCATTCAGATGCTCGAGATGGGCGGCCTCGGCCCGTTCCTGGGGAAAAGCTTCCTCACGACGATATCGCCGTGGATCGTGACTCACGAGGCAATGGCGCCGTTTCGTGTTGCCCGGCCCGAAAGGCGCCACAGCGAGCCCGGCGTGCCGGCACATCTCGACAGCATCAGTGATTCCCAAGCCGGCGGCATGAGCGTTGAGCTGACGGCCCATCTGCAGACCGCAGGCATGCGGGCAGCGGGCCTGCCCGCCGCCCGCATCGTATCCACGAATTTGCGGCATCTTTATTGGACCTTTGCGCAGATGCTTGCGCACCAAACGAGCAACGGATGCAACGTCCAGGCTGGCGATCTCCTTGCGAGCGGCACGGTATCGGGGCCAGAGGCCGAAGGACGCGCCTGCCTTGCCGAGATCAACCAACGCGGCACGAAGCCGCTCGAGCTGCCCGGCGGCTCCAAGCGGCTGTGGCTGGAGGATGGAGACGAGCTCACGATCAAAGGACGGGCCGCTCGAGAAGGTTACGTATCCATCGGCTTCGGCGCATGTACCGGGCAAGTCCGCCCCCGTCAGTGACGGCTGTGGCGCAGCTCGGGGTGGGACCCATCTTAGGAATGGCGTCAGTCCTGTCTCGTTCGGATTGCAATCACGGATTAATGGCGGCGCCCATGGCCAGCATGACCATTCGCAATCTGGATGAGAGGCTCAAAGCGCGCCTGCGAGTGCGACCGGCCAAGAACGGCGGTTCGATGGAGGATGAGGCGCGGGACATCGTTCAGCCCCTTCGAGCGCTGCAACTCGGGCGAGCCTGGTGAAATCCATCCGGCGTCGGATAGAGCCGCTCACACGGAGCGACTTTGGCAACACGCAACACAAAAGACTTTGAAGGTCGTGGTGTGGACGTCACCAACCCCGGGGAATAATGCTCATATTGCAGCCCGGCGACGAGCGGGGCTGGAGCTTCGATCCCGCAAACCTACTGCGCGGACGCCTTCCCCGGACCCTCGTCCGTCGTCGGCCAGCCTGTGGGCATCGCATCCGGCATGTTGAACAGCACGGCGTGGATCTCGCGGATCCAGCCGTTCTGGATCGCGAAGAACTCGCCCACCAGGCGATCGGCGGCCGTCGCGGCACTCTGGCTCTTCGCACCGGCCTTCAGACCGAAGCGCAGGATCGTGAGCACGATGCCGCGCTCTTCATCTACCACCGCGTAGCGACGATCCCAGAGGTTGCGGCCGAGGAACCGGCCTTCATCGAAGCCGCGCGCCGTGTCGTTCTGGCGGCCGTCGCGCACTACCGTCGGGCCGGTTGTGTGCACGCCGTTCTCGATGCGATCCGAATCCGTGGCGAGCCGCGCGCGGTGGTACGCGGGCGTGCCGTTCGTCTGGAACGCGCGCCAGTAGCTTTCGGTCGCGCCGATGAGGTCGTAGTACGAATCGCGTTCGGCTTCACGTATCGAGAGCGTCAGCCGCGGCGACACCGTGGTCAGACCGTCCGGATTCCACAATGCTCCCGCGTCACCCTTGTTGCACTTGATGCTCTCGATCTCGGTGACCGCGCCGTTGATCACCTTCAGGCGCAGCACCATCATGGTCTTGGAGCCGTCTGCATTGCGCAACACGGCCTCTGTGCCGGTATCGCCACGCTTCGTATTCACGATGTCCCAGCGGTACACCACTTCTGCGGCGCTGCCCCAGAATGTCTGCGCGAGCTTTTTCTCCGCACCATTCTCCGTGATGCGCGCTTTTGCGGCCTGCGGCAGCTTCGTGGCATCGTTCGCCAAGAGCGCCGCGAAGTAGGCGTCGACGACTTTGGTGAGACACGCGCGGTCGCACGCCTGCTGGGCGTTGGACGTGGACGAGAAGAGCGCACCGACCAGCACCATGCCGGTGACGGCACGGAATCCGAGAGTTGCCATGTTTCCTTGACCCTCAAATCTTGGTTGTGTGCCATCCCGGGGATGGCAGGCGAAGGCTAGCCGATCCCTCGACGGCCGGCCAGCCATGCGGGAGTCGATGCAGCCTTGTCGGGGCATCGGCTATGGGCGGCACTGCAGGCTTCGACGCGCTGCGGAATGAGGTATTTGCGGTGCTGGCCCCGACCACGCCTCAAGGTCGCAGCCAGCTGACGGCGATTCCGTCGCCAGCGCGCGCAACCCGGGCGGTGCCGTGCTAAAGTACGCGAAGAACAAGAATGAATGGGCCGAACAACTTGAATGTCGGCCCTTGCGAGGCGGAGCCGAATAGCCGGCCCCGCAGCGCGACGAGCGGGGATGTCAGTCGCAGCATCGCTCCAAACCCGGGCTATTTCGTATGATCGAAAGCGCTGTCGCGACCCAGGAGCACGGGACGGCCGTTCCGCCGATCACACTTTCCGGTACCGCCGCCAACGAGCATTTCGCCCGCTTCTATCTGCACGAGGAAACCTTGGTCGATTCCGTCGCTGTGTATGTCATTCAACACGTGGGCGAAGGAGCGGCCGCGATTGTGATCGCGACTGAGCAGCACCTGGCAGCCTTCCAAGCTCGCTGGGCGCAGCTGGAGTTCGATGCGGCCGCGGCGGGGTCGGACTTGCGCTTGTTCGCGGAATCGTCGCGCTTCACGGCGGCACCATCCGGGCTCGCAGCGACGGCCTGGGGCATGGAAGCGAATTTATCGTGAGATTACCGGTCGGCGAGCCGGCACTGGAAGTTGCACACCTGGATAGAGAGGATGGAGCGGCGTTCGCAATCGGCCGGAGGATTCTGGTTGTGGATGATAACGGTGACGTGGCCGACAATGACCAAGGAGACACTTCCATGAAGGCGATCGTGGTGAGGCACCAGGCTGCGGGAACGGCCGGGATGAATCTGGTGGAGCGACCCGAGCCCCAGGCAGCGATAAACGACGTCGTCGTTCAGGTTCATGCGTCGGGATTCGTCCCGACTGAGTTGGCGTGGCCCTCGACTTGGACCGATCGCCTCGACCGCGGCCGAACGCCGTCGATCCCCGGGCATGAGCTGGCCGGAGTGGTCACCGCCCTCGGCTACGGCACGAGGGGATTGTCGGTGGGACAGCGGGTGTTCGGCCTTACGGACTGGTACCGCGATGGCACCTTGGCGGAGTATGTGGCCGTCGAGGCACGCAACCTCGCGCCGCTGCCGGGCGACATCGATTTCACGGTGGGCGCGAGCCTGCCGATCTCGGGCCTGACGGCGTGGCAGGGGCTGTTCGAGCACGGCCGGATTCAGGCGGGGCAGAGCATCCTCGTACAGGGCGCGGCTGGCGCAGTCGGGTCTATGGTGACGCAACTTGCACGGGAGGCCGGCGCCTACGTCATCGGCACCGGTCGCGCTGCCGACCGTCAGACGGTACTCGACTTCGGCGCGAAGGAGTTCGTCGATCTCGACCACGACGCTCTGGAAGTCCTCGGCAAAGTCGATCTGGTGTTCGATGTCATCGGTGGTGATATCGGGAAACGGTCCGCAGGCCTGATTCGAGCCGGAGGAACACTGGTGTCCATTGTTGGGCCGCCCGCGGCGCGGCCCGCCGAGGGCCGGGCGGTCGACTTCGTTGTCGAGTCCGATCGTGCCCAACTGAGTGAGATCGTACAGCGGGTGCGGGACGGACGGCTGCGGACAAACATCGGCAACGTCTCGATCCTCGACGATGCCGTCGCTGCCCTCAACCCGACCGAGCGACGCAAGGGGAAGACGATCATTCTCGTTCGTCCGTGAGCGACACGCGACGGCCAACACGTACGAAACAGTAAGTGAGCCGGTAGAAATACGGATACGCATGCAGAGTTTCCGGAGGTTGTGACCCGGAAACTGTGCACCGGGTCTGCGGATGCGGCGGCTTACGGGTAACGGTTCAGTATTTCAGGTGTGCCCTGCGAGCCTTCACGCGCCTGGAGGCGGCACCGGCTTCTTTTGCAGGAAGCTCCCCGTGGGCAGGGCGGCTATGTGGAAGTAGTTAGCCTTCGCGAGAGCTTCGTAGAGGGGCGGCGTGAAAAAGGCCGAGACGCGTGATGCAACGAGCGCGGTTGCCATCATCGGGATCACCATGCCCGTGCCATTGGTCATCTCCATGACGATGACGAAGGATGTGATGGGCGAGTGCGTCACGGCAGCGAGATATCCCGTCATGCAGAGCGCGATCACCGCCCCCATCGGCGCCCAGGAAAACGCCGCGTGCACCCACTGCGCAAGCCCTGCGCCGATCGACAGAGACGGCGAGAAAAGACCCCCTGGAATGCCGGCCATGTAGGTGACCACCATGGCGCTCCACTTGGTGATCGCGTAGCTCTCCGAGAGCGGCGCGGTGCCCGTCAAAAGATGACGCGCCTGATCGTAGCCGCTGCCCCAGGTCTCACCGTGCGTGCCCACACCGACAGCCGCCACCACAATCCCGACTGCCAGCGCATACAGCAAGGGCCTGCGCTCACGCAGCGCGATGAGCCAGTCTGGCATCCATGTTCGCCACCGCAGCAGCGCGAGGTTGAAGGCTGCACCGGAAACCCCACAGAGCGCCGCCGACAGCAAGACGGGCAGGACGAACGCTCCGCCCAGGTTGTCCGGCACGTTGATCTGACCGAAGTAGAGATAGTTACCCGCGAGCGCGAGCGAAGTCAGGCCGGAGAACACCACGGCCGTGATCATGATGCCGTTGGTGCGGCTCTCGAAATCCCGCGCCAGCTCCTCGATGGCAAAGATGATACCCGCCAGCGGCGTATTGAAGGCGGCCGACAGCCCCGCTGCCGCGCCGGCCAGCAAAAGCCGGCGTTCGAGTCGCGCGTGGCGATGCGGGTAGAAGCGCCGGACCTCCGCCATGATCGCCGCGCCAATGTGCACGGTCGGTCCCTCGCGGCCGATTGTGAGGCCACCGAGCAGGCCGATCAACGAAACGACGATCTTCCCAACGATCACGCGCAGGCCGAACAGGCGGCGCATCAGGGTATCTTCTTCTTCCTGCCGCTGTGCATGCAGCGCGGCAATCACCTGCGGAATGCCGCTGCCCTCGCTGCCAGTGAACCAGCGCCGGGTGAGAAACAGCGACAAGATCGTCAGCGCTGGTGTAATCACGAAGGCAAGCCAAGAGCGGCCCGCGATCCAGCCGAGGAAGGCGTTGGACGCGTCCGCGCTCCAATGGGCGTACACCACCGAGACTAGGCCCACGAGAAGCGCCGCGCCCCAGGGCAGGCCTACCTGCAGGACCAGCCGCCTGGAGCGAGCGCCGAGGAGCCGGCCCCTCGCCCGCTCACGGAGTGTTTCCCGTGAGTCTTGACCCGGACTTTTCGCCGAGCCCTTCGCTCGGTCTTCCTCTGGGCCTTGCTGAGTCGAAGGCATTCCAGCGGCGTCAGCGCGCGGCTTCGAGCGCCGCCACCGGCTCATAGAGATCCGCAATCGTCGTCTCGCCGTGTATGGAGCCGATCCTCACCGCTTGCCACCCTCCGCGCTTTGCGACAGCACGCCGATGCACGATCGGATGCTATCATCTTGTGCGCGATCTCGCGCTTGCGCAGTGGAAGAACTCGATCTCCGTCATGCAGTTGCCCGGGCAGCGTGGAGATTTCTACGTCCCAGGGATAGCCATTTGTAGCCGCGAGTGGAATGACATTCGATCTCCTCCTGCAACGGCGGAGTGAGCGGGGTGGGGCGCTCGCGTAGCGCCCCGCCATGTTAGCCGCCCGCGTGAATGAAGTCGGTCTGACCCACCATGCCCTTCTTGGTCCGATCCAACATCTCGAAGATCTTGCGCTGATAGCTCAGGAACTCCTCCTTCGAGATCTTTCCGTCGCCATCTGCATCGATCTTCTTGAACATTTCGTTCGTCATCAGGCCGCGCGCGTAGGCGGCAGTGGCGAATGCCACCTCCCCCCGGGAAGTGCCCGTGAACTCAGATTCGTCGAGGAATCCGGACTTGTTCTTGTCGAGCGCATCGAAACTGCGTTCCTGAAACGCCCGCCACTCATCTAGCGAAACCATACCGTCATTGTTCGTATCGATCATGTGCATCATGGCCATGGTGCGCAGCCCCTTTGCATAGCCGCCGGTGGCGAAGGAAGCCATGTCCTCGGCACCGGCAGGGCGGGCGAAAGACAGCGAGAGGATGGCGGCGGCCGCCACCGCGCTGACTGATGGGATCGTGCGATTCATTTGGAGAGTCCTCCGACTTGAGAGTTACTGAGGGACGGGTGGTCCAGCAGGCGTCGAGTGTTTCATCTCCGCCCTCCAAGACCTCGCACTGTAACCAGACCGGACATCGTCGAAGGTTATTGCGTCCTTTTTGGCACGAAGGCGTAGGCCGTCATGGAGCCTCGAGCGTGATGGTGGGTTGGGGGAGCGCATGAGAACCACCGCGCCTGCGAGCGGGACGATCGCCGGCGGTTGCGCAGCGATGGCCAGCACGACGGCCGCAGTGACTGATCGGTCGTAGACGGCTCCGGCGCAAAAGCACCGGGCAATCAGTGATCTGTCGGCGAAGGGCTCGAGTGCGTTCACGCGAGGGGGGGCCGAGCTGAGGCTTGCCAGGATTCGGCAGGAGTGCCTGTACATGGGATTTCCTGACTCCCAGCGGCGCGTGGCTGTCAGCCCAGACGAGAGGTTCACGCCGCCACTGCTGATGTACCGTCGCACTCGAGGACTATTACGCGGCCGCTGCGGAAGAGACGCGGACCTGCATCAATGGCTTGGGCTTCCTCGAAAACCCTTGTTACCCATATGGCACCACTAAGTCGGGATGTTCGTGCTGTTCGCTGTGGTGGCAACGAGCGCGTGTGAGCTTCTGGCGCTTTTACCTCCGCCTGTTCCCGGACTCGATCAAGAGCCCGCAGATCATCGTTGAGTTCCTCAAAGCGCTCTCGGCCGCGTGAGCTGCCCGCATTCTGGGGGCGAAGTCGAGCGGCCTCCGATCACTACGACGATGCCGCAGCACCTCTTCCAGCGCCGCGCGCTCCACCGGGACGGGCAGATACCTCTCGAACCCCGCCGCCAGCGCTCCGTTGCGGTCGCCGGCGAGAATGTCGTCGGTAATCGCGATCAGACGCGGAAAAGCCTGGCCGGATGCCCATCGCAGGTCTGCGGCAACGCGGTAGCTGCTCAGATCGGGCAGATCGGTGGTCAGAAGCACAATATCGGGCAGGAACTCGCCAGCGAGCTTCAGAGCCGCATCCGCCGAACAGGCGACGCGTGTTGCGAATCGGCCGATCGAATGCACCAGCGCGGCGATCCCCACGCATTCGGCAAACTTCGCAACGATCAGAACGCGCACCGGATCCGCGGACAGCCGGTACGGGTCGCGATATCGTGTGTTGCCGGACAGGAATTCCAACGCCTCGCCAGTGGCCGGGGAGAAGCTCGTGGTCGGTGCAGCTCGTATGTGTGATCCTCGAATGAGCGCTTCGTCGCCGCCGTTCGAAGGCAGGCAGTCTGATCGCAATTGCATGGTCGTCTCCTTGCGAAATCGATGGGATGGCGAGCCCGATCTGGAGGTGCTCGTCAGATGTCGGCTCAATAGCCACGCCCGCCGGCGCTGCGCTTCTCGGGCCGATTCTGGGCCTGCGCCTCGCTGATGCGCAGCGTGCGCCCCTCGAAATCCTTGCCGTTCAACGACTGAATGGCCTTGGTGGCATCCGAGTTCGACATCTCGATGAAGGCGAATCCGCGCGGTCGGCCTGTGTCGCGGTCCGACATCAGCTTGGCGGATTCAACCGAGCCGTGTTGCCCAAACAAGCTCCGGAGGGAATCCTCGGTGGTATCGAAGGACAGGTTGCCGACGTAGATTTTGGTCATGGAAGATCCTGGAAAAGAGTAAATGCAGCCATCTGGCAGCAACACGCTGCCTTGGGCCGAAGGATTCTGAGGTGTCTGGCTTTGACCGTGTTGAATGCCGGAGCGGCAAGGGCCAAGGACGGGCAGGGCGAAAGATTCGAGCCGGAGCGTACCCTACACTGAATCGCGGTTCCGTGCACACGATTGCAGTCGCGTCTGGCACCGACACGGTCTTTCGATCATTCGAGAGCGAAGTGGCCTGGACCCATCTCGTCCATCAGTTCGAGAATGCGGCCGCCACCGCGCGCTACGCAGGTAAGTGGATCATCTGCCACGATGACGGGCAGGCCCGTTTCTTCTGTCAGGAGTTTGTCGATGTCGCGCAACAGAGCGCCTCCACCGGTCAGAACGATGCCATGTTCGGCGACGTCGCCTCCCAGTTCGGGGGGCGTCTGTTCCAGGGCCTGCTTCACGATGCTGACGATGCCCTGGAGGGGCTCCTGCAGTGCTTCGAGGATCTCGTTGCTGCTCAGGGTAAACCGGCGTGGCACGCCCTCAGCCAGGTTCCGTCCCGTGACGGACACCTCTCGCACCGTCCGACCAGGATAGGCGGATCCGATTTCCAGTTTGATCCGCTCCGCGCTTGCCTCGCCGATCAGGACCCCGTAGTTGCGACGAACGTAGTTCATGATCGCTTCGTCGAAGCGGTCACCGCCGATGCGGGCCGAGTGCGCATAGACGACCCCGTTCAGCGAAAGCACTGCAACTTCCGACGTTCCGCCGCCAACATCGAGTACCATCGAGCCCCGCGGTTGGTGAACGGGCAGGCCCGCCCCAACCGCGGCAGCCATGGGCTCGCTCACAATCGCGACGCTGCGCGCGCCGGCACCCTCGGCCGACTCCCGGATCGCCCGGCGCTCAACCTGCGTTGAGCCGAACGGGACGCAGACGAGCACGCGCGGCGAGGGTTTGAGGATCCGGTTACCGTGCAGTTTGTCCATGAAGAACTGCAGCATCTTCTCGGTGTAGGTGAAGTCGGCGATGACGCCATCCTTGAGGGGACGCACTGCCGTGATGTGCCCAGGAGTTCTCCCTAGCATGTTCTTGGCCGCTTGGCCTACTGCAACGACGATCTTTCCACCACCTGGCTCCGCGTGTACGGCGACCACGGAGGGCTCATTCAGTACGATGCCTCTGCTGCGTACATAGATGAGTGTGTTAGCGGTACCCAGGTCGATCGCAAGATCGCTGGAGAAGTAGCCGCGCAGGTGTTTGAACATTGGGTGACCGGAAGGAGTGCGGTGGGAGATGCCGTTGCGTGACACTAGCCGAGTTTCGGTCTGGGAAACGTGCTATCGTGAACTGGCTCGTGATCCTTTCGCCTTGTCTCCCTGGCCTCGCGCCTCTGCGGCGCATCCGACAGGCCGGAGCGCCATCTCAAAAGCTTCGCGAACCCCGGCAGCGCCTTTTAGCGTGCGGGCCGCCTTTCGATGCCGCGAGTCTTCATGCGCCAATGCAGGTGCCGGCTCGCCGGTCCGTCCTCACCACACAGGAGATCCCGATGGATTTGACGATCACTTCGCCCTCAACCAACTACGACCCAGCGCGGTCGGTCGGCAACGAGGCGCTGTCGAGTTATCGCGAACGTCGGGCAATTGAGGAGTTCGAGCGTGAGGAACGCAGGCGTGCGAATATGGCAGAGGTATATGCTTCCGTGAATTCCGCGGACCTGCGCATTCGTGCGTGGGAAAGAGCTCACCAGCTGCGCATGCCAATGGACCCCCTGCATCCAGTGCTGGAGGCGATCGCGGCCGCGACGCAGCTCACATTGACAGAGGTGCGAGAAGAGCAACGTCTGCGTTCTGCACGACGCGCGCCCGGCGCGATCTGACGTCCCGTCAGGCACCGTCTAGCTTTACTCCGAGGTCAACCTCACACGGGCCGCCGTCGCCACATGCCGGAACCCGACAACTGATCCGGTCCAAGGCACGGGAGGAGGGGGAACGCCATGTTGCACGTGGTCAGCCCTCCTGCAGTACGGCCTGCCGCTGGTCATACGTCCGGAACAAGCTTGACCAGTGCCGTAGTTACTCACACTGCTCGCCGGGCGCGGCGCAACGAAGAGCCGATCGCGCGAGCGGCCGGCCCTATAGAATTGATCCCCATACACATCTCCAACAGGGGCCGCCGCCGGTGACGGGTGCAGGCAGCCGGATGACCATGAAACAGCCGTTACTTGTCCGAAAACGTTTGTTGCCGGAGCCCGGTTCGCCCAGCCTCCCGCGCCCTTCGAACGAAATTGACCTTGTGGCTTGCGCGACGATCCTGTACTCGTCCGAAACCGCGAGTCATCCGATTGAGCACCTGCTCGATGGCAGATCGGGCCGGGGCGCCACGCGCTGGTCGGGCGCGCGTGAAAACACGGCAGAAGAAATCGTCATAGAGTTCGATCGGCCGGAGCGCGTGCTGCGCTTGATCTTCGACGCGGAGGAAAGGCACGTGGAGCGCACTCAGCAAGTGACCATGGAGTACTCCACGGACAAAGGCCTTACCTATCGGACGGGCTTCGTGCAGGAGTACACGTTCAGTCCGGGCGGGTCGACTTATCAGCGCGAGGACCTGAGCTTCGAGCTTCCGAAAGTCACTCATGTGAAGCTGACGATTGTCCCGAACAAGGGCGGGGCGGGTACGGCGAGTCTCACCTCGCTACGTCTCTTCGGCTGAAGGATGCTTTGATTCGTTCCGTCTGAGGCCAGAGTCTCGCTTCCGGATCTTCGTGCCGGCAGTCCGCGAAGCAGCGATTCATCACGACGCGTCGTTGCCTATCGACCCCCGCGCCTCGCTGCGCTCGATCAGTCGCAGCGCTGCGGGCGTCAGGCGCGTGTGCGGCTATGGGATGCAAAGCGCAGCAGGATGCCCACTCGAACTGATGACCTGGCTCGATGCTCCGGCCCCGCGCGTGCAGGGGCCTCCAGGCGGTGTCGAAATGCTCGCTGATGGGGCCTGTGGGCGGACTCATCCATCTCGTCAGCGCCAGCTCGACGATCTGTGTCGCGAGACTCAGCCAGCGCGGGTCCGTATCCAATGCGAGCCATGCCAGAGCAGCTTCCAGCCGATGCATGTGCGAGTTGGACGCGAGCGGTAGCCGTACCGGTATCGACTCGGCGAACCCGCCGGCCGCGCGCCGAAACTGCTTCTCCAGAGAGTGTGAACCCATGGCGCCGGAGTGGCCGAACGGAGTGTAGCGTGAGAGTACGCGTTGCGTGACCAGATGGCCGCTGGCGAGAGCCATCACTACCTGCCTGCTCCCCTTGCAGGTCAATGACAGCTATTCCGAGTATCCGCTGCCAATTGCTGTATGCTGGTGCTCGGCGAAGTTCTCAGCCGCCCATTCCAGCTGATCCCCGCTGCGCGTTCTCGTATTCCCACGGGGCGTTCGTCAACCATGCGGGAGATACGACCGTGACCCCATCCATTCGTCTGGCCTTTATTGGAAACTCGCTTCCCCGTCGTTGCGGAATCGCGACGTTCACTAACGACCTGCAGCAGGCCGTCACGCTGTCACGCCCAAGCGCAGAGGCGGTTATCGTTGCAATGAATGACAGCGGTCAGTCCTACAACTACCCACCAGTCGTCCGCGTTCAGATCAACGATGAGAAATTGAAGGACTACACTCATGCTGCTGAAGTCCTGAATGGTGGTCAGTTCGATGCGGTATCGCTGCAGCACGAGTTCGGCATTTTTGGTGGCGATGCCGGCGCGAACGTGCTGACGCTGCTATCGCGATTGAATATGCCGGTTGTGACGACGCTTCACACGGTCCTTTCCAACCCACAGCCAATCCAGCGCAGGGTGCTCTCCGATATCGTCGGGATCTCGTCGAAAGTGGTCGTCATGGCGGAGAAGGCGAAGGACCTGCTCGTCTCCACGTACGACGTGCGCGCCCGGAAGATCGAAGTCATTCCGCATGGAATCCCCGATGTACCGTACGTCCCGCCCGAGGCGGCGAAGCTCAGACTCGGATTCTACGGCCGGCCGGTCATACTGACGTTTGGACTTCTGTCTCCGAACAAGGGAATCGAAGTCATGATCGATGCGATGCCCGCAGTGTTGCGAGCAGCATCAGAGGCGGTCTACGTAGTTCTTGGAGCGACGCATCCAAACCTCGTGCGCAGCCAGGGCGAGGCCTACCGTGAGAGTCTCGCTGTGCGCGCTCGCGCTCGAGGGGTGGAGAATCACGTTGTGTTTCTCGATCGTTTCGTCGATTTTGCGACGCTACTCGACTTCATCTCGATGTGCGATGTCTACGTGACGCCTTATCTGAACGAGTCTCAGATGACCTCTGGCACGCTCGCTTACAGTTTTGGATTGGGCAAGGCGGTCGTGTCGACTCCGTATTGGCATGCGCGCGAGCTGCTGTCCGGTGGACGCGGTGTGCTGGTGCCATTCAATGATGTGGCGACGATCGGCGCGGAAGTGGCGGGACTGCTGACCGATCACCCACGGCGCGAGTCCATGAGAGAGCGGGCCTATGCCGCTAGCCGCGCGATGACCTGGGGGCGAACAGCCGAACGCTACCTCAGCGTGTTCGAGGGTGTGCGGGTCGCGACTCGGCCGGCAGTGATGGCAGTCCCGAGCCAGATCTCGCTCCCGGCGCGCAGCACCCTTCCCCCCATGGTTCAACTCGGCCATCTCCGTCTCATGTGCGATGATACGGGACTCTTGCAGCACGCGATCCATTCGATCCCCGATCGATCGCACGGCTACTGTGTTGACGACAACGCGCGCGCATTGATGCTGGTGAGCGCGCTCAACGCATCCGGCGAACAGCCGATGCCTGATGAGTTGGGCGGGTGCTTCGCGGCTTTCGTGCAGCATGCGTGGAATCCGCAGGCGAAGCGGTTCAGAAACTTCATGGGCTTCGACCGGCGTTGGACCGAAGAGATCGGGTCCGAGGACAGTCATGGACGCGCGCTGTGGGCGCTGGGCGAATGCGCGCGCAACGACCCCAATGCCAGCCGAAGGAAATGGGCCGCTTCGCTGTTCCTAGCAGCCTTGCCCTCTGTTCAAACCTTCAGCTCACCGAGGTCCTGGGCATTCACTCTCCTCGGGCTGAGCTCATACGCAGAGGCGGGCGAGATCAGTCCCGTCGCCCGTGAGCTGCGGCATCAACTTGCAGAGCGGCTCATGACCATCCTGTCTGCGGTTGAGACGCGTGAGTGGGTGTGGTTCGAAAAGGGATTGTCGTATGACAATGCAAGGCTGCCGCAGGCGCTCATCGTCACGGGACTTTCTACGAGCGTCCCGTCCTACGTCGTTGCTGGGTTGAGATCGCTGCGGTGGCTGATGACCCTGCAAACCACCGCGGAGGATTTGTTCCGGCCCGTGGGCTCGCAGAGTTTTGGCGACCTGCTGAGCCCGCCGCGCGCGTTCGATCAGCAGCCGCTGGAGGCCACGGCGACGGTCGGGGCCTGCTGCGCGGCGTGGCGTGCAGACT
>Ga0105240_10009765_pt1 | contig 13549 bp, 8 predicted proteins | sample KBSC54metaG_FD_80426 | JGI IMG/M metagenome (GOLD analysis project Ga0105240, IMG submission 80426) | Corn rhizosphere microbial communities from Kellogg Biological Station, Michigan, USA - KBS C5-4 metaG | ecosystem: Host-associated > Plants > Roots > Rhizosphere > Soil | place: Michigan, USA... | reverse complement strand
CACCGCTACTCGTCGGGTATAGGGAGCAGGGTGGCTCGTAGTCACTACCAATTTGGCAGGATCGCTGGGGTCTGCCGTACCGAATGTGCCGACCTCCCGAGCGATGCCAGGATACATTTTGCTGTCCGTCGAATTCATCGTGAACTCGTACACCGTTCCTTGCGGCACACCTTCTTGCGCTGACATCTCTGGTGAAGGGTTATGCGTGGGACCAATCACAAAATTTCCATCAGCATCCGCAGGCGCATTGACGCCGTCGGGCAGCTCTTTGGCTGTGACATAACCGGGAGTGTTGGGATCCCGAGTAGGCGGTATAGGGCGCACTGGATGTGTCACCGCTGATGGAGTCTGAGCCATTGCCGGAGTGACAGCGGCTATCAGGCTGACGAGAAAAGCCATTCTTAGATGACTCAGCATTGAGGATTCTTTCTTTGTGTCAACGATGTTCGTTCCACACACCATGAGGGATATTTGATTTGCTTGGCACTTTGCAAGACGCCGGCACAGCGCAGAAGCTGGTTGGGAAAATATAACACCGCCCCTGACTTCAGAAGAGGCGTTTGGAATGTCTTCTCGGGATGCCGTCGGAGCGCCATCCGCTGAATGAGAAGGCTTGTTCGTGCTCGCCTGCGAACGGCTTGTGCAGCGACCACTCATCACCCATCTTCGCCCACCTTCAATGCGATGGCGGATCCGACCGCTGCGGACCGCTTAAGTTCTGAATGGTATGGGGAGAAGATTTTTCGAGGCCGAATCCTGACCATCCCCTTCCCAGCTTCCACCAGCAATTCACCACAACTTAACCATCAAAAACCACGTTCTACCACCCATTTTTGCCAAAACCCTCAGCAAAAACGGGGTCCCACCACCTCCAAAAAATTGCCGCAAAAGCGTCCCACTTCGGGCAGGGTTTGGCTTCTTCGGGGGATGATGGCGGCGGAGGCCGACCTATCCTGATCTTCAAGGTCGAGGACCTTAGCGCCCCCGATCCTAGCAAACTCTCTGACTCTGGAGAATCCATCCAAAGAAGCCCAAAACCAAGGCCTCGAAGTTCCTCCGGAGAAATACAACTTCGCCTAAGCGTCTGATTTTATGGGGATTTCCGAGAGTTTGCGGGTGGCAAAAGCGGATAATAATCACGCGTGGACTGTCTGGCGGTGGATGCAAGTGGTCTCAACATCACCGGCCGAAGCGGACTCAACCAGCTGATGACGGACGTCGAAAACAAGCAGGTCGACTTCAATTCCCTGCTCGTCTATGACGTCAGCCGCTGGGGACGGTTCCAGAACGTCGATGAGAGCGCGTACTACGAGTACATCCTCAAGCGGGCTGGAATTCGCGTCCATTACTGCGCCGAGCAGTTCGAGAACGACGGGAGCATGTCACCCTCCGTGCTTAAGACTTTGAAGCGCCCTTTGGCTGCGGAGTACAGCCGCGAACTCTCAGTCAAAGTCTTCTCCGGCCAGTGCCTCCTAATCGAACTGGGTATTTGCCAGGGAGGCCATGCACTTCAGGATGCGGATATTTTCGCTGTAGCCGGTCCAGAGGGACTTGCCGTTCTCGTCCTTGCGAAACCAGTTCACATGGAAGATGCGCGGCATGATCGAGAGTGAACGTTGCATCTTGATCCAGTGTCGGAAGTAATCTCCCATGTGCCGTCTGGGGCAGGTGAGCCGGGCGGGGTTTTACCGTCACTGGCAGCAGAAGGAACCGCGCATGGAGCAGATGGAGTTTCGCGCGCAGATGCAGGAGTCCGGCGCTTGCAGTGCAGCTTGCCGGGATCGGCGAAGGTGAGCTTGCGCGGCAGCGGTGTTTTCAAGTCCTCCTCCACGAACTGACAGCGCCAGCCCCAGGCCACTGTGGCGGCTACTAAAACAACTCAACGTGGTGCTAATATCGCTTCTCAGAATGAAGCAGATCCCTTTGATCCTCTTGCCGAAGATCGGCAAAAGAGAAGAAAATGCACGGCAGAGGCAAAGATAGCATGATAACCAGCACAAATCTGGGCAGTGATCCGGCAAGAATCGCTCATCTTCTGATTGGCGAACGACCTCAGCGCGAGGTCGTTCTTGCCGCCCCGGACACCAGTCTCAAATGGCACATGCATCACTTCCCCGCCGAGATCGCCCGATGGAATCATCATCCGGAAATCGAGTTGCATTTAATTCAGCACAGCCATGGCAGTTATGTCGTCGGCGACTATATGGGGGAGTTCGCTCCAGGCAACCTGTGCTTGATTGGCCCTGATCTTCCCCATCACTGGATAAGCAGCCCACCCAAAGGGGAGCTAATCATCGACCGCGATGTAGTGCTCCAATTCGACGGGCAGGCGATCTGCAAGGCACTGCATTTTCTGCCGGAAATCAGTGCATTAGACAACCTCTTTATGCAGGCTGCACGCGGCATCGAGTTTCTGGGAGAGACCCGCGCGCAGGCGATTCAGCATCTGATAGCGATGGGTAGCGTTTTAGGCATCGAACGGCTGAGCCTATTCTTCCGCCTTTTTTCTCTTCTTGCCCAGGCTCCCAGGAACGACACTCGTTTGCTGGCCAGCACATGGTTTCGACCCAACACGGATCCATCCACTGCTCCCGTGATTGACAAAGTGCTGAACTACATCATTGCCAATCAGGACCAGGAGATAAGAATGTCCGCCGCGGCCCGGATGGTCGGGATGTCCAACTCCGGCTTCTCACGCTTCTTCAAAGAGGCTTCAGGGCGTGGCTTTGCCGAGACTGTGCGCGCGCTGCGCGTGGTTCATGCCTGCCGGTTGCTGCGGGAAACAACGAAACCCGTCTCGGAGATTTGTTTTGCCACGGGCTTTGAAAATCTCTCTAACTTCAATCGCCGCTTTCGTGAAGCCATGGGTCGAACTCCCAGCGCCTATCGTGCTGAACATCGGGTGCGGCGCTCCCCCGGATAGGTGGCGACATACCATGCAGATGCATGGAACATCGAGATCGGCAAGTGATACGTCTTGGGCGGCTTCAGTAACCTCTCTAACTTCAATCGTCGCTTTCGTGTCGAGGTCGAGATGAGTCCTAGCTAGAGCATTTTCACTGTTACTGCGAACTGGATGGTGTCTGCGAGTGCCGTTTTTCTTGGGAAACAACGGCGTCAACATTCGATGCCTTGTAAACACCGACAGTGAAAATTCTCTAGCCAGTACCGAAGCTATGGTCACGGCAAATAGCCGCATCTCTTCCGGTCAAGCGGGCTATTGAGCTTTCATCGCTGGCTCCGAACTACATCTTCCTGCCCGATTTTCGCTCGCAAAATAGTATCAATCAAATGCATGAACGATGCTAGCGAGTGGCATAGACCAGAGCGTAGTGTTGCTAAGTCTTGTCATCAGGAGTTACAACAAGCGCCTCTTGGAGATGTATGAAATTTGGGTTCTCACGTGCCCTGTTATGGGGGATATATTGCCATCGCTCTTTATCGCCTGCATCGTCTGGCTCTATGTGCTGGGAGCGCTCCTCACGTACTTCATCCATGTCGATCTACCAGGAATCACAATTCCAAATTTCAACCATGACCGAGTCCACGAACCACGGCCAAACCAAGGAGTTATTGCGTGAAAGCACTTGTCTTAGAACGCCAGAATTGTCTCACTATTCGTGATATCGATTCTCCTGCCCCTGTAGGTCCAGATGATGTGCGGATTCGGATTCATACCGTCGGCATCTGCGGCAGCGATGTGCATTACTATACGCACGGGCGTATCGGTCCCTATATCGTGAAAGCACCGATGGTTCTTGGGCACGAAGCCTCCGGTACCGTGGTGGAGATAGGATCGAACGTAACCACACTCGTGGTTGGGGATCGAGTTTGCATGGAGCCTGGCGTGCCCGATTCAAATTCGCGAGCCTCGAAACTAGGCATCTACAACGTCGATCCGGCGGTTGAGTTCTGGGCGACGCCTCCGATCGATGGTTGTTTGACTGAGGAGGTCGTGCATCCCGCCGCCTTTACGTATCGCTTGCCGGATAACGTCACATTTGCGCAGGGCGCGATGGTGGAACCCTTCGCCGTTGGCATGCAGGCGGCAGCAAAAGCCCGCATCAAGCCCGGCGATACAGCAGTGGTGATCGGAGCAGGCCCGATCGGAATGATGGTTGCCTTGGCAGCTCTGGCCGGCGGGGCAAGCCGAGTGATCATCTCTGATTTGGCGGCTCCGAAGCTTGCGACGGCGAAGCACTATCCGGGGTTGATCCCCGTCCACGTCGGTAGTGGCGCCTCACTGCCCGAAAAGGTTCTTGAACTCACGTCGGGTTGGGGTGCGGATGTGGTATTTGAAGCCAGCGGCAGCCCAAAGGTATTTGGTGACATGATGGCATCCGCATGTCCGGGGGGAACGGTTGTTCTGGTGGGCATACCGATCGATCCGGTACTGTTCGATGTCGCCGCAGCGCAGGCCAAGGAACTACGCATCGAGACCGTATTCCGTTATGCCAATATGTATGAACGTGCAATCGACCTGATCGCTTCCGGAAAGGTCGACCTTGAGCCCCTTCTTTCCGAGACCTTCTCGTTCCCGCAATCAATTGAGGCTTTTGATCGGGCGGTTTCCGCGCGGCCAACCGATATCAAGCTCCAGATTTCGCTCGAGTGACATAACCTCATTGAGGTAAATGCCCTACGGCAGAAGCAGCCGGACCAGAGAGGTAGATGAGGTGGCTGCATGGAACGGAGCCCGCGTTGTAGCCGGACAAATTTTCTATCCACACAGCTAGTCTGCCTAATTCAATGAAAATAAAAAGGGTGCCGACAATTCGTAAAAAAATATCCCATCTGCGGTGGTACATTGGAGCGCTACTCGCTGTGGCTGCAGCAATCAACTACATCGACCGGCAGACCTTATCTGTTGCAAGCTCGCGCATTAAGAGCGACCTGCATATCTCGCAGATTCAATATGGCCATACGGTGCAGATGTTTTTGCTGAGTTACACCATCATGTATGCCGTCTCCGGCCTGCTGGTGGACCGATGGGGAGTCCGGAAATCTCTAGCTATTTTTAGCTGCTGGTGGTCGATAGCCAACATGTTGAACATGTTCGCGAGAACCGCTCTGTCACTCTCCACTTTTAGTTTCTTGCTGGGGATGGGCGAGCCCGGAATCTACAACGCAGCCGGACGCGCTACCTCTGAGTGGTTTCCCCCGAAGGAGCGCGCCTTCGTCAATGGCCTGGTGAATATGGGGTCTTCCGTAGGCGCGGTGGTGGCCACTCCGCTAGTGGCCTGGCTCATATTATGGCAGGGATGGCGCTTTGCTTTTCTGGTCACGGGACTCCTGGGCTTGGTCTGGATTGTGCCGTGGCTGCTGTTCTACCACTTACCAGAGCGACACTCGCGCCTGGGCGACGCCGAGCTTTCCCATATTCGCGAAGGGGAAGTTGTACGCAACCAAGGCCCGCGGTTGGGCATCGGCAAGCTGCTCAAACGGCGCGATACCTGGGGACTCATGCTGGTGCGCTTTCTCTCGGATCCCCTCTGGTGGTTCTATCTCTTCTGGATGCCTTCATTTCTTCAGGAACAACGCGGCTTCGCGCTGTCGCAGATAGCGGCACTCGGCTGGCTGCCTTATTTCGCTGCGGGCATGGGCAGTCTGCTGGGTGGCTGGGGCTCCAACATTCTGATTGTGCCTGGCCGCAGCGTGTTAAGGGCGCGTTTGCTACCCATGGCCTGCTGCGCAGCCATCATGCCGATCAACCTTCTCATTCCCAGGCTGAGCTCGATCGCGAGCGTCCTGACGATGCTGTCCATCACGGCCTTCTCTTACATGGCATGGAAGACGAACCTGATGACCCTTACCAACGACCTCTATCCGACCGAGTCCATCGGAACCATCTCCGGCATTCTCATGACGGGCAGCGGCATTGGAGGCTTTCTTTTCCAGTGGCTGATCGCAATTATTGCGCAGCACTTTTCTTACAACAGCGTCTTCTACATCATCGGGTTCCTCCATCCGGCTGCATTTATCGTGTGCTACCTGACGGTGCGTCCCAGGCGATCCACTCCGGAGCTGGTACCGCTTGGCTCATAAGCACGAAAATCAACACCACCCATATCTAATGATGCAAAAAAACAACGAAACCAGGCTTCTCTGCAGCCGACGGATCCGCGGGAGCGAGTGATGAACGTATTAAGCATTGGAGAGATACTGTGGGATTGCTTCCCCGACCGCGAGACACTCGGCGGCGCACCGCTTAACTTTGCGACGGATCTACACCGCCTGGGCGACCACAGCATCCTGGTTTCCGCTGTTGAAAGGCCCCCCGTGGCGAGCGCGCGCTCCAAACCATGCGGGAAACCGGTCTTTCCATCGATTACGTGCCTGCTCTGGAGGATGTTCCCACTGGCATTGCGATGATTGAAGTCAGTCCGAACGGCGAACCGAAATTCAGCATCCCGCGTCCGGCTGCTTTTGACAGGATTGCTTTATCAACGAACGTTATTGACCAGACCAGTCACTTGGAAATTGCCAGGCTGTATTTTGGCACACTCGCGCAGATGGATCCTGAAGTTGAGCAACTTACTGCGAACTAATCTAAAAAAATACCGGACGTACGCTGCCTGTATGACATGAACTACGCAAAGATAACTGGGACATAGAGATGGTGAAGCGCCTGTGCAGGCTGGCGACGGTCCTGAAGTTAAATGAGGCTGAAGCAAAGACAATGTTCGAGCTGAGTGAACCAGCAAAGGAGCAATTCTCTCTTGAAACTTTTTGTTCAGCATGGGCTTCAGAATATGATCTGGATGCGATTTGCGTCACGCTGGGGGCGGCCGGGTGCTGCATCTATGAGAGAGACGTCTTCACCGCATGTGGGGGCTACCCCGCGCAGGTGGGGGATACGGTGGGGGCAGGTGACGCATTTGCGGCAGGATTCCTTTATGGCTATCACCGCGGCTGGCCCACCGGAAAAACAGCCCGATTTGCCAATGCCATAGGCGCGAATGTCGCCAGTCACGCCTGCGCCAACTCCCCCGTTGACTCTAGTGGAGTGCAGTGCCGTCGCGTTTTCAAGCCAATCTGTGTAGCTGCATAGCACCATCAGGTGTAGCAGCGCACCTCGAATATCCTTGCGCATGCGTCGCCGTTGGTTGCTGAGACGTGGATGCGCAGAGCCTCCACGAGAATCGGTTCAAATTCGAGGCGATTGATCCGCTGATGGTTCTCTGTGACGGCGAGCAAAGGAATCAGTTGGAGGCCTTCGGCGGGACGGTAGGAGATCTCATAATCCCGCACCGTCTCCGGCTGCGGAGCACGGATGATGCCTCGGTTGATGCTGTCTGACGCGGTCAGAGTCAGCTCTCGCTGGAAGCCTGTGTCAAAGGTGATTTGAACCTTGCTGATGGACTGCGGTTCCTTCCATGCGAGCTCTATCCACGCACCGCCGGCTTCCATCACCGCCGTCCATTGATGAATCTTCGACTCATCGTTTTGCGAGGAGACGTTTGCATCCTGCAGCGGAACATCCTGCTCCGGCTCGGGATTCGGAGGCGGAGGGATATTCCGGGTGTAGCCGTCGATAATGAGCGCGGCCTGTGAACCTTCCAACTCGTTCGACGCGGTTATCTGCGCGGAACATGCCAGATCAAGGTGGTCGGCGTTGGCAAGTCCCTTGATCGTCTGGTCGTTTCGCAGCAGGCGTTGTTGCAGCGCAGCGAGCAAGACTTTGTCCCGATAGATCTCGCGAGGAGTCGTGTTCTGCTGCGCACACACAGCGGCTGCGGTTCCGGTTGCCTGCCCGATAGCACTGCATGTACCCATCACGCGCGCGGAGGTGAACGCTGCGTGGCTCGCGCTGATATTGCGGCCAGCCATCATCAGGTTCGCAATGTTGCGGCTGAACAGCGAGCGCAGTGGGATGTTATAGATGGGGCAAGTGATTTGACTACCGGGCGCCTCGCCGCTGCGGTCAAATCCTCCCGGCGGATGATCGTCCATGGGCCATCCTCCGATAGCGACTGCGTCCTCGAAAGGACCGCCGCTGAGCAAGTCATGTTCGGTGAGCACGTGATCCCCAAGAACTCTACGGCTTTCGCGCTTTCCAGGCAGCATGCCCACCCATTCCAGCGAATAATTGGCGCTGTCCGGAAATTCGCCGCTGTTCTTGATGTAGTTCCATACGCCCATGACAATCGAGAGTAGCTCAAAACGGATCATCTCGTTGCTCGCAACGGTGTCGTTGCTCCCACCCCACTCAATCCACCAGTAGCCATACTCCCAGGAACGAATGGTTCGCGCACGCAACTGCTCTTTGCCGATTTGTCTGGCCCAGAGCGGCGGCTTGAACTTGACCGGCGCTTCGTGCCGGCGAGAGGTGAATAGGATGCTACTGCCAAGAGTCTCCGCATCCGCCGTCTCCGGTCCAAACGACTCGTCGAACTCGGCGCGTGACTCCCGTCCCCTGCGCATCTCCGCGCCGGCCTCGAGAGCCAGCCTGGAGTCACCGGTGCAGTCGCAAAATATCTTCGCTCCTATGCGATAGATCTGCTCGGTCTTGTCGCAGCGCGCCAGCACGCTGCGAATCCGGCCATCCTCCACTTCGCAGGAAAAGATGACGCTGTCCAGGAGAAGAGTCAACTGAGGCTCCGAGATTACCTTGTCGTATAGCAGGAGATCCCACAGCTCAAAGCACCGGTGAGGGTTTCCGACCGCGTCATCGAGCCGGAACTCTTCAAGCAGTCCGCCTTCGCGCCATCCAGGCCGATTCTTGTGCCAGTTTGCGCCCACGATGTGCATGCTGATCTCGCTGCTGGAGTTTCCGCCCAGCCGCGACCGGTCCTGCACGAGCACAGTCCTGGCGCCGCTGCGCGCGGATGCAATCGCGGCGCAGACACCGGCCATCCCTCCGCCTGCCACCAGCACATCCACCTCCATGTCAACGATTGCCATGTGAGGCTCTGAGCCGCTCATCTTCTGGCCGTCTTTTGCGAGGCTTACTTTTGCCAGCGCGGCATGGATACGGTCATGGACAGCCTTCGCAACCGCGCCGCGCGTCTCGTCGTTCACTTTCACACTCATCGAATAACTGATTGCATCCGACCCATCAGAGTGCTTGTCGCTCATCTGTATTCTCCAAACGAAATAAAAAATGGTGGAATTCCTGGATAACCATACACATAACGCAAGGGACCTAACGGAACGGAGCGGATTTTGGGCCTGAGGTCTCTCGGCGCTTGGATACTCTCGGAACAATATGCTTCTCGCACCTTTTGGTTTCGAAAAATCGACAAAACCCGGCCCTCGTATCTTGGTTGAGCAAAGCGAATCGTCAGTCCCGATTCGCTTTGCTCGGTGTGCTCCTAGAAGAGCAGCTTGAGCGCCAACTGAACGTTTCGGGGATTAATGTCAGAGCTGATCACACCAAATGTACCGCTGGAGTTCAAGCCATTAGCTCCGGGAACAAACGTCATATTCGGCAGCAGGAAGTTTGGGTGATTGATGGCATTGAACGCCTCGAGGCGAAACTGCAGAGCCAGACTCTCGCGTATCTGAGTTGTCTTGAAAACAGAGAGATCGAGGTTGGCAAAACCCGGTCCTCGCACATTGGCCAGCGTGCGAGGTACGTTGCCAAATGTGTACGAAGGAGGATTGACGAAGGCGGCGGTGTTGAACCATGCAGCGTTGCTCGGATGAGCAAGCTTCGGCGACACTCCCGGAACGAAGTTAGGACGGCTAGCGGCATTGTTATTAGCGCCAGTAATCGTGAGGGGAGTGCCCTTCTGCAGGATCGCAATTGTATTAATCTGCCAACCACTGATAAACGCATTCGCTACACTATTCACATGAGTAGCGTACTGCGCGTTCCGTCCAAAAGGAAGGTCATAAAGCGCGCTGACGGTAACACGTTGAGAGATATCAAGCGGATCTACGCTATATTCAGCGCGGCGGTCGTAACTGTTCTGCGGGGTCACAATTCCGGCCTGATAAACGCCGTTGTAGTTGACTGGACTCACAATGCCCGCATCCATCAATTTGCTGATGACGTAACTCCCCAGGACATTGAGGCCATGGCTTGAATGACGCGTCACATTCAAGTCAAAGGAGTCTCCTTGAAAATTCCCATCGCGTGGGCCCTGATTATTCCCAGCCGTTCCGCCCACATTAATCGCCCCATAGTAGGGATACGGCAACAGGGACTGTTGCCGCGTGATTGTAGCGGCGCCAAGAGAGCCTGGCACTCTGCCCGCATAGGGGTTCGGCACAGTACTCTGAAGTTGCGTCCCGAGCGAGAGATATTTCGGGTCGAGCTGGTTCATATTGTATGTACCTGAAATCATGTGCGTTCCATGGTTGTGCAGGTAAGCGGCTTCCACTACGACATTCCTTGGCAGTTCGCGTTGGATCGCAAGGTTGATCTGCTGCGACATTGGAGTGGAGCCCGCGGGCGGCAGATAGGTTACAGCAGTGCCGAGAAATCCGTCCGGTCCAAGGGCGGCTCCCTTTGGCTGAATTGGCGCGCTGGGAAAGCCCGTGGACAACTGATTCGTAGCAAAGTTCGTGTTGTTTCCGGAAGGATTGTAGGTTGTGGTGGTTACAGAGAAGCCGGACGAGCTATTAAAGAATATCTCGTTAAAGATGCTTGGATAGTAGATCCCGTAGCCGCCACGGACAGAGGTGCTCCCGTCCCCAAATACATCCCAGGCAAACCCGATACGCGGACCCCAGTCGTTGTAATCGTTCTTTGTAAATGAGCGTGAGACGCCGTTTACACCCGCATACTGCATCGCCCCCATCAGTCCGGATACCGAACTCGTAATGTAGGGGTTGAAATTGCTGAAGCCGTTGTTGCGCTCAACCGGCTCTTGCTGATAGTCGTATCGAAGGCCAAGGTTCAGCGTAAAGCGCCGAGTCACTTTCCAGGCATCCTGGACGTATCCGCTCAAACTGAAATCACGGGGCCCCGATTCCCGAGCCAGATCGATTTGCGAATTGGCTACCTGACCTAACAGAAAGCTTGCATAGGCATTGCCAGTCCCTGCCTGCGATTGCGGGTTGTTCGTCAACAGGCTACTGAAAAAGAATTTACCCGAGGGATCGTTCGATTGGGAATTGGCACCACGACGCAAACGCCAATCGATACCGATGTGGAAACTGTGCGCTCCTTTGAGAAGAGTGACAGTGTCCACCAATTGCGGATTCGTCGCATTCCGCGTGCCGACAGTGGTACTTACGGCCGGCAGACCATTCCCGCTGATCACGGGGAATGTGTCGGGGGGAACGATGGATGGTAAGCCGAGCTTCTGAGGCCAACCCTGTTTATAGCTGGCATTTTGGAACGCAAAAGCGGTGCGATTGACCGCCAGGCGAAATTCGTTTACGAGGCTGGGCGAAAACATGAATGTGTAGCCAACAATCCCGGCCTGATTTGTCAGATCGTCAGGACGATAAACAACCTGCGGAGCAACAAGGTAGGATCCGATAACACCACCATTGTCCGAGAAGAAGTGGTAATACGCATAGCGCGCGAACACGGTCTGGCGTTCCGAGATTTGCCCATCAACTCGCCCTAGGACTTGGCGCATCTGGCGATGGTTGGGAACTGATGCCTCGAAGTTATTCGATTGAGTAATCGTATTCGAAGGCGTACGGTTGGGTTCCGGATAAAGCACGTTCTGTATCGCTAACGCAACCGGGTCAATGCGATTGGATGGAATGATGTTTGGAGTGGAAAAAGAACTGCGAATATACCCCGAACCACTCGGATTCGATGCAGTAGTTGCGGGATCATAAATTGGAATCAACGCGCCATTTGTACCGTAGGTCTGAGAGAAATCTCCCTTACGTTGCAACAGCGTAGGAACTGTTCCTATCGCGACCTGGGAAGCGATGTAGCGAAACTCCTCATAGTTTCCAAAGTAGAACAGTTTATTGCGGCGAATTGGGCCGCCTACCGAACCGCCGTACTGGTTATAGCGCAACTCGGACTTTCTGGATGCTGGCGAAAGAAAGAAGCTCCGGGCATCGAGGGCGTCGTTGCGCAGAAATTCATACGCGGTTCCATGAATCGCGTTTGTGCCCGACTTTGTGGCCATGTTGATAACGCCGCCCGCGGTGAAACCATATTGCGCCGACATCACGCCCGTGAGTACCGTGAACTCCTGGATCGCATCTACCGTTGGATTGATGCTGATCTCCTCTGAATACTCGATCAGGTTATTTGCGCCGTCGAGCAGAATCCCATTCATGGAGTTTGGCCCGTTATTCATGACCATAGCCGAGAGGAGCGTGCCACGATCCGCAAAACCTTCCTGATTCGTCCCAGCTGTCGAGTGAACACCAGGCGCTGTGATAGCAAGTGCGAGAGCATTCCGGCCGTTGATCGGCAGCTCTGCTACCGGTCGACTTTCGATAACGGTTGCTAATTCGGGTGTTGTCGTGTTCATTGCTGGTGGCTCCGCAGACACCTCGACCGACTCGTTCACCGCTCCAACCTCGAGAACCAGATTCGCCGCAGGCGAGTTTCCAATCTCTAGGATTATGTTCGACTGCACCAAACTCTTAAAACCTGCATGGCTCGCTGTAATGTTGTACGTGCCCGCACGGAGAGTGGGCGTAGTAAAGTCTCCGCTCTTGCTTGAGGTGAGCTTAAGATGCTCCCCTGTAGCTGTATTTAATACATCAATTGCCGTATCAGACACAGCGGCGCCACTGGAGTCATGAACGCTCCCGGTAATGACACCGCCTTGAACCTGAGCAAAAGTAGGAGCCACGAGCAAGCCAAGGATGAAACACAGACCTATGAGTTTTCGAATCAAGTTAACTTTCATTGCCCACTGTGTCTGATCCAATAGCTCATCTGGACCAGACGTTACGATCGATGTTAGATTTCTAATGTTCATCGGTGTTCTCACTTTCCTGTTATTTCGCATCTGTACTACTGTGGGTTATAGGCGGCATGTTCCGTATAACCGCAAGCCGTTTGGTACGCTTCCGAGATTTGAACTCAGCTACCTTCTTTATGCGCCGCGGGCTTTTCTGTAGCATGAAATCGCTTGTAATAGTCCTTCAGCACGAAAATGAAGTCGTCTCGCTTCACAAATTCATCATCCGAGAGTAGTGATTGCTCGTCGTCCTTTTTGTACCAGGACGCATACGCCTTCACTTCCGTACTGAACATCTTGTAATAGGTCGAAAAGGTGCGAACATGAACTGCAGGTTCGTTCCCGTCGAAACTAAATGTCATCATGCGCATCCAGCCGTCACCAAGACCTGAAGGATGAAGCCAGTTGGCCCCTGGGCCTTCTCGTAGATCTACACCGGCGTCCTTTGCGACCTGGCCTCGACACTGATAATCCGACAAGAGTTGGTGCACATCATGGCCGAACCTGTTCGCATCCACGCGATAGGCCTGTCCGCATGCGTGGCCGCTCAGTACCATGAAAATTTGATCATTCTGGCTGATGAACTTCTCCCACACCATCTGAGGGTCATTGGTCAGTGGGTCAACTTTGTTGCCAGAGTTGGAAAGCCGTGTACCCGTATGATCGAGATATCCGTGAATCGAAATAAGTGTCGGTACCCCGGGATATCGCTT
>Ga0105240_10009764_pt1 | contig 13549 bp, 11 predicted proteins | sample KBSC54metaG_FD_80426 | JGI IMG/M metagenome (GOLD analysis project Ga0105240, IMG submission 80426) | Corn rhizosphere microbial communities from Kellogg Biological Station, Michigan, USA - KBS C5-4 metaG | ecosystem: Host-associated > Plants > Roots > Rhizosphere > Soil | place: Michigan, USA... | reverse complement strand
TTGGCGAGCCGCTCGATGATGATCGGCGCGACCGGCTGGTTGAGGCGGAGCGACGTGCCCCAGTCGCCCCGGACAGCCCCGCTCACCCAGTCGAGATAGCGGATGTACGCGGGGCGGTTGAGGCCGAGCGTCTCGCGCATCGTCGCGACGTCTTCCGGCGTCGCGTCGGTGCCGAGGATCATCGATGCGACATCGCCCGGCAGGACCTGGACGACGACGAAGACGACGATCGATACGATCAGCAGGACCAGCAGCGAGAACAACAGCCGGCGGACGATGAAGACGCCTAGGGACATGTCAGTTGTCGTTCCCGCGAATGCGGGAATCCAGTGTCTTCAAAAGTCCAAAAGTCGCTGGGTCCCCGCTTGCGCGAGGACGACAGGTCATGTAAGCCAAACCCGCCGCAGATCCGCCCAGCGAATCGGATGGATCTCATACCCCTGCACCTGCTTGTTCAGCGCCGCCATGTACGGCCGGTGATAAGGAATCACCACCGGACCGCTCTCGGCGATGATCTGCTGGACGCGCCCGTACATCGACTTCCGCTTCGCGTGGTCGCGCTCCTTGCGTCCGTCGTCGAGCAGCTTGTCGACTTCCGGGTTGCTGTAGTTGTACAGCTCCTTGTAGCTGCCCTTCGAATGGAAGTACGGATAGAGCGCCTCGTCGATCGTCGGCCGGCCGTTCCAGTTCTGCATGTTGAACGGATGCTTGCGGTTGTAGCGTGCCGTGTAGACGTCGTACGGCACCGTCTTGATGTTGATCCGGAAGCCGGCCGGCGCGCTCATCTCCTTGACGCCGACCGCGAATTCGACGAGGCCGGCGCGCTCGTTCGTCGTGATCAGCTCGACATCGACGCCGTTCGCGTAGCCGGCTTCGGTCATCAACGCCTTTGCCTTCTCGGTGTCGCGCTTCTTCATTCCGGTGTCGGCCCAGAACGGGCTGATCGACGAGATCGGGTTGTCGTTCGACGGCGTTCCGTATCCGCCCAGCGCCGCCTTGATCAGCTGGTCGCGGTCGAGGCTGATCTTCAGCGCCGTCATCACCTTCGGATTGGAGAACGGCGGCTGGTTCTGCCAGATCGTGATCTCGTGATAGCCGGGGCTGCTGGTCTCGAGGATGCGGACATTCGGATCGGCCTTCAGCGTCGAGATCGCCGTCGGCGGCGCTTCCCACAACACATGAATGAAGCCGGAGGTCAGCGCCGCGATCTGCGCCGCCTGTTCCGGAATCGTCACCTGGCGGAATTCGTCGAGGTACGGCAGTTGGTTGCCGGCCGCATCCTTTTCCCAGTAGTCGGGGTTGCGCACCATCGTCACGTGATCGGCGGGGACGAATTCCTTCATCTTGAACGGGCCGGTGCCGATCGGCGTCTTCGACACGTCGGCGGCCGCGTCGAACGGGAGGATCCGCGCGTACACTGCCCCGAACATCATCGGAAAATCGGAATACGGATCGGACAGATCGAACTTGATCGAATACGGCGTCGGCGTCTCGATCTTCTGCACGAGACCGAAGAGGCTGCGCCCCATCGATGCGGTCTGCGGATTGAGCAGACGGTTGATCGTGAACTCGACGTCCTTCGACGTCATCTCGCGACCGTGATGGAACTTGACGCCGCGATGCAGGTTGAATGTCCACGCCTTGCCGTCGTCGGAGACTTTCCAGTCGGTGGCCAGTCCCGGCTGCGGGCTGAGCTTCGCGTCGACGCGCACCAGGTTGTCGAAGATCGCGCCGCTGATCAGGAATTCCTCGTTCGCGCCGTGGATTGCCGGGTCGAGACGGCGCGCGGCGGAGGGCACCGCAAGCTTCAGCACACCGCCTCTTTTCGGCGCGGGTGCCTGCGCGAAGAGCGGTCCCGCCGCTGCGGCGGCGCCGGCCAGCGCAGCGGCCTCGAGAAACTTGCGGCGGCTGAACGGGAAGTGTCCGGAGTCCGGCGGCGGGGCCGAAGCCGGCCCGCGGTCATGCCTGTCTTTCATCATGCCTCCTGTGGCGTGGAGTGTCGCGATCGTTCGCGATGTGTTGTAAGCCCCCCGGACGATTATACTCAGACGAGGTGAAAAAGGAGGACGTTTCCCATGAGCGAATATCCGGAATGGTCGACGATCGCAGGGTCGAATCGCGTAAAGAACAAGATCTATCCCCGGCTCGCGGAAGACATGCCGACATTTCTCGGCGTTCCCGTCGCGCTGTCGGAAAAAGACCTCGTCGGCGCCGACGTAGTCATCATCGGCGCGCCGTTCGCCGCCGGGTGGGGCAACACGTACAGCGGCGTCGACAAGGCGCTGTGGCTCGCGGGCCCGAAGCGGGTGCGCCAGCAATCGATCCGCTACACGACATACGTGCAGGACTTCGATCTGGACATCCTCGATTTCCTGCGCATCGTCGATTATGGCGATGCGGCGATTCCACCCGAAGCCAATTATGTCGCGACCGTCGACAACATCCTGCGCGCGCAGGCCGCGGTCGAGCTGAAGGTCAATCATGCACTCGACGCCGGCGCGATTCCGATCGTGATCGGACAGAATTCGCCGCCCGGCTCGTACGCGATCGCGAAGCCGATCGGCGAGCGGGCGAAGGGCAACGTCGGGATGATCAGCCTCGACACGCACTGGGATTCGCGGCCGCAGGACTGGGCGACCGGCGATCCGCGCATCGCCGGCTCGTCGAACTGGAAGTCGAAGCTCTATGAGCTGCACAGCAACTACAAGTGGTCGAACGTGGTCGAAGTCGGCGAGCGCGGCATGCTCGAGGACAAAACGTACGTGCGCCGCTTCATCAAGGAAGGCGCCAACTTCGTCCCGATGTGGCGGATCCGCGCCGGCTTCGGGCTCGAAGGCCTGATCGAGCTGCTCGACAAGGCGTACGAAGGGACCAGCGACGTCTACGTGCACTTCGACATGGATGTGCTGGGCGGCGCGGGTCCGGCGCCGGGCGACATCCTCGGCGATCTCGCCGAGCCGATCGGCATGTCCGACTACGAAGTCATCCGGATCGCGCACGAGATCGGCAAGAAAGGCCTCACCGGCATGTCGTTCATCTGCATTCCGCCCGGCTCCGCGGTGATCTACCGGACGATCGTCTACGTGATCACGTACCTGATGGCGGGGCTCGCGATGCGGAAGCAGAAGGGCCCTTGAGCGGAGCGGGGTCGCAGGCCAACCCGAGCTTTTCGATCAGCCGCCGCGCATCGAACGGCGCGTGGACCTTGGCGTCGTTGTCGAAGTAGCAATAGAGGTCGCGTCCGTTGCGTTTGCGCGCCGGACGGCCAGAAACGCTCGCCGCATCGGCGGGCTCGCCACCCGCGCTCCAGGCGCGGATTCGCGCGGCCCAGCGCTCCAGCGATTCGTCGGTGTAGCCGCTCGCGTAGAGCTCCTTTTCGCCGTGCAGCCGCAGGTACATGAAGTCGGCGGTGACGTCTTCCAGATAAGGCCAGCGGCCGGCGGTATCGGCGACCACCAGCGCGACATTGTATTTGCGCAGCAGCCCGATGAACGTCGGATCGGCGAACGTCGGGCTGCGCACCTCCATCGCGTGCCGCAGCCGCCGATTGCGGTCGATCGCCAGCCGCGAGCGGCCATGCATTCGCGCGTCACGCCCGCGCGCGAGGCGGAGCGCAGCCTCGGTGTCGTGTGGCAGCAGCCCGAGGAAGTCTTCGACGACATCGGGCCGGTAGCGGAAGTTCTCCGGGAACTGCCAGAGGATCGGCCCCAGCTTCTCGCGCAGGTTGAACAGTCCGGAGGCCAGGAAGTTCGCCAGCGGCTTGTCGATGTTGCGCAGCTTCAGCATGTGCGTGATGTAGCGGCTGCCCTTCACGCTGAACACGAAGCCATCCGGCGTCGCGCGATGCCATTCGGCATAGCTGGCCGGATCCTGCAGCGAATAGAACGAGCCGTTGATCTCGATCGTGGGCAGGGCGCGCGCGGCGAATGCCAGCTCGCTGTCCTGCGTCAGGCCCTTCGGGTAGAACACGCCGCGCCATGGCGGATAGCGCCAGCCGCTGATGCCGATGAAGATTCTTCCCATTCTGCCTGCTGCGCGCGGTGCAGGAAACCGGTCCCGGAACCGGCAGTATGACGCGGACGCGGGAGAGCTGCAGCGAAGGATCCGATCGGCGGATTTGCATTCGCGCTGCCGATGTACTATATTTCGTATCGATATATATTATTACAATGCGATAAACGGAGTCCGGAAAATCATGCCGCAATTCATCGAAATCGAATCGTCGGACCGCGTCGGCCTCATCCGGCTGAACCGGCCCGAAATACTCAACGCGTGGAACACGCCGATGCGCGAGGAGATCGTACAGGCGCTGCTCGCGTTCGACGCCGACGACGGCATCGGCGCGATCGTGATGACGGGCGCCGGCGACCGTGCGTTCTGCGCGGGACAGGACCTCGAGGAGGCGCACGGCTTCGACGTCGCGCGCTCCGAAGTGTGGATGCGCGAATGGGAGCGCTACTATGGCGTCTTGCGCGGCCTGCGCAAGCCGCTGATCATGGCGCTGAACGGCGTGGCCGGCGGGTCCGCATTCCAGGTGGCGATGCTGGGCGACATCCGGATCGCGCATCCCGGCGTGAAAATGGGCCAGCCGGAAATCAATGCCGGCATCGCGAGCGTCACCGGTCCATGGCTGATGAACATCATGCTGGGCATGTCGCGCACCATCGAGCTCACGCTCACCGGGCGGATGATGGATGCGGACGAGGCCTACCGGATCGGCCTCATTCACCACCTGGTGCCGGCCGACCAGGTCGTGGCCAAGGCGAAGGAAGTGGGACTCGAGCTGGCCGCCAAGCCGCCGATCGCGATGCGCCTCGACAAGCAGCGCTTCCGCGAAATGACCGAACCGGGCTTCCAGGACGCGATCACCTCGGGCATCCGGATCCAGGCCGAGTCGTATGGTTCCGGCGAGCCCGCGCGGATGATGGAAGAGTTCTATCGCAAGCGAGGCGGCAAGAAGAAGCTGAAGTCCGCCCCGGTGCAATGAGCCCCTCTGCCGCCGGGAGAGGAGCAGGGATGGGCGAAAACTTAACCCCTCTTCCCGCGGGAGAGGGGCGGGGGTGAGGGAAAACCTCGGAGAAGCCATGGTCCGCGAAGCAACCCTCTCTCCTGAAAAATGAAAAAGGATCAACCAAACGCCAGCTCGAGCCCGCCAATGATCGACATGAACCCCGTCGACGACGCCACCATCCGCGACTCGATGGACAAGCGCGCAGCGAGCCGCCCCGGATCCGTCTACTGCCGCTTCAACGAGCGCATCTACACGTTCGGCGAGATCGACAACCTGGCCAACCGGATCGCCAACGGCCTGCTCGCCCGCGGCCTCCAGCCGGGCGACCGCGTCGCGCTGATGCTGCCCAGCCATCCCGACCACATCGTCGCCGTGCTGGCGCTCGCCAAGGCCGGCTTCGTCCGGGTGTCGATCAACGTCCACCTGATCGGGCCCGCGCTCGAATACGCATTCGATCGATTCGAGCCGCATGCGGTGCTGATCGACGAAGCCTATCTCGGAGCGGCCGGCCCTATTCTCGAGCGGATGCCGGCAATGCAGGTGATCACCCGCAGCCGCAGCGAAGAGCGCGCGCCCGGCGGCTTCGACAGCCTGCTGAACCATGCCGATGCATCGTCACCGCGCACGGCGTTGCATGCCGATTACGTCCTCGCGCTCACGCCCAGCTCGGGCACGACGGGACCGCCGAAGGGCGTGCTGAAGTCGGACCGTACGCTGCGCGCAGGCGCGATGGGCGTGCTGCGCGTCTCGGGCGCGCGCGACGGCGCCGTATTCCTGTTCTGGGAAGCGCTGCATCACGGCGCTGGCGTCGCCGTGCTCATTGCAGCAGTGCTCGAACAGATCACGCTGGTGATGGTCGAACGGTTCAGCGCATCGGCATTCTGGGATCAGGTTCGCCGCAACAAGGTGACACATATCCATTATCTCGGCGGCGTGCTGCCGCTCCTGCTCAAGCAGCCGCCGACTCCTGCCGATCGCGAGCACGACGTGCGTGTCGCGTGGGGCGGCGGCTGCCCGCCCGATATCTGGCAGACGTTCGCCGAGCGCTACGGCGTCGAGATCCACGAGGGTTACGGACTCTCCGAAATGACGACCTTCGTCACCGCCAACCTGAACGGCCCGCGCGGCTCGATGGGCCTGCCGCTGTCCTGGTTCGACATCCGGCTGGCCGACGACAACGGGAACGAAGTGGCGGTCGGCGAGCCGGGTGAGGTGATCATCCGCAATCGCCAGCCCGGGCTCGGCTTTCTCGGTTACTTCCGCAACGACGAAGCGACGCGTAACGCGTGCCGCGACGGCTGGTTCTGCACCGGCGACCTGGCGAAGCGCGATGCGGCGGGCTACCTGTACTTCGGCGGCCGCAAGAAAGATTCGGTGCGCAGGCGCGGCATCAACATCTCCGCGTGGGAAGTCGAGCGGATCATCAGCGATCATGAAGCGGTCGAGGAGTGCGCGCTGATCGGCGTGCCGAGCGAGCTCGGCGACGACGAGCTGATGATCTTCGTGCGCATCGCTCCCGGCACGGCGCTGCGGCCGGCGGACCTGATCGCGTGGTGCAAGGAGCGGCTGCCGCATTTCCAGGTGCCGCGCTATGTCGAATTCATCGACGAGTTTCCGAAGACGCCGACGCTGCGCATTCGCAAGATGGACCTGCCACGGAATACCGCAGGTGTCTGGGACGCCGAAAGCGTCGACGGCGCCCTCGCCCCTGGCCCCTCTCCCGGTGGGAGAGGGAAATCACGCTAGCGTCGACATTCTCGAAATCAAGGGCCGATCACCATGACCTTCCCATGCAGATTGCCAATGCTCACGATGCTGCTTTGCGTTGCGAGCGTTATGCCTTCGTCCACCGTTGCGGCTCCTTTCAGCGCGAACCAGGTGCGCATCGTGGTCGGCTTCTCCGCCGGCGGAGCAGTCGACGTCGTGGCCCGGATCATCGCGGCGCGGCTGTCGGACAAGCTCGGCACGTCGGTAATCGTCGACGACAAGCCGGGCTTCTCCGGCAATCTCGGCGCGCAGCTCGTTGCGAAGGCCGCGCCCGATGGCGCCACGCTGCTGATGGCGCCGGTCACCAGCTACGCGGTGACCGAGGCGATGATGGGCAGCCAGGCGACCGGCTTTTCGCTCGAAAGCGATCTCGTCGCGATCGGCGCGGTGGGCGAAGTGCCGCTGATTCTCGCGGTCCATCCGTCGGTGCCGGTCAACACGCTCGCCGAATACATCGCGCTGGCTAAGAGCAAGCCGATGGCGATGAACTTCGCCTCGTCGGGCAACGGCTCCACCGAGCACGTCGTCGCCGAAATGTTCCAGCAGCGGGCCGGCGTGGTGATGCTGCACGTTCCGTACAAGGGCGGCGCCCCGGCGATCAACGACCTGATGGGCGGCCAGGTGCAGTCGATGTTCGCCACCATTCCCAATGTGATCCAGAACGTCAAGGCCGGCCGCGTGAAAGCCATTGCGATCACCACTGCGCAGCGCCATCCTGCGCTGCCGCAGGTTCCCACCGTTGCCGAGTCGGGCTTGCCCGGATTCGAAGTGTCGTCGGTGTACGTCCTGATGGCGCCGGCGGCGACGCCCGCTCCGGTGCTGCAGCGCTTGAACGACGGTCTGGTCGCGGCGCTCAAGGAGCCGGAAACGGCGCAGAAGATCGCTGCACTGGGAATCACGCCGACGATCACTTCGGTGGCCGAGGCGAGGGCACGTACGTTGAGCGTCGTCGCGCGCTGGAAGGAAGTCGTGCGGGCCAGCAACATGAAGCCGGAATGAGCATGGCCGATGCAGCCGTCAGGACGGCAGGAGCCGCAACTGGAACGGTTGCGGCGAGACCGGCTGCGCGCAGGAAGGCGCCACGGCCGGCCGCGCAGGCAGACGGCAGCGGATCGGCGACGCGCTCGACGCTCTTCGTCAATTCGGTCGCGAAGGCGATGCGCGTGCTGACCGCGTTCGACGGCACGCGGCGGCAGCTCACGCTGTCACAGATCGCCGCGCTGATCGAAATGGACATCAGCGCCACGCAGCGATTCACCTACACGCTCGCCAGCCTCGGCTACCTGCGCAAGGACGACGCGACCAAGACCTACGAGCTGTCGCCGAAAGCGTTCGACTTCGCCTATCACTACCTCGCATCCAGCGACCTCGTGCATCGCGCCACGCCTTACCTGCACCAGCTCGGCAAGGAAACCGAAGAGGCAACGAACCTGTCGGTGCAGGACGGCACGGACATCGTGTTCGTGCTGCGCATCGTCAGCCGGCACGTCCTCAATCCCGGGATCATCGTCGGAGCGCGGCTGCCGTTGTATTGCACGGCGCCGGGGCTCGCGATGCTGGCCCATCTTCCCGACGACGAGGTTACGCGCATCCTGAAGCAGTCGGACCTGGTCCCGCACACGCCGCACACCGTGTACCAGCCGCGCGCGATCAAGGCCCGGCTGGCGGCGATTCGCGCGGCGGGCTACGCGCACACCGAGGAAGAATATTTCCTTGGCGACATTTCCACTGCCGCGGCGATCCTCGATGCGGGCGGCAGAGTGCTCGGCGCGATCAATGTCGCGGTGGCGAAGCCGCGATGGAAGGGCGCGAGGGACGAGCGGCGGATTTCATCGCTGGTGATGACGGCGGCGTATTCGATTTCGGGCAGGCGCTAAACGCGACGCGGCTTCAACCGGCGGTGATCACGAAGTAGTCGTAGACCATCCGCGCGATGTCGGCGATCACCGCGTTGCGCGCGTCCATGCCGAGCGGCGAGGCTTTCACGAAGATCGCCAGCGCGACGGTGCCGCGTCCATCCGGCAGCGTCAGATAGCCGACGTCGACCGCTGTTCCCGCTCCGCTGCCGCCCTTGCTCGCGAAGGCGACGCCGCGCGGCAGGCGAGCCTGGGCGCGATCGATGCTGGTCGATGTCCGCGACATGATGTCGAGCAGCAGGTCGCGCGACGGCGCACTCACGAGCTCGCCCTGCCAGAGCCTGCGCAGCAATCCGAGCATCGCCCGCGGCGTCGCATGATCGCGCCGGTCGTGGTGGAAGTCCGCGTTCTCGCGGTTGCGCGCATCGATCACCTCGAACGGTTGCGTGCGCAGCACGTCGCGCATCGACACGCCGGGCGGAGGCAGCGGCAGCTCGTGCAGCACACACAGCGCCTCGCGCATCGTGCGCCGCACTTCGAAGTCGTCGATGCCGACACGCCGCAGATAGTCGGCGACGATGCCCGGCCCGCCGACGACGCGGAACAGCACGTCGGTCGCCGTGTTGCAGCTGCGGGTGATCATCGGCTCGAGCAGGTTGAGCACCGACAGCGCGACGCCGGGATGGAGGAATTCGTCGCCGATCGGACCGGCCGGATTCATTTCCTCCTGCTGCACTTCGATCATGTCGTCGAGACGGAGCAGTCCACGGTCGACGCGATCGAGCACGGTGAGCGCGAGCGGCAGCTTGACGGTGCTGGCGGGCGGGTACCTGAACGTGTCGGCGACCGCCAGTTCGAGCGCTGTGCCGAGATGGCAGGCGGCGACGCCGACTTCGCCTTTCGAGAAGCCTCCGATGCGCGCAATCTCGGCCTCGGCATTGGCGCGCAGAAGTGCGAGGGTGTCCGCGAATTTCGTGACGGTATCGTCTTGCATCAGCTCATTTCCCGGCGGGCTCGTGCGCGGTCCGCATCAGCACATCTCCCAGCAGGCGCGTGCGAGCCGTGCAATCGTCTCGATCGCGGCCGCATGGCCGGGCAACCCGTCGGGCAGCGTCCACGGCACCTTGTCGGTGTACGCGGCGAGGATGAAGAGCGGCACGCCGTCGCGATACACGATGCCCGCATCCATCATCCCGTTGCGGCCGGTGCCGGTCTTGTTCGCGACCTTCGCGTCGATCGGCAGCAGGCCGGGGATCAGGTTGCGATGACGCTGCCAGCTTAGGATGTCGATCGCCATCCGGCATAGCTGCGGCGTCACGCCCATGCGACCCGCTGCCTGCGCGTCGGTCGTTCCATCGAGGATCCATTGCAGCAGCGCAACCTGGTCCTGCGGCGTGGTCTCGGCGACGAAATCGAAGTCCGAATCGGCCGGCATGTCGCGCGGCGGCACGATGTGGCGGATCACCGTTCCCTTCATCCCGATCGCCTGGCAGAAGTCGTTGAGGCCGCGCAGCGTCACGCGCTCGCCGACGAGGCTCGTGCAGACATTGTCGCTGGTGATGATCATCTGCACCAGCGCGTCGCGCAGCGGAAAGGTGAGGCCCGGTGTCATGAAATACAGGACGCCCGATACCACGCCCTGGATCAGGCGTTCGTCGGCGACGACCGGCTCGCGCAGGTCGAGTCTGCCCGCATGGACGTCGCGCAGCGCGGCCATCAGGTACGCGATCTTGCGAGTGCTGGCGGAGGGCGTGGGCTTGTTGCCGGCGCGGTGCAGGGTGTCGCCCGAGCGCAGGTTCTTCATCGACCAGCTGGTGGTGAACGGTTGCGCGTCGCACAGTGCATGCAGGCGAGCTGCGAGTTCGTGATGGGGCGCGGACATGGCTTCGCTCTCGCGTTCAGTGACGAGGCTTCGCGCGCTGCAGCGCATCGAGCAATGGGGCAGGCGAATCGAGAGTCTCGAGACTCATCACAGTGTCGATGATGGACCGGTCGTCATCGGGAGCAACGAGGGACCTGAATTTATCGACGATTTCGTCATCGCCCCATCGTTTGGAGGTCTGTCCCCTATTTCCGGAAAAACGTGGTCTGTCCCCGTTTTTGGTGGTCACGCGGACGGAGCTCGGCTTTCGTTGACCGGGCGGCGGCCAGGGGTCGCGGTGTTCGCGCACGATCACCTTCGCGCGGAGCGCCGCGACGCGCGGATCGCGCGCGAGGTCGGCGGACAGCCATTCGGGGCCTGGAGGAACCTTCAGCAGCAGCATCGCCAGCGCGTGAGGCAGGTTGAACTGCAGGCTCGCGAACGTGCGCGGATCGGTGTTGACGAAGCGCGGAATCACGATCGCGCTGCCGACCTCGACTTCGATCCGTTCGATCGTCTCGACATCGAAGGGCTGTTCCTGCATCAGCGACAGCAGGTCGTCCATCGGCTCGTCGAGCAGGCCGCAGCATGGCCAGGTCTTGTAGACGACGTCGCGGATGCGCCAGCGGGTTCCGAGCCCGGCGAACAGCAGCTCATGCGCCGGATGGAGCGACGAGACCATCCGCAACAAGCCGCCGGGATCGTCGAGCAGCGTCGTGATGCCGGTGGATCCGAACTGCGCCGACAGCGCGCCGGTGACGCCTGCCAGGCTGCACCAGCCGGCGTCGCAGTACTTGGTGTTCGGCAGGTCGATCGACGACGACCACTTCGCGCCGACCGGGATCGGCGAGTTCGAGCCCGCGAGTCCCCAGGCTTGGGCCGTCAGCGCGTGGTCGAGCCGCAGCGCGCGGGCCGCCGCGCCTACCGCCGCATAGACGATCGGTGTCGCGATCCCCCATACCGGTGAGAACGACTGCCTGCCATCGACGACGCTGTAGTACGGTCCCATCGCGTCCTGGATGCGGCCGCCGAGCTCGTAACCTGCAGCCACCGCGGTGAGGAATTCCTTGCCGGTGATACCGGGCTCGCGTGCGAGCGCGAGCGCCGCGGCCACCGCGCCGCAACCGAAATGCGCGCCGCCGTAGCCTTCGTTGAAGTCCATCGCATCGGCGAGCCGGCCATACACGTAGGCACTTCCGGCGATGCCGGACGCACCGCCGAGCAGTCCGGCGAACCGTTCGGCGATGCGGCCGGCTTCGGTGCCGCGCGCCGATACGATGCAGCCGAGCGTGTCGAGCACCATCCGCTTCGTTTCCTGCATCGCGTCTTCCGGCACTTGCTCGTAGTCGAGGCCGGAGAAATATTCGACGAGAGTCTGTGCGTTCATCCGCTGCTATCGTTCAGGTGGCAGGCGCTGATATGACCCGGCGCAATCGATTTCAGCGCCGGCGCTTCGCTTCGGCAGCGCTCCATCGCATGCGGACAGCGGGGGTGGAAGTGGCAGCCGGTTGGCGGCGACAGCGGGGAGGGCAGCTCGCCTTTCAGGAACGCGAAGCTGCGCCGCGTGGTGTCGATCCGCGGCACTTCTTCGAGCAGCGCCTGCGTGTAAGGATGATTCGCCCGCTCGAAGATTTCGGCCGTCGGCGCTTCCTCGACGATGCGCCCCAGGTACATGATCGCGACACGGTCCGACAAATGCTCGACCACACCGAGGTCATGGCTGATGAACAGGTACGTCAGTCCCAGCTGCTCGCGCAGGTCGAGGAACAGGTTCAGGATCTGCGCCTGGATCGACACGTCGAGCGCGGCGACCGCTTCATCGCAGACCAGGAATTCCGGATTGACCGCCAATGCGCGCGCGATGCCGATGCGCTGCCGCTGGCCGCCGCTGAACTGATGCGGATAGCGGCCTTTCAACGCCGGGTCGAGGCCCGCGCGCCGGAACTGCTCGTCGATGTAACGATTCCGGTCGCCTGCGACGAGGCCATGCACCGTCGGCGCTTCGCCGACGATTTCGCCCGCCGTCATCCGCGGATTGAGCGACGCGAACGGATTCTGGAACACCATCTGCACGGCGAGCTTCGCTGCCTTGCGCTCGGCCGGCGACAGCGATTCGAGGTCGCGGCCGCGCCAGCGCACGGTGCCCGAAGTCGGCGGCAGGATGCCGGCGACCATCCGGCCCAGCGTCGACTTGCCGCAACCCGATTCGCCGACCAGGCCGACGACTTCGCCTTTCGCGACCGCCAGGTCCACCGCGTCGACAGCCTTGACGATCGAAGGCAAGTGCGCGAGGCCGGCGTGCGCCAGAAGCCGGCCGACCGTATCAGGCGCGGCGCCGAACTCCTTCGACACGTTGCGCAGTTCGATCAGCGTTTCGGCGCCGCCGCCTTGTGCGCCCGACGACCCGGTGGCGCGGAGTTCGGCCATGTTCATGCGCTGCCGGCTGTTGCGGCGACTCGCGCGACGCCGTCCCGCAACAGCGGATGCACGCAGCGAAATTCGTGTGCGCCCATGCGCGACATTTCGGGCGCATTGACGCACGCTGCATCGGCGCGCGGGCAGCGCGTGCGAAACGCGCATCCCTCCGGCAAGAGCAGCATGTTCGGCGTCATGCCCGGAATCTGCTGCAGGCGCTGGCCCCGCCGGTTGCGGCTCGGCACCGACGCCATCAGGCCGGCAGTGTAGTGATGCAGCGGTCGCTCGATCACATCGGTGACGCTGCCGTATTCGACGATGCGCCCCGCGTACATCACGGCGACATCGTCGGCCAGCCGCGACACCACCGACAAGTCATGCGTGATCCAGATCAGCGCCGTGCCCTGCTCGCGCACGAGCTTGCTGGCTTCGGCCAGGATCTGCGCCTGGATCGTCACGTCGAGCGCAGTCGTCGGCTCGTCGGCGATGATGAGGTCGGGCTTGTGCAGCATCGCGATGGCGATCGCGACGCGCTGGCGCATGCCGCCGGAGAACTGGTGCGGATACGCCTGCAGGCGCTCGTCGGGGCTGGGGATGCCGACCATCGCGAGTGCGTCGCGCGAGCGCTTCAGGGCTTCC
>Ga0105240_10009763_pt1 | contig 13549 bp, 12 predicted proteins | sample KBSC54metaG_FD_80426 | JGI IMG/M metagenome (GOLD analysis project Ga0105240, IMG submission 80426) | Corn rhizosphere microbial communities from Kellogg Biological Station, Michigan, USA - KBS C5-4 metaG | ecosystem: Host-associated > Plants > Roots > Rhizosphere > Soil | place: Michigan, USA... | reverse complement strand
GGCTGGCTCAAGCTCTTCGACGTTCGCACCGGTCGCGCGCCAGAGCGCAACCACCTTCGCCACCGCCTCCGGAGTACTGCGCCCCGACGGCGTCACGATCACGCGCCGATTCACAAAGAGTCCCGCTTCCGCCGCGCCCGCCCCGACGGTCTCCTTGCCGGCCACCGGATGGACCCCGACCAGCGCCATCCGCGGCCCCAGCAGCGGTTCGATCTCATGCACCACCCATTCCTTGACGCTGCCGACGTCGGTAATCACCGCGTCCTCGGGCAGATACGGGATCATCGCGGCGAGCGTCTCCGGAAAGGTCATAACGGGGGTCGCGAGTATCACGAGATCCGCACCGCGGGCCGCCGCGACCGGATCGCGCGTCGCGAAATCGATCAAGCCGCGCGCAATCGCCACGTCGAGATTCGCTTGCGTGCGCCCAAGCCCGACGATCCGCTCGACCAACCCTTGCGCGCGCGCCGTCATCGCGAGCGAGCCGCCAATCAGGCCCACTCCGCACAGCGTCATCTGCCGAAATAATTTTTTCACCGTTTGACGCTCGCGATCCTCGGATAGGCGGCTAAATCCTGCCGTAAGGGAGAGCGCGAGCGATCCGAGAAAGCTTCCCGAGTCTCCGCGGTGTCACCCTGAGCGCAGCGAATGGGTCCCGGCGCCGAGCTTTTCCCGGGATTCTTCGCTTCACTCAGAATGACAGAAGTGAGCGCGCGGATGACCGCGCGAGATCCTTCACTTCGTTCAGGATGACATGCGCCCGACGACCGTTCCCTTGCAAGATATTCCCTTTGCTCTCTCACGCCGTCCCTGCCGCGATTTCCTCCAGCGCCGCGATCAGCCTGCGATTTTCCTCCGGCAGTCCCACGCTGATCCGCACATGATGAGGCCAGCCGTACGCGCCCATCGGGCGCACGATCACGCCTAGCTTGAGCAGCCGGTCGAAGACCGCCTGGCCGTCGCCGACCGCGGTCAGAATAAAATTCGCGTGAGTCGGCACGTACGCAAGCCCGAGTCGTTTGAACTCGCGCTCGAGGTACTCGATTCCCGCGGCGTTGTTCTCAAGCGTCGCCCGCACATGCGCGTCGTCGTCCATCCCGGCGAGCACACCTGCCTGCGCGAGCGAGGTCACGTTGAACGGCTGGCGGACCTTGTGCAGCAGTTGCACCAGGTCGGGCCGCGCCACCGCGTAGCCGACGCGCACGCCGGCCAGCCCGAAAATTTTCGAGAAGGTGCGCATCGTCACGATCATCCGGTGCGGGGCGTGATACGCGAGCGAGTCCGGATAATCGCGGTCGCGCACGAACTCGAAGTAGGCCTCGTCGGCGACGATCACGACGTGCTCCGGCACCCGCGCCAAAAAGCGCTCCCAATCGGCGCGCTTGACGATGGTACCGGCGGGGTTGGTCGGATTGTCGAGAAATACCAGCCGGGTGTCGGCGTCGATCGCCGCCGCCATCGCGTCGAGGTCGAAGTAAAAGCCGTCCTTCATCGGCACGGTCTTCGCAGTCCCGCCTGCCGCCGCGGTCGCCAGCGCGTAGATCGCGAATGAATGTTCCGAAAAGACCGCGTTGAGTCCCGGCCGGATAAAGAGGAACGCGAGCAGGTTCAGCACCTCGACCGAGCCGCCCGCCATGAAAATCCGATCCGCGGTGACGCCGTGGCGCGCCGCGATTTTCCGGCAGACCGCCCAGCACGCACCGTCGGGATAGCGATTGACCTCGCCGAGCGCCGCACGCATCGCCGTGACCGCTTTGGGCGACGGCCCGAGCGGATTCTCGTTGGAGGCGAGCTTGACCGGATCGCCGATTCCAAGCTCGCGCTGCAGCTCCTCGATGGGCTTGCCGGGCTCGTAGGGACGGAGCGCGGCCACGGTGGGCATTACCAGGGATTCGGGTTTGATCAAGCTATACGACCCGCGCCGGCTGGGCGTCCGCCGGCGGACCTTTAAGAGACTCGTCCAGACCGCCGCGGATTTCGCCGGCCGGTCAGGACCTGCCCTCAGGATACGATCCCAGCACCTTGAGAAAAAGCGCCCGACGCTCGAGTGCGGAGAGCCCGCGGCGCACCTTGGCGTCCTCGCGATGGCCCTCCAGATCGACGAAAAAAACATACGCCCACGGCCGGTCGCGCTGGGGCCGCGACTGGATCATCGTCAGATTGATACGCTCACGCGCGAACAGCGTCAGCGCCCCATGCAGCGCGCCGGCGCGCTCGGGCAGCGCGAAGACCAGGCTGGTCTTGTCGGCGCCGCTGCGCGCCATCGCCTCGCGACCCATCACCAGGAAGCGGGTGGTGTTCTGCGCGACGTCCTGGATATTTTCCGCGATCACTTTGAGATCGTTCGCGCGCGCCGCTGCCACCGACGCGATCGCCGCGGCGCTCGCGTCTTCGGCGGCCAGCCGGGCCGCCAGACTGTTCGACGCCACCGCCTCCAGTTCGCAGTTTGGATAGTTGGCGGCGAGATAGTTGCGGCACTGCCCGAGCGACTGCTGATGCGAGACGATACGGGTGAATTTGCCGGCGTCGGCCCGCGCCATCAGGGCGTGGCGAATTGGCAGCAGGATCTCGCCCAGAATATGCAGCGGCGTATCGATCAAGAGGTCGAGCGTGAGGCTGACCGAGCCCTCGGTCGAATTCTCGACCGGCACCACGCCGTAATCGGCCCGTTCGTTCTCGAGCGCCTGGAAGACCGCCGCGATCGAGCTTTGCGGCGCAAACGCCGCGCTCGCGCCGAACCGGTTGCGCGCCGCTTCGTGCGAGTAGGTATGTTCGGGGCCGAGGTACGCCACCCGAATCACGTGTTCGAGCGCGGTGCAGGCCGAGATCAGCTCCTGGAAAATCCGGCGCAGATGCTCCGCACTGAGCGGGCCCGGATTGTGCTCAACCACCCGCTCCAGCACCTGGCGCTCGCGCACCGGTTGATAAATCGGCGCGCCGTCGGCGTGTTTCAGCCGGCCGATCTCCTGCGCGAGGCGGGCGCGCCGGTTGAACAGCTCGACCAGTTGCAGGTTGATCGCGTCGATTCGTCCGCGCAGGCCTTCGAGATTGGCACCGCGGCGCGCGCCGCCGGGTTTTTCGTCGGCGGATTTCGGCTTGCGGGGTTTTTCCCTCCGCGGTTTATCCCTGGACGGTTTGGCTTGCGGGAGTTTTTCTTGTGCAGTCATCGCGGCGGCGATCGCTATCCCATTCCGACGCCGTTTTCAACGCGTCCGCGCGCGATAAACGCCGAACCCATCGCGGCGAACTTGCGCGCGCGGTCCTCGCGCAGCGCCGCCGGGGTCATCGGTACCAGTCGCTTGAGCTGGCGTTCGATCGCCTGCCCGAGCGCCGCGATCGCGTCGGCGGGCTCCCGATGGGCCCCGCCGGGCGGCTCGGGCACGATCTCGTCGATCACGCCGAGCCGCAGCAGATCTTCCGCGGTCAGTTTCAGCGCGCGGGCCGCGTCGGCGACCTTTTCCGGGCCGCCCTCGCGCCACAGAATAGCGGCGCAGCCCTCTGGCGTGATCACCGAGTAGCACGCATATTCCTGCATCAGCACGACGTTGCCGACTCCGAGCGCCAGCGCGCCGCCCGAGCCGCCCTCGCCGATCACGCATGCGATCACCGGCGCGTCGATCTTCGCCATCAACTCCAGGTTGGCGGCGATCGCCTCCGACTGTCCGCGTTCCTCCGCGCCCACCCCGGGCTCGGCCCCCTGGGTATCTATAAAAGTGATCACCGGGAGCGCGAAACGGCTCGCCAGATCGAACACCCGCGCCGCCTTGCGATAGCCCTCCGGATGGGGCTTGCCGAAATTGCGCCGAATCCGCTCGGCGGTCGAGCGGCCCCGCTGATGGCCCGCGATCGCCACCGGCACGCGGCCGAAATAGCCGATTCCGGCGACGATCGCACCGTCGTCGGCGAAGCGCCGGTCGCCGTGAATCTCGAGGAACTCGCCGATCAGCGCCTCGACGTAATCGAGCGTCTGCGGACGCGCCGGATTGCGCGCCACCCGCACCCGATCGATCGCGCCGAGCCGCGCTTTCAGCTCGGCTTCGAGGCGAGCGCGTTCGGCCGCGAGTTTAAGCCGCGCGCGCGGTCTCGCCGCGTCGTACTGACGCGCCAACTCGGCCATCCGCGCCTCCAGTTCGGCCGCCGGCCGCCCGTCCGCCAGCGCGGTCGTGTTCGCGGGCGCACCCGACTTGTCATGCATACTCATTACTCACTCGCCACCGCCTCATTGTGATACTCACTGACTATCGCAATTGACTACTCGCGCGCTTGACTACAGTCGCACAGCGCCGATCGCCGCGCCGGACGGCCCGGCCGCCCGCGGCGCGTCGAAAAATTCGCGCAGCCGCAGCAGAGCCTCTTCGATACCGCACTCCGGGTCAAGCCAGACCACACCGGGCTCGCGCCGAAACCAGGTCATCTGGCGCTTGGCGAGGCGGCGGCTCGCGCGCTTGGCGAGCGCGATCGCGGTGGGCAAATCCGACGCGCCCGCGAGATAACTCGCGATTTCGCGATAGCCGATGGTCCGGGCGATTACCCCGACCGCGCGGCCGTCCGCCGCCAGCAATCTGCGCACCTCCTCGACCAGCCCGGCCGCCAGCATCTCATCGAACCGCCGATCGATCCGCGCGTAGAGCCGCTCGCGATCGAGTGTCAATCCCACCGTGAGGTTTTCGTAGCCGCCGCCGGCGGCCGCCCGATGGCGCCGATGGTGCTCGCTGATCGTGATTCCGCTGGCGGCAAAGACTTCGAGCGCGCGGACGATCCGCGGAAGATCGTTGACGCTGATACGCCGCGCCGCCTCTGCATCGGCCTCCTTCAGGCGGTCGTACAGATAGGCCGGACCGTAAGCGGCGGCCAGCGCGCCGAGTTCTGCGCGATACTCCGGCGCCGCCGGCGGCCCCGCGAAAATCCCGCCGCGCAGGACGCGCAGGTAAAGGCCGCTGCCGCCGACCACCAGCACCGGCCGTCCGCGCGCCGCGATTTCGGCGATCGCCGCGTCGGCCAGCGCGGCGAATTCCGCGACATCGACAGCTTCGGCGGGATCGCGGACATCGATCAAATGATGGGCGATGCGGGCGCGCTCCGCCGCGCCGGGCTTGGCCGTGCCGACGTCCATCCCGCGGTAGAGCTGGCGCGAATCGGCGTTGACGATCTCGGCGCCGAGCCGCTCGGCCAGCTTGATCGCGAAGGCCGTCTTGCCGGCGCCGGTCGGCCCCAGAATTATCCCGACGCGCAGGCCGCCGCGCCCGCCGCCCGGCGCTGGTACGCCGCCGCCCGCCGATACGGGATTTCCCGCCGCTAGATTCATCCCGAGCAGATTGTAACGCAGCGCCGCGCGCGCCGGAACTTGTGCGCGGCGGACTCGCGAGATTTTGCGCCGACTCCTAGCGGCGGAACAGGCGCTCGATCTGACCGCGTGCGAAGCGAATATGCACCGGGCGCCCGTGCGGGCAGTTGCTCTTGAACGGGGTGGCGTCGAGATCTGCTAGCAACGCTGAAATCTCGTCGGACTTGAGCACGCGGCCGACCCGCACCGAGCCGTGGCAGGCGAGCCGCTTCAGCAGGTCCTCGAACGCACCCGATCCATTCGCGCGCAGGCCGCCCTCGCCCATGCCGTCGAGCAGGTCGGTCAGCAGCGCCATCCCGTCGGCGCCGTCGAACACCGCGGGCATCCCGGTGAGCAGCAGGGTGGCGGGGCCGAACGGTTCGAGTTCGAAGCCGATCGCGCGCAGCTCGGCGAGCCCGGATGTGACTTGCGCCGCGCGCGCGGGTGCGAGCTCGAGCGTGGCCGGGACCAGCAGCGCCTGCGAACGCACGCCGCCGGCGCGGAATTCGGCCGACAGCCGCTCGAAGGTCACCCGTTCATGAGCCGCATGCTGGTCGAGCAGAATCAGGCCGTCGTCCGCCACGGCCGAGGAGTCTTCCAGCACGATATAGCCAGCGAAGAGCTGGCCCAGTATCCGCAGTTCCGAGTAGCGCGGCACCGGCGCCCCGCGCGGTCCGGTCTCGATCGGCGCCGCGCTTGCGGCGGAGGGGGTCATCGCCGCGCCTGCATAATCGATGGACGGACTATGCGGAGCGCCGTTGGCCCGGTCGTTGGCCACATCGCGGCCGGGCTCGAATCCAGGGCGGAGTGCCGCGTCGCTCTTCGAGACGCCGCCGTAGCCGAGCCCGAGCGCGCGCTGGACGCCGGTGAGGGTGGAATTATCGGCGACCAGCCGCAGCGGCCGCTCCTCGTCGCCTCCCGGATGAGCCGAGGGGCCGGATCTAACGGGTCGCGCGAGACGGACGATTCCGCCGTCGGCGCCCGCCGTATCGTCGATCTCGTCGCTGCCCGCGGTCTGATTGTTTCCGCCGTCGTTGCCGGCGGTCGGGCGCTCCGCGCCCGCGGGGACGCTCTGATCAGACAGCCGCGCGCGCAGCGCCCGATAGACCAGCTCGAACAGCGCGCCCGCATTCCGGAAGCGGACCTCGGTCTTCATCGGATGGACGTTGACGTCGACCTCCTCCGGGCGGAGCTCCACGAACAGCACGACCGCAGGATGACGTCCGCGCGGAATCAGCGTCGCGTAGGCCTGCGCGATCGCACGCGCCAGCAATCGATCGCGCACCGCGCGCCCGTTGACGAAGGTCAGGACCATCCGCGGCGTCGCAAACGACTCGTGGCTGGTGGCGGCGAGTCCCCACGCGCGCCCGCTCCCGCTGCGCGCGTCGAACGCGAGCATCCGGCCGGCGAGCTGCGCGCCAAAGAGCTGGCGCATCCGCTCGAGCGGCGACGCCGCGCGCGGTGTCGCGAGCAGGCTTCGCCCGTCGGCGCCGAGACTGAACGCGACCCGATGATCGGCCAGCGCGAGGCGCTGCATCGCGCTCGCCGCGGCCGCCTGCTCGGTCGCGACGGTCTTCATAAACTTGAGCCGCGCGGGGGTGTTGAAGAAGAGTTCGCGCACTTCAATCCGGGTGCCGGGTGCGATCGCGCAGGCCGCCACGCGCTCGATCTCGCCAGCGGTGGCGGCGATTTCGACGCCATGGTCGTCGCCCGGCCGCCGCGTCCGCAGCACCATCCGCGCGACGCTCGCGATCGCCGCCAGGGCCTCGCCGCGAAAGCCCAGCGTGCGAATCGCGGTCAGGTCGGCGGCGTCGCGAATCTTCGAGGTCGCATGGCGGCGCAGCGCTAGCGTCGCGTCCTCCCGGCCCATCCCGGTGCCGTCGTCGGTGACCGCGATCAGCGCGCCGCCGCCGCGCTCGAGTTCCACCGTCACCGACCGCGCGCCGGCATCGAGCGAATTCTCGACCAGCTCCTTCAGCGCCGAGGCCGGCCGCTCGACCACCTCCCCGGCGGCGATCTGGCTCGCGACCTGCTCGGTCAGGATGTGGATTACCCGTGACACTGTGATTTTGCGCGCTCCCTCCGACGCGAATGCTCCGGGGCGGCCGCTGCCCCGTCAGCCGCCTCATCGTCGCCTCAAGAATGGGGCCTTGAGCGGCGCGACTCAAGTTCGCGGGCCGCCTTTGCGCACTATGCGCAAAGGTTTACCAACAGGGGCCGTCGCCGCCGATTAATCGGCGGCTGTGGCGCAAGCTCTCGGCAGCCGCGGCGCCGAAATCACCCGCGCCGCCGATCGCACCTTCCCTCTTTTATTCGCCCGGCAGTCAGGTTAGGCTGGGTCGCTTACGGAGCGCGCGCGACATGTCCCCGGCGCGCGCCGGAGCCGGCTGGCTCAATCAGGTTTGAGCGTTTGGGAAAATTCGACGGAGTATCGCGCGATGAGACACTGCTCGGTATGCGGCAAGCGCCCCTCGGTGGGCAACAACGTGAGCCACGCCAACAACAAGACCAAGCGGCGCTGGAACCCCAACCTGCAGGAAGTCCGCGCGCTGATCGGCGGCGGCGTGCAGCGGGTGCTGGTCTGCACACGCTGTATCCGCAGCGGCAAAATCAAGAAAAGCGCCTGACCCGCCTGCGCCGTGCGCCGCTCAGAAGAGCGCGTCGAGCTTTTCCGGCGGACGTGCGATCACCGCGCGCCCCGCGCGAATCACGATCGGTCGCTGCATCAGCTCGGGATGTTCCGTCAGCAGAGCGACCACCGCTGCCGGCGTCGCGTAGTCCGCACTGTTCAACTTGAGCTCGGCGAAGCGCTTGTCCTTGCGCACCAGATCTTCGACCGGACCCGTCAGCATCTTGATAATCCGCTCGAACTCGGCGCGCGCCGGCGGATGTTTCAGGTATTCGATGACGTCGAACTCGACGCCGCGGCTCTTGAGCAGTTCAAGCGCGCCGCGCGAATTACCTCAGCCAGGGTTGTGATAAAGCGTCACTCGCTCCATACTTCTGATGCTCCTTCGACGGCGGTCAAGGACGGCCCCGAGAGGCCGCGGTTGAATCAACGCAACGGCCTACGAACATAATCCATGCGGCAGCTTATCGCCAGGCTGGTGGCCGGCCGAAGTCGTCAACCATGATCGCGATCGACGAGCGCTGACCAAATTGGCCGAACCGCTAACGCGAAGCGGCGGCGTAACCAGGACACGGCAACGAGACCATCATGAGGCAGCCTGAAAATCGACCGGTTCGATCGTCAAAACTCCCGATGACGCGCATCACCGCCGCGGCCCTCGCGCTCTTCGCAGCATCGCTCGCCGGTTCGATAATCGCCTTTCCCGGGGTCGCCGCGGCCGCCCGCGTGAGCGGCACGTTCCTCAACTATACGGGACAACCGATCGCCAGCCGCGACCTCCATTTCGACAACTGCGTCACCCACGACATCTACCTCGCGCCGACCCATCGCGACGGCTCCTTTGCCCAATCGCTGCCCCCCGGATGTTACGATCTGCGCGCCGAGCGTGGCGCGATCGTCCGCCACGCGATCATCGTCGGTGACGCCGATATCGGCGTCGGCCGGGTGTCCGACCTCGCACCGCTCGCCCCGGCCCGCCTCTTCGACCTCCAGGCGCTCTTTCCGACCCTGCTGACCAGTCCCGCACCGTCCACCGCCTTTATCATGACCCGCGACGCGACCGTGGTTCCGGCGAGCGCCGCGGTGGTGCCGATACCGAGTTCGCAGAGCGAATGGCTGAGGCTCAAGAAGCAGACCGAGGCCGAGAGCGCCGCCGCCAACAGTAATTCGGGCGCGACCGCTCCCGCTCCGGCGCACGAATGCAACGAACCGCTGGAATTCGGCGCCCAGCCGCCGAACACACCGATCGCTCCCTGAGCCTTGCGACGGCGAGCCCGGTTCGCGCCGTCCGCGGCGCGGCTCGTGCGATGTCAGTCGTTATCGAATCGTCAGATCAGATAGTCGGCGAAGAAATTACGCACGCCACGAATCATCTCCACAATTTCGGCGACGTCCGCGGCTTCCACCACTGCGGCGGCCGCCGCCGGTACCTCTGCGCCGCCATGCGCACCGGCCGCCGCCGCGCCCGACTCGGCGAGGCTCATCCAGCGGTCGATCTTCTGTTTGATCGCGGCCGGATAGACCCCCGCCTGCCATAGTTGCCGGTTCAGCGTCGCAGGCCCATCGACGTGCTCGCGCACCGCGAGCTTGCGATTGCGCGCGTTGCGCCACAAGACGTCCTCCAGGATCGCGCCGGCGATCGTCGCCGCCGCCCGGATCCGGCCCGCCCCGCAATGGCGCTCGGCGATCGCCAGCAGATCGTTGAAGACCTCGGCCGCCGCCAGCTCTTCGACCCGCGCAACCGGCCCGAAGTCGATATACTCGCGCGCCGCGCGCAGCACCGCCTGTCCGCGCGCCGCCGCGTTCAGATAGGGACTGTCGCACGAGAACTCGAACTCCCTCAGGTAATGGCTCTCGACGCCGAAGGCTTCCTTGAGAAAGGCCAGGCACCCCACCCGCCATTCGCGAAAGCGCGGCGCGTCAACGAAATCCTGCAGCGAAAGCTCGCTGCGGTAATGACTCTGGATAACCTCGGCGGCCTGCTCGAGCAGGCGCGCGAGCCGATCCCTCGCCGTATTGAGATCGATCGCTCGTGAGCTGTCCAACTTCATGCCTTCCGCACCGCGCGAACTCCGCTGCGTGAGGCGCAGATTCGCCCAGCCGCCGCCCGTCCGGATTTTCGGTCAAGTCTAGGGGCGCACGCATCGCGCGGCAACCGTTTCGCGCACGGCGCTCATCTGCACCGGCAGCGCGGCCCGCAGGAATTTACGACTGGGATGTTGAATCGATTCGTCCGGATCCAGCGGCGTTCCCGGCGCGCACTCATCGCGCGGATGTCATGCGGCACGCGCCCGCATCGTCGCGGCCGGGACTGCCGACGCTGTCAACGACTTAGCGGCGCTGGGTATTCCACAACTTAATCGGACGCGACGTGAAGGTCTCCAGACTCTGTGCGATTTCGCCGTTGTCCGCGCAATGCCATCCCTCGGGATGCAGCGTCCATCGCCGATGGAGCCGGTCCATGCCTCCGCCCCAGTTGTCGAGTATCACCTTCACGGTTTCGCCACTGGTGGTCTTGAGCTGAATAGCCTTTTTCATCGCGTGCCCTGCCGAATGATTCGAGGGTAGTGCTGAAATTAAGTTAATCAAATCCAAATTAGACCGTCAATGACGACTGCGGGCGAAAGACTCCTCGACACGTGAAACTGCCTGCCGCACGCCGCCCCGGCTGCACGCGAGAAAGCACGCTACTGAGTAGCCCGCGTGCCTTCCCATCGTAGGCTGCGACGAAACTGAAACGTAGAATGGGCGATCACCGGGCGAGCGCGGCTAGCGATGGCCCACGCCCAACGGGCGGAAGGTCCGCTTAAAAAGCAGGCCCGACTTACTCGCGAACTCGCCGCTATCGACGCATCGCCAGCCGTCGGCCTCGCGCGTCCAGCGCCGATGCATCCGGTCGGTACCCGCACCCCAGCCGTCGAGCGACACGAACACCCGATTGCCCTCGTCGGTGCGCAGCGTGATGAACTTCCTCATCGCAGCCACCCCCTGCTTAGAGAAACCTATCAGCGTATCTATGTAACGTATCGATTGCGGGTTCGGCCGGCCCCCCTTGGACTGGCGTCATTTGAACTCCCGCGTCTTCCCGATAAAATATCGCACGCCGCGATCAAGTCAACCGGAATCGATCATCCCGCGCGGTGGCCTCACTGGGCCTTCAGCAACAACTCCAGACGCACCTTGCGCCAAACGAAACGGCCGGCCCCGCTTTCAGGGACCGGCCGCTCTCAATTACCTGTCGTGCGACGCTTCGTGCCGTCGTGCGTGCCGCGTTCAGCCCACCTGGCTGCCGACTACCGACACAAAGCTCACGCAGCGGCCGGGCTGTCCGCCCAGGTTGTGCGTCAGTCCGACCTTCGGATGATTCAGTTGGCGCTTGCCGGCCTCGCCGCGCATCTGCAGCCACATCTCGTACATCATGCGCAGGCCCGACGCGCCGATCGGATGGCCAAACGACTTCAGCCCGCCGTCGGGATTGACCGGAAGCTTGCCATCGAGGTCGAAGAACCCCTCCATCACGTCGTTCCAGGCGGTGCCGCGCGGCGAAAAGCCAAGGTCCTCCATCAGCACCAGTTCCGTCGGCGTGAAGCAGTCGTGGACTTCCGCCATGCTGATCTGTTCACGCGGATTGGTGATCCCGGCCTGCGCGTACGCGTCGCGCGCCGAGGCGACCACCTCGGGGAAGCTGGTGAAGTCGTACTCGGGCGACAGCGGCCCCTCAGCCGGTCCAGCGACGAACGACAGCGCCTTGATATAGATCGGGTTCTTGCAGTACTTGTGTGCGTCCTCGGCGCGCACCACGATCGCGGCCGCGGCGCCGTCCGACACTCCCGAGCAATCCATGATGCCGAGCGGATCGGCGATCTTGGGCGAATTCTTGATCGCCTCCATCGGCACTTCCTTCTGGAACTGCGCCTTGGGGTTCTTGGCGCCGTTGCGATGGTTCTTCCAGGCGATCCGCGAGATCACCTCTTTGCCCTTGTCGGCGTCGAGTCCGTACTTCTTGAAGTAGGCCGGGGCGAGCAGTGAAAAGAGCGCCGGCGGGGTCATCGAGGCGGGCGTACCGTCGTTGGGCGGATTGGTCATCACGAGGCCCGAAAAGCCCGAATCCTTGAGCTTCTCGACCCCGATCGCCATCGCGACGTCGTAGGCGCCCGAGGCCACCGCATAGCAGGCCTGACGCAGCGATTCCGACCCGGTCGCGCACATGTTCTCGACCCGCGTGACCGGCTTGTAGTTGATCTTGAGCGGCTCCGAGAGCGTCAGCCCCGACACCCCCGAGCCCATCGTGCCGAGCCAGTAGGCGTCGATATCGTCGGGCTGCACGCCGGCCGACGCGTAGGCTTCGTAGGCCGCTTCGACCAGCAAGTCGTCGGCGCCCTTGTCCCAATGTTCGCCGAACCTGGTGCAGCCCATCCCGATAATCGCGATCCGATCCTTGATTCCCTTGCTCGCCATGAATTCTTCCCTCCCAGCCTGGTGCGGCTGCGGCTCTGCTGGATACGGTCCGGGTCCCTCGGCGCCTAGCGCTTGGGGCGCGCCTTCCAGAAATAGTTATGGACCCCGTCGGCGGTAAAGAGCCGGCGAAAGGTCATTTCGACTTCATCGCCGATCGCGACCTTGTCGGGCTCGCAATCAGTCATCTCGCATAGAAAACGGCCGCCGCCCTCGTAATCGACCACCACGTTGACGGTCGGCGGATTGAGCGAAAAGGCCAGGCGATCGATCGCATAGGTCGCCACCCGTCCGGTGCGGTCGGCAAACGCATACGGTTCCATCTTATCAAAGGCGCGGCATTTGACGCAGACCCGCTGCGGCGGCAATTGCGCAGTGCCGCAGGCAGTGCAGCGCGATCCGATCAGTCCGAACTTCCACTTTTCCGAGCGCATCATCGGCGGCGCCGCCGGACGCTCCGGGTCGGGCCGGCGCGGCGGCTCGGTCGGCAGGATTTCGCGCCACTTCAGGTAATTGCCGTAGGTCACGTCGCCCTTCGACTCGACCATCCGGCCTACCGAATGTACCGGCCTGAAGGCGGCTGCCGCGGGAGTAACTTTGAGCACCATCGCGTCGGCGCCGTCGCCGACCGTCGCCACCAGGATACGGTCGCCCGCTTTCGCCGCCGGCAGCACCGCCGTCAGCATCAGCGCCGCGTGCGCCGCGCCGGTCTGCCCGACCATTAAGGAGAGCGAATCGGCGACCTTGGCGGGGTCGAGCTTGAGCTCGCGCAGCATCTCGTCGGCGGCGCGCTGATTCGGCGCGTCGAGGACGATCTTGGCGAGATCGCCGGGCGCGACCTTGGCCTTCTCGAGGACGTCGTGAATGATCTTCTTGAACAACGGACTGTAGGCCTGCGTCAATGCGAAGCGCTCTTCCCACGAATGGGCAAAGCGCTCGCCCGGCGCGCGCCACGAATCCAGGTACTCGCGCGTGAGCGAGGCGCTCGCCTCGATCTCCGCGATCACGTTTTCGTTGCCGAACACAAAGGCCGCGGCGCCGTCGCCGTTGGACTGCTCCGCCTTGCCCTCGGGCGCGCCGAGGCGGCTGTCGGCAATCGCAACCGCCGCCTGTCCGCCGGTGGCCGCGACCGCGTCGGCCGC
>Ga0105240_10009761_pt1 | contig 13555 bp, 12 predicted proteins | sample KBSC54metaG_FD_80426 | JGI IMG/M metagenome (GOLD analysis project Ga0105240, IMG submission 80426) | Corn rhizosphere microbial communities from Kellogg Biological Station, Michigan, USA - KBS C5-4 metaG | ecosystem: Host-associated > Plants > Roots > Rhizosphere > Soil | place: Michigan, USA... | reverse complement strand
TGGGTAAAAAACATCAACAACCCTACCCTCACGGCTTTTCTGCCGCCAAAAGACAAGGCTACCGGATCAGCTATTGTAGTTTGTCCGGGTGGAGGGCATAGGCTGCTGGTTTTTACGGCGGAAGGCATTGAACCAGCCAAATTCCTAAGTGATATGGGTGTAGCGGTATTTGTATTGAAGTACCGCCTGGGGCGCGATACCAGCACACCATCTTATAAAATTGATATCCATGGTAAAGAAGATGGTTGCCGGGCTATGCGGCTGGTAAGAAGTCGCGCTGCAGAATTTGGGATCAATCCGAATAAAATCGGTTTGATGGGCTTCTCGGCAGGCGGCGAAATAGTAGATATGGTGACTTTTGAACCCGATGCCCCGCATCGTGATGCGATAGATAATGCAAGTGCAAAACCAAATTTTATTGTTCAAATCTATCCGGGCCCACTGTCTATACCCGACGATATTCCGCAAGACTCTCCGCCCGCATTTTTGCTGGCTGCTAATGATGATGCTTGTTGTTCACCATCGGTTGTTAGGTTATTGAATGCTTATCGCAAAGCCAAGATTCCTGTTGAAGTACATTTATATACTAAGGGTGATCATGGTTTTAATATGGGAAATAGGTCACGACTAAAGACCATTAATACATGGCCACAACGGCTTGCAGATTGGCTTTCGGATAACGGTTATCTGAAGTCTACAGATAGACCGATGGAAGTGAAGTAAAAACGTTGTAAAGTTGGAAGGTTGAAAAGTTGGAAAGTTAATATCTATATCTAAACATTAAATGGCTAAAATAAAACAATTCGAGGAACTTGAAATTTGGAAAATAGCGCTTGAGATTGCAGTTGAGGTTTATTTACTTTGTGATAAGGAACCTTTAAAGTCTGATTGGGGAATGAAGGATCAAATCCGGAGAGCGGCCTGTTCAATGTCGGATAATATTGCTGAAGGCTTTGAATATAACAACAATCCAGATTTTGTAAGATTCTTGAATTATGCCAAAGGCTCCTCAGGAGAATTTAGAAATAAACTTACGATACTCAATAAAGCTGGCAAAATTGATGATACAATATGCCAAAATCTATACCAGAAAAGCGTTGACTTTTCCGGCAAAACCAAAAGCCTAATTGATTATTTGAAAAAGTTTGAAGCCGACAAAAAGAAAAAATAACCTTTCAACTTTCCAACTTTTCAACCTTACAACTGTTGTTAAACAATGGCAAATTTCCAGGAAATAATAAATGCTGAAACACCGGTACTGATCGATTTTTCGGCTGAATGGTGCGGACCATGTAAAATGATGCCGCCGATACTCAAGGACGTAAAAGATACTTTAGGCGATAAGCTCACTATTATCAAAATAGATATCGACAAAAACCCGGCAGCTGCACAGGCTTATAAGATCAGCAGCGTACCTACCCTGATGATCTTCAAAAAAGGCGAAACTAAATGGCGTCAAAGCGGCGTGGTGCAGGCGGCGCAATTAAAGCAGATTGCAGAGCAGTTTATATAAGCAAGCAAGGCGTACGGCGGTTGACGCCAGGGGAAAACTTACTCTCATAACAGGACGCGTTTCCCGATTATTCGAAAGGAATAGTGCAGAACTTTATAAATTCGCCTTGCGCCAAGCGCCGTCCCCCATGCCACCCTACAAATAACTCAACCACCACTGATCATGCGTTTTCTTGTATTTGCTGAACCACCTGCACGGGAAGTAAAGTATGGTGATGATAATGATCCATAGTCCATAAACACCTAACAAGGTCGTTCCAAATCCGTCGGGCTGAAAAAGAATTGGTTGTTTTGGATTGATGATTTGACTTGTAGAATATCCCGATGCAAAGAAAACGATAACCGTCGACAGCCTTAGCAAATACCAGTGACAGATATAGTAGAAAAACGGCACGTTACCAAACACGATCATGAAGTTGGTAACCCTGCTCTTGATATTTTCAGTAACAGATAGGACAACCAGTGCCGTACCCAGCGTCATGCAGAGATAAAGTAGTGAACATGGGTATTTAGTCACATTAAAGAAAGAGATAATACTAAGCGAAGTCGTTTTTTGAGGAGCCCATGGGCTTGGATCACCGTAAATATTGAAGTACCTGAACACAAGGAAAAACGCAAGCGCGCCCAATCCTGCATACAATAATATCTTTCTTCTCTTTAGTGCATCAAAGCCTTTTTTATACAACTGTCCGAAACCATAGCCCATAAACATAACCCCTGCCCAGGGCAAAAGCGCATATGCCACCAACATTCCGCGATTCGGTCCGAAAGGTACAAAAGCACCAAACCCTGCGCCCGAAACCAGCATTTTACCTGCAACTGAATTATTAACAAAATCTACCTTGTCGATATCAAATATATTGTGCCCCAAGAATATGATCACGCCGATAGCCACAATAACTTTGACAGGCACTTTAAGCATTACCATCAACCCCAGTAATATCATACTACCCCCTATCGCCCATATCACCTGTAATATAAATACGTTATACAATGGATTAAGCGTGATAGCAAGTGTGATGATCGCCACCTCAACCAAGAGCAGCCAAAAACCACGTTTGATCAGGAATAAGCCGAGTTGATTTTCCGTCCTTCTCATGCCGGCCAGGTACGCCGACACACCGCTCAAAAACACAAATGTTGGTGCGCAAAAGTGGGTGATCCAACGAGTGAAAAATAAAATGGGTGTTGTTACTGAAAGATCGGTTGGTTCAGGGGACGCATGATAAAAATCACGAATATGGTCGATAGCCATAATGAGCATCACCGCGCCTCTTAATATGTCGATGGATTCGATACGATGCTTGGGTTGAGTTGTGATGGCGGCTGTCATTGTTTGAAGAATTAAGGTATAACTAAGATACAGATTTCCATTACATTACCTCAAACTTTTATTATCCGCTAGAAGTAACTTAACCACCATTGTTGATGTGTGCTTTTGTATTTACTATACCAGCGGCAAGGGAAATACAAAAGCAGTATTACCGCCAACCATATGACATAAACACCTAAAAGATTAAACCCGAAGCCATCGGGCTGAAAATAGTTTCTTCTGTGCGGATTCACTATTTGACCCTTGTTAAACCCTGACATATAAAAAGCAATAACATTGAGTGCTTTGATAAGGTACCAATGGCATAAATAGTAGAAGAAAGGAACGTTACCATACACGATGAGGAAACGGGTGAGCTTATTAGATATATTTTCCGTTACCGACAATATAATAAGCGCAGGACCAAGTGTTATGCACAGATATAAGAGCGAACACGGATACTTGGTAACATTAAAAAATGATATAATGCTCAAAGCCATGGTTTTTTGAACCGACCAGGGTGAGGGGTCACCATAAATGTTGAAATACCTGAAAACAAGAAAAAAAGCGATCAGTGATAATCCTGAATACATGAGTATTTTCCGTCTCTTCACCGCATCAAACATTTTTTTGTACAGCTGTCCAAAAGCATAGCCGATCAACATTACGGCGGTCCATGGCAAAAGCGCATAGGCCATCGCCAGGCGATAACCGTGGCCAAGGGGCCAAAGACCTGCGGGCCCCCGGCGTGTAGTTAAAAGTAACCTGCCCAAAAAAGTATCGGTCACTGCGTGGGCTTTAAAAACATCAAATATATTGTGCCCGAATAGCATGATTACACCAATAATACCAATTACCTGCCACGACGCCCTTAGACCAACAAGTATCCCAAGTAGAATCATGCTTCCGCCAATGGCCCATATCACTTGCAATATGAGCACCGAATAAAAGGGATTAAGTGTTATTGCGAACGTGATGACTACCAATTCTATCATGATTAGCCATAGGCTGCGTTTAATCAGAAACAGGCTCAACTGGCTCTGTGTTCTGCGTGTCCCGGCCAGGCATGCCGACACACCGGTAAGTAACACAAACACCGGAGCGCAAAAATGAGTAATAAAACGAGTGAAAAATAACAGTGGCGTGGTTACATCAAGGTCACCCGGTTCCGGGTGCCCGTAATGAAAAAAATCCCTTACATGATCTATTGCCATAATCAGCATCACTGCTCCCCTTAATATGTCGATGGATTCGATACGGTATTTTTGTGTTACCGGGGGATTTGAATTCATTGTGCTGGTTATTAGGGTTTAACGAAGATATAAAGATTTGTCATTATCCAACAGGCAGTTAGTGCTTTTAGCTTTGTCGGTTATATTTTAACCCATTTTAAACTTATTTTAAAAAAATTAGTCATAAATAAACTATTGTGTTACTTTTACACATAGACCAATTAAACTAAATAAAACCATGATTAACAGGCGTGAATTCCTGAAAACTTCTGCCCTATTTTCGGCTGGAGTTTTAGTTGCCCCAAAACTGTTTGCATACGACAAAAAGTACATCGGGCTGCAATTATATACCGTTCGCGATGCGATGGGTAAAGATGTAGCCGGCACGCTGGCTAAAGTAGCAGAACTGGGTTATACTTCAGTTGAGGCAAGCTATGGCGATGGCAAATATTACGGAGTTGAGCCAAAAGCATTCGCTGAGCTTTTGAAGAAAAACAACCTGATCATGCCAAGCTCACACTACCTGCTAGGTGAGGCCATGAAAGGCAAAGGCACTATATTAGATGGTTGGGAAAAGGCGGCAGATGATGCAGCATCAGTTGGCCAAAAATATATGGTTTGCGCATGGCTGGCACCGTCTGAACGCGGCGGCCTGGACCATTATAAAAAATTAGCGGAAGACTTTAACAAAGCCGGTGAAACCTGTAAAAAAGCAGGCGTGCAATTCTGCTATCACAACCACGATTTTGAATTTATACAGGAAAACGGTAAATACCCATACGAGATCCTGTTAGATAATACCGATAAAAACCTGGTAAAAATGGAGATCGACCTTTACTGGCTGACTAAAGCCAATCAGGACCCGATCGCGCTGATCGACAAACATCCGGGACGCTTCCCGTTATGGCACGTGAAGGATATGGATAAGACCGAGAAAAAGATGTTTACTGAAGTGGGAAATGGTGTTATCGACTTTAAAAAGATATTTACAAAAGCTAATACTGCAGGCCTCAAATATTTCTTTGTAGAGCAGGATGTTTGTCCGGGTAGTCCTTTCGATAGCATTACACAGAGTATTGGCTATATTAAAAAGAACCTCGTATAAATCTAAATTGACTAAACTGATGTGAAGCCGGGCTTTGAGGAAGCCCGGCTTGTTTATTTTACGGCCAGATGCTTTTGAGCGGACTATAAGTCACACCGTTCATCTCAAATCCACCTTTTGAGCTTACCGCAAGATCGGTATAAGGCTTTTTCGGGAAGAAAATGGCTGTCATTACGGTCGAACCTTTATCAGCAAATAACTCTACAGATGCTACGTCCACTATTAGTGTTACATCCGTGCCCGGCTCATTCGCTATGCGTTTGGAAACCATTCGTTTAGCAAAGTTTTTGTTGAAGTCAGACACACCAGCTTTAGTACGGTCGATATACCAGTTGTTCTCAGCAGCGTCGAACCCTACTACCAACTGCTCTCCGCCTTTGTTGGATAAGTTGACCGAGAAGCTTTTCAGTTGTTTTGATGAGAACTTTAGTTCGAATTGTTTATCTGATCGTTTCAGCAGTTTGGTTAGATTCTTATCTCCCTTTACATTGAGACTTTTCAGATCGATCGTTGCCGTCTTTAAACTATTCAATTCCTTCACAGGCTCAGAAGCAACATAGTAGTTATGATCCAGGTTGACCAGCTTCATCTCACGCGGAACAGTGTTGGCACTTCGCCAAACTTCTGTGGGAACAGTAGTTGCATAATCCCAGTTACTCATCCAACCTAAAAAGATATTCCGGTTACCGGTATTATGGAAGGTTACCCCTGCATATTCGTCAGTGCCGCTATCAATCCAGCGGGTGTCATTATTGAGTTGTTTAAACGTGCTGCCGTCAAAATTGCCGACAAAGTATTGTGTGGCAGAACCTCCGTTTGGTCCGCCTGGATTAATATTTACAATTAGTACCCATAATTTCTTTCCATCGCTCGCCGTAGCTGGAAATAAAGCCGGGCATTCCCATACGCCGCCATGCGCTCCCAAATGTTCTCCGAATTCACTTTCCTTTTTCCATTCTTTCAGGTTGGGCGATGAGTAAAAGGTGATCCTGTCCTTTGTCGCCAATGACATCACCCATTTCTTTTCAGCAGCATACCAAATCACATTGGGGTCACGAAAATCCGATATTCCCGGATTTTTTAGTACTGGGTTATGATCGTATTTATGCCAGGTTTTGCCATCATCATTGCTGTAGGCCAGACTTTGATTTTCTGTATCATTCTTACCGTCCTTCTCTTTGGCCTGATCGTGGTGCGTAAAAATAGCTACCAATGGTGGCTGACCGTTTTTACCTAATCCGCTGGTATTATTATAATCCACCACTGCACTCCCGGAAAAGATCAAACCCAAACTATCCGGGTATAACGCAACAGGCTGATTTTTCCAATGGATCATATCTGCACTGGTAGCGTGCCCCCAATGCATTGGGCCCCAAACACTCGCTTTAGGATAATATTGATAAAATAAATGATAAGTGCCTTTGTAAAACAGCAGCCCGTTTGGATCATTCATCCAATGGGCGGGCGGTGAGAAATGTATCTGCGGGCGGTACTGCTCTTTATATGCCGGCTTCTGCGCCATTGCAGTTGTAGAAGCCAGTAAGCCTATTACCAAATATTTGGCTTTATTTATCATATTAATGCATAGTTAGTGTGCGCTCTATCTGTTCTAGTGATTTGCCTTTAGTTTCAGGCATCATCCGCCATACAAATATTAACTGGAATACCATCATCACGGTAAAGAACATAAACGTGTGCCCACCGCCTAATTTATCAGTAATATATGGGAACGAAAATGCGATGATCGTCGCCATTACCCAATGTGTAAAACTGCCCAACGTCTGCCCTTTTGCGCGGACCTGGTTTGGAAATATCTCAGAGATGAAAACCCATATAACAGCCCCCTGCGAGAAGGCAAAGAAGGCTATATAAAACATCAGCATATAAGTCACATAGTTGCCGTTAATATGACCTGCATAAAATGAGTAAGCCACCAGTCCCAATGTGACAATAAGCCCTACTGACCCTACAAACATCAGCTTCTTACGGCCCAGGCTATCGATAAACCAGATTGCCAGCATGGTAAAGGCCAGGTTAACCGCACCTATACCTGTTGTAGATAACAATGCCGCACTCTTACCCAAACCCGCCATTGTGAAAATACGCGGCGCATAATAGATGATAGCGTTGATACCCGACACCTGGTTGAAAAAGGCAAAAAGTATAGCCAGCGTGGCCGGAAACCGATAACGCTTGGTGAATAGACTTTCAGCATTGACATCTTGTTCTTCTTCATTTTTTGCAGCGACGATGTTTGCCATATCCTGCTCATAACCCTCAGGGTTGATTTGCTGCAAGGTTTTCTTTGCATCATCATATTGAGATTTATGAAGAATTAACCAACGCGGGCTTTCAGGAACAAACCGCAATAATATCAGGAATATTAGCGATGGAATAGCCATGATCCCCAGCATATAACGCCATGGGTCGGTGAATATCAAACCGATTAGATAATTGGACAAATAAGATATCAAAATACCCAATACAATATTGAACTGGAAAAGTATAACTAATCGTCCCCTGGCCGAAGCCGGTGCAATCTCTGAGATATAAATTGGTGCAATAACTGATGAAGCACCTACACCAAGACCACCGATGAAACGCAGCACTACAAACAAGTACCAGTTAGTCGCAACAGCGGTACCCAGCGAACCGATAAGGAATATAAAAGCTATGATTACCAGAGATTGCTTTCGGCCAATGCTATCTGCAGGAATACGCCCGAAGAAAGCACCTGTCACCGTTCCGATCAGTGCTATGGAAATAGTAAAACCATGCTGCAGATCGCTTAAATGCCAATAGCTTTGAATAGCTTGTTCGGCACCGGAAATAACTGCGGTGTCAAAACCAAACAGGAAGCCGCCAAGGGCCATAATGATGGACCAGCCAATAACTTTTCGTTGAATCATAATAAAGGTTAATAATTGAAGTAATATCAAATATAACCTTTAAACGCTTAGATGGCGCATTGACGAAAAATAAAAACCTATTTAGCGGCAAGAATATTTAGCTTTTCAATGATCGGCGGCTTGGCGAGTAATCTATCTGCATTGGCCATCAAAGCGGCAGCAATTTGTCCGCTAAGGTGAGCCTCGCGGCCTTCGTCGGCTTCAAACGTATCGAAGATGCCAAAGGTCACGTCGTCTATCTGCCAGGCATACCATCTTATTGTGCCTGCTTCTTCATTTGCCAAAGGCAACGCACTTTTCAGAAATTCTGCCAGTTCATCTTCTTTGCCGGGTTTGGCCTGCAGCCAGGCCAGTAATGCTAACTTTTCCATGATTTAATCATTGTTGTCTGCTTACAACAAAGTTTTTCTTTGGTAGTTGGCGCGACATTCAAAAAATGGTCATTTTTTGTTATTCTGATCAGAATTATAAAACAAACAGCTTCCATTGCATATTGTACTAATAACTTAAATTATCAAGCCATGAAATACGCATTTATTATGGGTTCCAATTCGTTTATTGTGCCCGGTAATACGCTGATTTACACAGATCACGACATCAATTTCCTAAGGATCAATTCTATATTCCGGGAAAGACCGGCGGGACAAGGTTCAAGCGTTCTGGATGTTGATCTTGACATAAAGGATTCAGACGGCACTGTAATTAAGATCAACAAGAATGAGCCTGCCCAAACAGGCAAGGCTGACGTCGCAGTCCATAAAGACAGGCTTCATATCACCCGCGCCGATGGCACTACGATCATCGATGTTCATCAGATGGATGAAGATACCGCTATGCGCCTGGAGCATAATATCGTTGCCGAATTGGAGGCACTTTCGCCCGATGTAGTCCTGCGTGTGCGTGGCGACTTTATGGTTGACGACCTGCACCTTGAAATCGACAACGAAAAGCTATTTGTAAATGGTAATGCATACGCCAACTCAACCCAAACTGGAAAGTTGAACCTGCAGTTTCATCATGACAGCATTGCGATCTAGTAGCTTATAGCTGATGGTTCATAGTTGATTGTCGAAAATCCCCTCTGATCTATGAACCATTATCTATGAACCATCGGCTTCCTTCTATACCAGCCCATCACCAACCTAACCATTTGGTTATAGGTATTCAATCCTTGTGGCTGATTGTTGGCCTTCAGAAAATCATCATAAAATATACTACTTAATACCCCGAGCTTACTTTCGTAGGATAACCAAAACTGCCGCTCCGTTTTAAAGTCATTTAAAACTTCGGGGGATATATTTTTGCGAAGCTCCTTCCGTGCAAGGCTATCCTGTTGCCGCAGCGCGAACATAAACTCTTGTACACCCACATAATAAGCTGAATAACGTAACAAACGGTCCTTTGACTGCGTACCGGCAATAAACCCGCCAAAATTGGCTTCATCTTCAGGACCAAACCCCATCTGGTGCGACATTTCATGACAGGCCACAAATGGTTTGATGAACGCCGGCAGATCGTAATCCATTTGCGCTTCGGTGGTGAATGGGTTGTAATACCCTGAAGTGCCCATGTAATTCATCAAAGGCGTCAATAATGATGGTTTTATATGCGGCTTGAAAGTGTGAAAATTATCTGAGGTAGAAGAAAGTGATAAGACCGCATTAACCGCTGTATTATAGATTGTCTTGTTATCTTGTTTCAGATCAGCTACTGTAACCCTTGTACGACATCGATTAGCGCTATCGATTAGTATTGCAGTAACTGATTTCAGATCTGCGGTAGTGTAACCGCTATCAGGCAGATTGAACCGTGCGGAAGCTGAGGGTCGGTAATAGTTCATCCCCCACAAAAGATAGAAGCAAAGTGAGAATACCTGGATGCCTATGATCAATCCAAGGGTAAATATGCTTGCCGTGCGCCACTGCTTTTTTATCAATAGCCTGATCAGCTTAATAGCCGTATAAACCAGGTAACCGATGATGAAGATATAAACGATATCCCCTACGCTAAATGGGAACAGATTCAATATGGGATGAAAAATAAAACACACTGCCCGGTAAAAACCATCGGAATAATATCGTTCCACAAAATCGGGATAACCGGCAACGAACATCAACAGGCAAATAGCCAGGGTCAGTATTGCAATAGTGATTAATCTTGATCTTACAGGTTGTTTGTTGAGCCGTTTAGACATTAAGCAAATATAGCAGATAATAAAAAAGCCCCTTACGGGGCTTTCTCACATTATTAAAATGTTTAAATTATTTGATCTCAACAGGCACAGCCAGGTTTTCCCAAAGCAATACCATGCCTTTCGCATTAATTTCGATCTTGAACCTTTCATTCATTGCTGTTGATTTCATTGGTTTTGCAGTAGCTACCAAAACATCTTTTGAAGCATCGTCAGTCGTCGAGCCATCCATATTGATACCCCACTGACCGGTTTTTGAATTGAAAATGATCTGCCATTCTTTTTCACCTGGTTTGGTGTACAGGCTGTATTTACCGGCCTTTAAAGTTTTGCCACCGATCTTGATGTCTTTGCTGGTCGAGAAAATAGTAGCTTCGTTAGCACCGGTGCGCCATACCTTGTCATAAGGTACAAGACCGCCCCAGATTTTTCTGCCTTTAACAGCAGGACTGCTATAGTTTACTTTGATTTCTGAACCAGCCACAGTTCCTGTCGCTGTTTCAGCAGGACTTGGTTTTTGGGCAAAAACCATAGTAGATGCGAAAAAGGCTATCGCAAACAGCGAAAGCGTCTTTAATTGGAATAGTTTTCTCATAGAGTTTTCTTAATTGATTTGCTTATAAAGTTAAATTGAAATTTCGAATGGTAATATATGCCAAAATCACTATTGCATAAAATCCCCGGCAAATTGCACTTTAAATGACTTTTCAGTAACAAAACTAAATTCCGGGCAAATTGTTTACAAATCAAGTCACATTGCAATTAGGAATTGACCTTTGAAATATAAGGTTAAACAATTGTTGTGAGTTGGGCCCTTGCTAAATTAGTAAGGGCTTTTCTTTTCGCAACCTAATCTACTTTATGCTGCAACCTGCACGCACAATATGTCGTATTAATTAATATTTATCCTATGTGATAATTAATTAATTTTTACTAAATTCATAGCAAGTACTCATACCTGGTCACTTTGGATACCGATATCTTTAAATTACTTAAATCACAGGCAGTTGAGGTGTTTAGCTCTTTGCTTGACACACGCGACTTTGTTTCTGCAAAGGGCCTGGACAACGATGCGGACCGTCTAAAAGAGTATATTGACGAAAACGACTACATCATATCCATCGCCAATAAACAACTCATTGAATTAGAGCAAACAAAACACGTTTTCCGCCTTGGTTTATTTGACACGATTAATTCGCTGTAACACAATCAAGTGTTGTTTTCATAACAGGTTTGTTACAATTGACACCACGTTATACCACCCAAATGGCATAATCTTGGCAATTATATCCACATCGATACGGCTATGAAGCGGCTTGGGATGAGTAAATGAGGTAATATAGCCTGTGTTGGCGTTCTTTAAAGGGTTTTATTTAATAACCGGATTTGTCTAGGGTACTATATTCCCCGATATATCGCTATTCAGATCTCTTTTTAAATAAAAAACAACAGTCATCAATACAGGGCAAAATGTTCCCCGATATGTGATGAATGTTGCCCTAACACGAAAATCACTTATTTATACGAACCTTTAAACTATTTGTTACACCCAATCTAAACTGTTATGTCAAAACTTGTAATCATAGACGACGATCCGATCCATCACAAGATCGTACAATTTATGCTAACCAAAAACGAGTTAGCTAAAGAAACAACTTACACTTTTGATGGCAAGCTTGTGCTTGATTACCTGGAAGAAAACAGGAATAAGATCACCGCACTCCCCGACTTTATTTTCCTGGATCTGTATATGCCGGGCAACAGCGGATGGGATTTTTTAAACGGTTTTCAAAAAATATATAAAACCCTTAAGAAAGACATCCAGATATATGTCGTTTCTTCTTCTATTTTCCAGATGGATATTAACCGCTCAAAAGGTTATCCTTTTGTAACAAACTATATTACCAAGCCAATGATGAAAAACGTTTTTGACGGCATCCGTGGCAAAAACTTGAGGATCACCGGTCCTCAGCTCAACTAACCCGAACCACATAAACAATTCAAAAATTTTGATGCCTTCCTTCGGGAAGGCATTTTTTGTATCGGTTCGGTTACAGTTAACGTTCCAATTCTTATCTTAGGCATAAACAATGTACTTTTGGGGCCACTGGTCAATCTATCTATCTAATACCAGCCACTATCTGAATGGAAGACGGTTATAAACCTTATTTTAAATTACTGTTGATACTGGCGCTTGTGGTTAATCTGGCAGGCATCGATCAAAGGTTTTTTACCGACGATCCGGGTTTGTATGCGTCAATCTCTAAAAACCTGCTGCATCATAAAAGCTTCTTCGATCTTTTTACTTACGACCAGAACTGGCTGGATAAACCGCATTTCCCGTTCTGGATGGTATTGCTCAGTTTTAAGATATTCGGTGTATCAGTATGGGCATACCGGCTGCCTGCTTTGATCTTCTTCCTGATCAGCCTGCGATATACGTTCCTGTTCAGTAAAAAATATCATAACGAACAAATAGCCTGGTTGGCAACTATTATACTGGCCACATCGCAGCATATCATTATGTCAAATACTGATGTGCGTGCCGAACCTTACCTGATGGCGCTGGTTATTGGCAGTATTTATCATATAAGCCGCCTCGAGGAAGAATATAATCACAGAGACCTTTTGCTTGGCGCCTTACTGACAGCCTGCGCCATTATGACTAAAGGCATATTTGTTGTGGTGGCTATTTATGGTGCATTGCTGGGACAGCTGTTCTTTAAAGACAAAATCAGGTCATTGTTTCAGCGCAAATGGTTGCTTTTGGCCCTGCTCACTTTGATATTTACGCTCCCCGAGTTTTACGCCCTGTATACGCAATTTGATATGCATCCTGAAATAACAGTATTTTACAGGAAGGGCGTATCAGGTATAAAATGGTTTTTATGGGATAGCCAATTCGGTCGCTTCGTAAATAACGGACCGATTACTCAAAAGAAATCAGGGAATGTTATTTTTTTCCTGCACACCTTATTGTGGGCATTTGCACCCTGGTGCCTACTGTTTTATTATGCAGTTTTTAAAAGCATCAGGAGGATAATACTCAAAAGGAAGCTTACTGAATATTATACGCTCAGTGGCGGATTATTACTATTGATACTATTCTCAATTTCACGGTTTCAGCTGCCATTTTATACCAACGCAATCTTTCCTCTCTTTGCCATTATCACGGCGCCATATTGTTTTAAGCCATTGCAAAGATTTGGTATCGTATTAAGACAAACCAGTCTCTATTTTTATAGCATCGCCTTTATAGGGCTTACTTTGGCGATCAACTATTTTGCCAGGCCA
>Ga0105240_10009759_pt1 | contig 13555 bp, 16 predicted proteins | sample KBSC54metaG_FD_80426 | JGI IMG/M metagenome (GOLD analysis project Ga0105240, IMG submission 80426) | Corn rhizosphere microbial communities from Kellogg Biological Station, Michigan, USA - KBS C5-4 metaG | ecosystem: Host-associated > Plants > Roots > Rhizosphere > Soil | place: Michigan, USA... | reverse complement strand
CCTTTACCTGCCGGATTTTCTTCGAACCCAGCGACCTTGCCATCTGTATCCCCACATTCGCTGCCTGACCTCCCCAACTTCCATCCAGCGCCGAAGGACCGATCATACCGACACCCTGACCAGCTGATTCCCTCACGGCATCCCGGCCAGAAGACCCGGGCTCATAGATACCCGCGAGCCCATCCAGGTCGACTACCTCCATTGCCACCGGAAACACCAGATCCCCAACCCGAACAGAACTCACCTTTACACGCAGCCGCTCGTTCTGCAGATGTCCTTCCCCATAGACGATCGTCCCCACAGGCACACGAACCCCCTTTACAACGACCTCACTCCGAAGTTCCAGTTTCAGCACCCCTCCATCCACCAGGGTCTGAGACTCGGCGACCACCGCCTCGATCATCCCGACATGAGCCGTATCGACGCCGCCCCCATCCAGCCCATACCATCGACCAGCAGAAAAACTTCCCGTCTCTGTAAACTTCACCACACTCGACGCTGCACCCCGAACCCCCGAATCCACAACCTTAACGGGCCGTTGCACGGCTACCAGCTTGTCCAGCGTCTTGTTCAACTCCGCCATCTCCGGATCAGGCCCGCTATCCTCCTTCATTGACCTAAGCAACCGCTCAAGGCGATCAACATTTGCGACCGGCAACGCCGGCGCGTAAACAGGGTAGGAGGGCGCCAACCCTCGCTCCACCGCGGGCCTTTCCTTCAGAGCCTCCTTCACCTCCCTCAATCCCCGACTAACCTTAAGTTCATTACTATCCAACTCTCCACCCGAAATCCGACGCAAAACACTATCCCTGGTCACCCGATCCTGAAATTTCAACGAATCGACCGCCGACCGGTCGTACATCGCCATCTTGGTCGCCGCCCCGTCATCTTTCAAATGCACCCCCGGTACACTTAGATTGATCCCGCTCCCGACAGGAGTTCCCCGCTTTCCCCTTGTGATCCCCCACACGATCAGCAAAGCCATCCCGACGAAAACCGCCAGTACCAGGGTCTTCCGCTTACCCGCCACTTCTTTTTTCATGCTTAACGATTTTGAATTAACAAATCCCGATTGTCCAACACTTCCAACCCCTCTATCAGAAACCCATGCGGGTTGTTATCCGACCGCTCCGTATTTCGCAGACTGCCCCTCGTCACAAGGCTTCGGGTAGTGATGGTCGTCGCCCTCACCAGTTTCTCGGTCGCCCAGCACTGCCAGCGACACAGATATCCGCCCGCCACCACCTGAATGCTGTCGATCACCACCGACTGACTGATATTGCCGGAAACGATCTTCGAAAAATAACCCGCCTCCCTCAGATTGTCGTACTGCTGCCTGACAGAGCCGTCTCCCAGATAAAAGGCCTGTCCCATATTGGCACGGATGACCTTTTCATCGGGCTCCAGCGAAAAGAACAACCTGTGAAAGTTCCGGATATGCGCCCGTGCTTCCACAAGCAAATTGTCCTTCCTGTCCGTCGCAAGCGCCTGCATCGCCCGGTCCCCGGCCAGTATGTATACCCGGTTGGCCGCCTTATCCGCCTGCCTGAACCCATAAAAAATACCCGCCAGCATACCTGCCACGCTCCCGAAGGCTACGACCAGCGTGATTCTCCGCAGTTGTCTCGCCGCGACATCGAGTGTTCTGATCTTCTCAAACATGACTTACCACGATTTGACCTACCCGTTTAACGACCTGTGTTACCTTCGCCGACACCGCGTCCCCGCCCGCCACATTCACGATATACCCCGCGACAGACGGCACAGTCAGATAACCGATGATCCCCACGATCAGAAAGATAAGATATCCTGCATCCGTCGGATTGACCAGCTGCAGGTCGCCGGACTTCAACTGACTGATATCCTGCTGCGCCATATAGACCTGCACGGTAGCGATGATCGCCCCGAATATATTGGCGACCGGCAGCCACAGATACACGGTGATATACCGCGCCAGCCACCCTCGAAGAATAGATTGGAACCCGTCAAAAACTGAAAACGCCAGCACCAGCGGCCCCAGGATTCCCAGCACGACCAAATTGAACGTTCGCAGCACGTTGATGCAAACTGCCGCCGCCTCAAATACACATTCCAGCACCCCGGCCAGCCAGGATCTCACCTGATCGCGGGCGGAATAATACATCTTCGCCAGGAACAGCCGTAAGGCGCCGGTGACACCGGGAAGAAAATCGCTGTCGGGGACGGAATATTTCTCCCATACGGCCTGATCCGCACCAGTCATCCCTCCGGTGAGCAGTTGATACTCCTGACCGGAGCCCAGTATCTGGTCCTTCTCGTTAAGATACTCCTGCACCGCGGCCGTCGCATTAGCCTGCATCTTCGCCGTCCCATCCGTCACAGGCGCCATCAAGCCGTCGATGAGAGACACCAAATACGGATACAGCATGATCAGACACCCGATTACAAACGGCCTCAGCAATGGCCCCACCTCGATCGGCTCCGCTTTTTCAATTTGCTTCCATACCCTCGCCCCGATATACCATAGCGCTGCAAACGCTGCAATTCCCTGGGCTACCGTGATCAATTCCCCCGATTCCTTCACCATCGACGGGTATACCTGGTTCAACACCGTCTGCAATCCATTCCCACTGTCCATAACCGCATATTTATTCATTTATGCCAAAAAGCTTCCTCAACCCACTATTCTCGGTTGACGCAAAACCCCGCTGCGCCGATAGCCACCCGACCTGCCCGTTAAAAGCCTGTAGCGCCATCCACCGGCCCCGCATCCCCGAATACAGTTCGTCGATCTGATTTATTCTCTCTCCGTCATTCGCCCTGATCCGGCCATCCGTTAATACCATCGTCAAAGAATTCAATGCCTGCGCGGCACCACCCAGCATGCCCGAATACCAATTGCCGATTGCCTCGACCTCACCCGGATTGAAACGACCTTCCGACCATATCCTTCCCCAGGCCTGCTTATACTCGCTGACCATCCTCACCTGCATATCGACGATATCCGCTATCCGCTTGTACTGCTTCACCACCGGGCTCACCGCCAGCAGCCCGTCCAAAAATTCCCTGTGCAGGTCGAAACTCCCCTTCGAAATATCCCGTATCGCCACATATCCCTTCTCCAATATCTGATAGCCGCTGTACAGATCGGTCAACAGCTGCTTCTCCTGCGATAACTTCTGAATATCCAGTACCAGCTGCTGGACGTCGAACCCCTGCGCCACCCCCCTGGTCGCTACACCCAAAACAACCACCCACGTAATCATCCATCGCTTCATAACCCGTCATTTTAAAAGTAATTGTATACGCTCCTTGTCCGTCATGCTCAGACTATCACCCGTAACAAACCCCTCAGTATCCCGTAGCCCTGTCGCCCAGCTTCGTATACCCCGCTTGACCACCCTCAGAGACCCAAAATATCCGGTGAATAACCCTACATCGGCCCGCTTAATCGCGGCAATAGAATCGGTTTCTCTGCCCACGATCCGATATCCCTCCTCCGTCACGCCGGAATAGGCCGACAGCGCCGCTATCTGCTGTCTCAGATACTTCAGTTGAGTAGACTTCTGCCTGAACCATTCATCGAACGTCTGCGCCCGTCCGACTACACCTACAGCCATAAAAACCACAATGCTCAACGCCCTCATAGCCCATAGATTTTCTTTAAAAAATTGATATGCTCCCGCTCTGCCAACCGCTGCTGGCTCAACAGCGCATTCCGGCTATTATACCCGGACAGATCAAGCCATACCTGCTCCACCCGATCCGCCGCCCGATCGATCAAACTCAATCTCCCCTGATCGCTCATCTGTGTAGAAAAAGACTTTACCACCATCATCAACAGATCGAGACCAATTGCCGCTTCCTTCATGATCCCTGCATATGTCTTCTCCATTCCCGCCAGCTCCTCTGGCGAAAACGAGCCATCCCCCGAAAACTTCTGCAGCCCCTCCCTGCACTGCGTCACTATCTGCTCTTCCCGTTTTACCAACTCTGCCACCCGATGATAGCCATCGATCACCGACTTCACCTGCCACAACTCCTGAAAATAGGCCTGGTAAAGATCCCTCTGGCGAGTCACCCAATCCCGGATATCATCCAGTCGCAACTGGCTCATGGCATTCTCGATGACCTTCTGTGCCTCTTCCAGCCAGATCGTCTGTGTCTGTATCCGCTGCACCTGCAGGTCGAGCGCCCTGACCACCTTCGAAACCCCAACCCCGATGATCGGTATATCCTGCCCCCGTACCATACCCGGCAGAAAAAAAAGGACGATCAGCAGGAACAACCAGCCTCCCTTTTCCCTCGCTTCCTGGACAAACGCCCTTACCCCGGCCTTCACCGACCCATACCTCCGGATATACTCCTTAATCACAACCTTCTCCTTTTTCTCCGATGTGTAGATACAATACTCTTCGTCCGACACTTCGAGACGATATACCTTCGAATGAGACGGTCCGAGACGTATCCACACGTCTTTATAATGTCTTCCAGCCTCCCTTCCCCTGTTCAGGCTCAGCACCTCCGCCTTCTGCTTCTCCGTGATACCGAACAACCGCTGGATATCGTCGAAATTATTCATCAGCTTGCTCTGGTCCAGCAGAATGACGGTATCGGAGTTATTCACGATGGAATTCTTCAGGATTTCGCTGCTGGTCATATCCTCTATCTCCTGCGTGCATACGATGATCTTGGTGTAGAACTTCCTCGCCGTCTTCTCGAGGAACAACATAAACCCGCCCATCCCTTTCTCAGCGATAGGCTTCCAGGCTTCCTCTATGCCGAAAACCTTGAAAACGTCCTTGAGCTTTCTCATCTTCGAGGTCGCCAGCTCCATGATCACGAGGGTAACAATGGGGTAGAGGATAGGATTGTCCCTGATAGCATCAAGCTCAAAAACGATAAACCGCTCCTGCAACAAGTGATAATTTTCTCTCGCATTCAGCAAATAGTCGAATTCCCCTCCCTTATAATACGGGCTTAAAACAAACAGGAAGTTTGACAGGTCGAAATCCTTTTCTTTTATTTGACCATTCCTGACCAACAATGAAAAATCATTCAAAAGGAACTCATAATAACTGTCAAAGCAGGGAAATATCGCCGGGCCCTCCTGCAGCCGGTAAAAATACAGCTGCAATGATCTCGCCAACGCCACATATTCCGCACGCCGCTGCTCTTCCTCCGGCCGCTTCCACAACGCCAGCAACAATGCTTTCAGGGCTTCTTTCTTTTCGATATCGAACGATTCTCCCGCCCCGAGCATGAAAGGGTTAAAGACCAGCGGCTTTCCCTCTTCGAACGTAAAATACTTCCCGCCGTGCATCAGGCACTGCAGCTCATAGGAGTGCCCTACGTCGATGATCAGCACGTGCGAACCACCCGAATAATAGCAATTGAAAAGCGCATTCAGCGTGAAACTCTTGCCGCCACCCGACCCCGAGACCACCACCGCATTGTAATTCCCGATCAATCCCTTCCTGCGAGGCTCATGGTCGATATCCACCTGGATCGGCCGACCGCTCACCCTGTCCCCCAGTCTCAACCCCGCTGTACCTGGGGAACTGCGGTAATTCCCTTCCCACTGTATAAAGCACGCTGCCTGGTCCGCGAACACATCGAACGCCTCATTCACAGGGAAATCACCCGCGTTACCCGGGATACCCGCTGCCCATATCTGAGGAGCGCCGACGATTTCGATCCTCGGCGTGGCGCCCATCTTCGAGAGGGCCGCACTTACCCGGTTATGTATCTCGGAACCGGCCATTCCTTCCTGATCGCTTCAAAATCAGGTGCAGGCACATCGATCACTCAGGCATTTGGCTTTTACCCCGCAACCGGTATCTCCATGTGGGATCCGTTTGCCTCAAGGCCTTCTGCCATTCGGGACAATTCCGGCCAGGAAATCAACGGGTCTCTCTCTATGTCATTATCCGCCAACCAATTCAGCGCATTAAAAGCTGCAGCCATCAGTCTTTCCACAAAACCATACATCCTCGACGCCTCCAACTGCACAGACTATGCTCTCGGCGTCATTAACAGCCTAAGGTCTCAGCCCCTCGCCCTTCAGCCCTATATCGTGCATCAACCAGGCGTCACCGTATCCGGCTCAAGCCTGTCTCCCGGATTTGATGTATCAATAACCAATTCGCCCCAGCGCCTTTACCAGTTACTGAGCCAAATGAAGTCCTCCAACGGCCCCGAATCATCAAATATTCAATTAGATTTGTCTCACGATCTCAAGGCGCCGCTTAGCCACGGCCCTTGCGACTAAAACCCTTTTGCTATGAATGGAACACTCATAACTTTCACTGCCGCAATTTTCACCATCATCCTTCTAAACATCCCCCCGATAAAATACATATTCGGCAATGACGACTGCCGTTATTCAAACGCCAACGGCTCATTCACTTTCCAGGAAGCAAACTTTAATAGCAGAGATTATGAAAATGCTAAATGGAAGTTCTCGGAATACAAAAAGAGAAATTCAACTGATACGATCATGTACAGACTATGCCGAATTAACCTGTTATATGTATGGCAATATGGCGACTACCTGTTCTCGCCAAAATATCGCCTCCCATATAAATCCTTGCAAGAAATCGAAAAAAAAAGGGGGGCAGTTCGCCATCATTCGGTTTTTCAGGATTTTTGAATGCTATATGTAAATGAGCAGTTAAAGAGGAATATTTTTGAATTTATATGATCATCAAATTATCTGCATCTTTATTTAAGAAACGGCGAAATACAATTGGCAACCAATAGTATGGAAAAGTTAACTATTGAGCAAGCATATTTGGCAATGTTCTACTTCTTGGAAGACCTTTATGAACGAACACACTCTGACGATCTGGGGGGCTTCTTGGGCAGCTTTCGACTGCTAAATGATAGGAAGCCTGCTGATCCCGCTGCCTGGAGCGACTGAATGAAAGCAGCACACAAGGCATTATCTCAATAAAATGTTAGATAGCGTTACTGACGTAATTCATTGTTTAGACCAAACCACGGTAGAATAAAATAAGGCTATCTGACATTCTAAAGATAGCCTTATAAATTGGCTCGCGCCAGTTCTCTGTCGTTAATATTGACATTGAGAACGTTGCATGAACACACAAAACAGCCCTTCAAGAATGTAGCCAATATCTAACTTACTTTGCATGTTCTTCAGGAGTGCTACAAGGCCTCCTGCTCGGGCGAAGCAAATCGCCTCATGGCTACCTAACTATGACTCGAAGGAATTTAAGATAAAACATAGCGTGAAGATACTGCAATTTATTTAGCCATTAACAGAATCCCTGGCTATTTCCCGAAGGTTCTGGAATTGTTTGGTAATGAACTGAAGGAAATAAGTCCATTAATGGATTTGTCGGTTACGAAGAGCGATTTTTTTGAATTGGATGCTGATAATCCCGAGAATGGGTATGTTTTAGTTGAAGGTACTGATGTAATCGGGTCGCTTAATCAACAGCTGGCTGAAAGGCTCAAGGAGATTGATGCGTTTGAAGCCGTTATTAAGTGGGAAAATTTTGTGCATTTGTCAGGAAGAGAAGTTATTTCAGATGTTTTCTCTCTCGCTGCGGGAACGGATGATAAAAACATAGGTCTGAAAAATATCTATTATAAGCTTGCAGAAGCTATGTATGGCAAGAAGATATCTTCAGACGTTTCTCAAATTGCCGCCCGTGCGTGTATAATTTTTAATGATCTTTTGCATGACCGATTGGAATATAACATCAATACACTTTTCAAATGTGAGATATTAAAAGAAATTCTCCGTCCTGAAACTTTTGACGCATCGCAAAAGGGAATTTTTAATTCAATGTTGTTGTTGAGTTTCGACAAGAGCACAGAAGTTTCACCCGGAAATGTATATGCGAAAACCAGTGCAGAAGTTGAGGCATATCCTTATAACGCATTGTTAGCAGATGCTATTGACATTACCCGTGTTGCGGCGGAATTTTATATGTCGAAAAATGAGGGAAGCAAACCTGAGCCGGGACAGGTCAGAGAATATAAAAATGAGAATAAGAAGGAATATCAGAAATTTGAAAAAGATTTGAGGGACAGGATTAAAAGCGGGTCAACTTTTGTTGATATAGAATCTTCTCCGATTTGTGACTATGCGCAAAACAAATGGAAGGCAAACAGATTGTCCCCGGCTATCTTAATTCCCGAGTCGCATCTGTGGGCTGTTGCCCGTGCGGAATATCTTTACTTATCACCATCATTTTCAATCGGTGGAAATCTGAGCCGGATATTAATTGATATGAGGTATTTTACTTCTATTCCGCTCGCTACTCTCACTTCAGCAAAGCAGGGGCCGATATTTAGACTTAAACATCAGTTTCTCATAGATATTCAGTCATCACTTTCCAAACACGTTAGCAGGCCTGGAATAAGTTCAATAAATTGAAAGCCAGATTTGATTAACGGATCGGAGGTGCCGCGACACGCAACACCTACGTTTCTCGAGTCTGTTGATGACGCCGCTACTGAATGGGAATTGCTGATTTAAAACTAAATCTTTTAAGCATGGAACAAATTGAAACGTATAGCGACAATAGGCTAGAAGAATACTGTATATACTGTGGTGCAAGTCCAGCGACCAGAGAGCATGTCCCATCTAAGATATTACTAAACGCACCATTTCCTGAAAATTTGCCTGTAGTGCCTTCTTGCGTTAAATGCAATAATGGATTTTCGAGAGATGAGGAATATTTGGCTTGCTTAATTGAGTGCACAGCATGCGGTACCACAGATATTAGCAGCCTTCGAAGAGAGAAAATTAAGAAAACGGTGGGTTATAATAAACTTCTGCATGAGCGATTAGAAAAAGCAAAAGAAACGTTGGCCTCGGGCGATATTTATTTTAATGCGGAGTTAGATCAGGTAAATAACGTGGTCTTGAAGATTGCAATGGGCATTGCCAAATACGAAGCTAGTGAGTCCGCAATTGGTGATCCATGTTCAATAATTTTTTGTCCATTTCCGGCCATGACACCTGATGAAGCAGATCGTTTTAATGGTCCTTCCGCACAATCAATTTTTCCAGAAATTGGCAGCAGGTCATTCATTAAGATGATTAATAATTCTTTTAATGGCAACAGTTCCTGGAATCACATCCAAGAGGGACAATTTCGATACATGTGTTCGGTGTCGAACAATATCTCAGTTAGGTTTGTAATTCAGGAGTATCTGGCATGCGAGGTATTGTGGTAGCAGTATTTTAAGATGATTAGGATTGTCCTCGGCGTTTAAGCATGGTGTTTACAACAAATAAAGGCTGGAAAACCCATACTTCTTTCTAAGGGCTTCTGCATCTTCTAAAGAAAGCGTGCGGACTACAGTAAATTCTCGGGCGGCGTTTTTTAAGAAAACAAGCAGGATTTTGCCATCTGGATATTCAAGATAGCATTGGTTGGATTCAAGTTCTCTGGAATTAATCATGAAAGAATTACCGCCATGCAATTTCTGCAGGCGGAGCTCTTGAACGGCCTCGTTACCGATTTTCTCTATGGTTTGGAGAACTGTCATTGCCGATAAAGCTATGAAAAAAAAATGTGCTGGACAAACTATTTAACTGAATTCCAATCGGTTGCTAGCCTGTTTTTTGGTAACAGATCATAATGCTTCAGGAGATTTTTTAGACCGTTACCAGTGAAAGCTGCCCTTCTTTGCCAGTCGCTCTGCAAGGATGAAATTTCCACTTTAATTTATTTCATGTCTTTTTCGGAGAAAGTTCCTTCGAGACACCGTTTACAGTTATGCTAAGAAGATTAAGCCATGGGCCTGGCCGAGGGGAAAGGGATTGCCTCCGGCGATCCCTGGGGTGGGGGCTTCAACCCAACCCCAACAGTGACGCACTGGCGTGCGTCCTTTCTTATTCCGCTACCGCTCACCCGAGCAAGCCCGGTTCGCGTCCGCGAAACAAGAAAGTGCCCGGCCAAAGGCCGGGCACTGTTGAGCTTGTGTTGGCGGAGAGAAGGGGACAAGTTTCGAACCTTTTTAGGAAAGATTTAATAAAAATCAGCGAATTTATAAGTAGGTATCATTTATTAAAAAAGTAGAACGGCCGCTCTTCAAAGCTTGACAACGTGTAATAAATCCGGTCTATACGTTACTTTGTGTTAAAATTCTGTGACATTAGGACCTATTTTTAAGATTGCCAGGGATTTAATGGGGCCAAATTGAGTCTTGGATTATGGACAATACTGCAAAACAGATTCACTTTGGAGACTGGTCAGAAAAGGCTGCCTTGAGGATTTATTTTTACATGTTTAGGGTGAAAAGTCCCGATGATAATAAAGGGATTTGGACCAACAAGATGGTATTGTAGGGAAGTCCCTAAGAAAAAGTGTAAATCCTTCGTCTTTGCAAAGTCATGAAAATACTTTTGAACTACGTCATTGCAAGCCTTGGTTTCTCGGTCTGGCCCTTCGTGTCTACTTAGGCAGTTCCAGTATAACTGCCCCAATTCCCAATCTTCTATCATCAGGGATGCTTCCTTCCCTGCATCGTCCATAAAACGATACGAGAATTTATAAGGGAGTTTTCTGACAACTTTTGGCTTTTCGGTTGCTATACTATCAAATATATTAAGTTGTTTGAGCGTTTCCAATTTTTCCCTGCTCCATTCTCGTTCGCAGGGTTCGACGATGACTTGCTTTATTTCTTTGGGCTTGAAAACAGCAAGGGAAGTGGAAATTGTCCTGTCCTTCGCTTCAGCAATTAGGCTTGTGAGATTGGTATATACTTTTTTAAGGACAAATTTTCTTCGATCATCCCAACTGGCGCCATCAGGTCCGATATTACTAACAATGGTGAATTCAGAATCGTGAGATACCGGTCGATAGCTCTCCGGCCTAAAATCGGAACCATTTTTTACAAGATCTAATTCAACCCAATCATATTTTTTGTATTGCTCGTTGTATGATTTTTTTCGGAATTGAACAGGGTATATACGGATCCAATCGCCATTTTCCAGAAATCCGGCAGTGCACACGAGTTCCTCATACTTTGAAGAAAGTGTAGGGTAAGTCTTGACGGTTATGAGCACGCGGATTTTTGCCAAACTAAATATGTTTTAATTCGTATTGCCAAGTAGGCAGATGGCAGATGGACTCTGCCAAGTGCTTTCGGTGACATTGATTTATATTGGCTTCAAAACAGGTCAGGGCTATTCGTTGTTTTTCTGTAAGCAGATTGAGTATGGATTGCTGGATTGACAAAGTCCTTGTAAGAGTTTGGTCCTTGTACTCTTCAAAGAGGTTGTCATAGTCGGCTTGGGTTTTGAGTTCCTGACGAAAAGCTGATTGAATACCCACCTCTGGATAGTGCATATATTCAATGTTCAGGGATGCGCAGTAACGCATTAAAAGAGGCTTTGAAAACCCGAATTTTTGGCTAATGGGATTATTACGTACATCTACAAGGACGCGGATGTCACTTTTGATCAATTTATTTAGGTATGACTCAAGAGATATTCCCTCGTATCCTATTGTATAAAGAATGTAGCCTTCTACATGCGGACGCTCGGATACGATCTTTTCAATTTGATTTTTGGTCAGTAAGTCTTTAGCGACCGAACTGTTGATGGCATAATACGGAAAATGCACATAGGTGTACCGCATCAGGTCGTGGCCATCCATTTTGTGATACTGGACATAAATCTGATTGACAAGTAGCCGATCACTCTCCTTTAAGGCTGATAAGTAATCTTTTTTGTCCTTTTTGTAGTAACTAACCTGATCTTCCAACAATATTTCCTTTTTTGTCATAGTGACAAGATCGGCCTTAGCTGAATGGGAATAACATCCGTATAGGTAGGGTACGAATTCGTACTCTGGTGCTTGTTGTCTAGAGCAGAGAAGAAAAAGGAGTTTTTGGAGATTTATTTTTTCGAGATTTCCTCCAAATGCCTGTAATAAAGCCAATATTAACTTTCTGCGATAAAACATAAGGCAAAGGTAAGTCAAGTTCCTGGGCTTTGGAAGAGCGAATGAATTATTATCTGGATGGCTTTACGGGCATCGCTTTCCATTTGCTCCCTGTTATCATATTGGGCATCTACGGAAAGCGCCGGGCTATCTATATTAACATGTACATATCGATTCCGAAGCCTTCTTAACCAGTCAATATGTTCTCCCGTGTAATATTGATTCAGCAATCTGGCGGTACCGATTTTTGCATCCATAGCCTCGGTCTCCCTAAGTTGGGCATCAATAACTGAAACGGACAGAATAATGACAGCCAAAAATGCGCCGGCACAGAAACAGCTTTGTAGATCGATCAGCAGCGCCGTTGCTTGGTCGCTAACCTGGTAACTAGCCAGGGGATGTTGGCCTTCTTCTAACCTATTTTCAAACCAGGATTTCCTTTCTTTCCATAATCCAGCAATGGGATTTTCTAATTGATCCATTATGTAATTGGTTGGATTAAATTATGAGCTTATCCGATTTCTTAATATTGAGACAGGGCCTGCGGTCCTGTAATTTGGCCTACATATTGAATCTAGACCGTGGCGGCAGTTGCCACGCGATGCTGCGTTAAAATAGGAATCATGTCCAATTTGAAACGTTCCAAATTCATCTGGCTCTGAAAAAGCTTGGCATGTGGAAATTTTTTGATTGCCAAGTCCACCACTTCTTGTTTGTGCTTCTCCGGCATTTTATACCCCAGCACAATTTCGGTTATAGCGCGATCAGGAAGTGAAACGGCGGTCCTATATCCATTTAACTTCGTTATCCTATATTCATCCTCATAGTCCCAGTCGGTGGATTTGGTAATTAATATCTTGGTCAACCCTTCAACATTGTCGTCAAAAATACCAACTGTTGGAAATTCAGTTGAGTAGATGACAGGGGAGATCATCCCCCCTATTGCTTCATAGAGCGCATACTTATCAAGCCCTACGCAAAACCCGTAGTGGGATGACGCATAATGAGACCACATTAACAGATTGTCATTTTTGGATGTAAGTGATAAGATTCCGAACCGAGAATTCATATCAGCCTTGAATTTTTCATATTCGTCTTTCCAATATTGTCCATTGTCAAAGGCGCCGGACATCTGCCGTTCATAACATCGTTGATGCAGTTCTTCCTCCGGCATATCCGGCCACTGTTCTTTACCAAGGATATATAATTTTTTGAAAACATTATCGGGCGTTAAATCCTGGTCTTTGTACCTGTAGGGAAGGGTTGTGTCGAAAGGATCATTAAATAAATCGGCAGATGAAAGGAAAACTTCGTTGTTGGTTAAGATACTTTGGTGATAAGTATCCGACCAAACCCGATATTTAAAAAGAACGTTTGGGATATTCCATAAAAATTCCATGGCTTAAGTGAGCTCATTGAGCTATTTCGTTAGGTAAAAGTTATACTAAGATATTTCTTATAGTCAGATTTGTTAACAAGTTCATCATTTAATTTTACTATGTTGTCAAAATGGGTGTTTTCACCCATGTCATTAAGTTAAAAGACGGTATTTTATAAGTCCTTGTAATTCATGTGGTATAATCGAGGTGGTTTTTTCTTTCGGGGACTCTTCCTGCCTGGCCGGTCGGGCTCTGTGTTGGCCT
>Ga0105240_10009757_pt1 | contig 13558 bp, 7 predicted proteins | sample KBSC54metaG_FD_80426 | JGI IMG/M metagenome (GOLD analysis project Ga0105240, IMG submission 80426) | Corn rhizosphere microbial communities from Kellogg Biological Station, Michigan, USA - KBS C5-4 metaG | ecosystem: Host-associated > Plants > Roots > Rhizosphere > Soil | place: Michigan, USA... | reverse complement strand
GGTGGGCGCCGTCACCGACGTCGCCGGGATGATGCCGGGCATCCACCTGGTGTCGCCGCTGCCGAACGGCGAGTGGCGGTTGCCCAGCGGCGACTACGCCAACACGCGCTTCAGCCCGCTCGCCCAGATCAACGCCGCGAACGTCCAGAACCTGCACGTGCTGACCACCGCGTCGACCGGGGTGCCGCACGGCCACGAGGGCGGCCCGCTGGTCGTCAACGGCGTGATGTACGTGGTCACGCCCTTCCCCAACAACCTGATCGCCATCGACCTGCACAAGCCGTCGGGCGCACTGAAGTTCATCTACGAGCCGCATCCCGATCCGCGCGCCGTCGGCATCGCCTGCTGCGACGTGGTCAACCGCGGCGCCTCCTACGCGGACGGCAAGATCATCTACAACCTGCTGGACGCCCAGACGGTGGCCGTCGACGCGAACACCGGCGCCGAGGTCTGGCGCACCCGCGTGGGCAACATCGACATCGGGGAGACCACCACCATGGCGGCGCTGGTGGTGAAGGACAAGGTGCTGGTCGGTTCGTCCGGCGGCGAACTGGGCGTGCGCGGCTGGATGGCGGCGCTGGACGTCGCCACCGGAAAGGAGGTCTGGCGCGCCTACCACACCGGCCCGGACGCCGACGTGCTGATCGGCGCCGAGTTTCACGCCTTCTATCCGAAGGACCAGGCGCCCAACCAGGGCGTGACGACGTGGGCCGGCGAGCAGTGGAAGCTGGGCGGCGGCAACCCCTGGGGCTGGGTGTCCTATGACCCCGAGCTGAACCTGGTCTACTACGGCACCGGCAACCCGGGCGTCTGGAATCCCGATCTGCGCCCGGGCGACAACAAGTGGTCGTGCGCGATCATCGCGCGCAACCCCGACAACGGCCACGCCGTCTGGGCCACGCAGCTGGTCCCGCACGATCACCATGACTACGACGAGATCATGGAGAACGTGCTGATCGACATGGACTGGCAAGGTCAGAAGAAGCGCAAGCTGCTGCTGCACCCCGGACGGACCGGCTTCATGTACGTGCTCGATCGACAGACGGGCGAGATCCTCTCGGCCGAGAAGTATCAGGACTCGACCAACTGGGCGCGTGGCTACGATCTGAAGACCGGCCTGCCGGAGGAGGACGCCACCAAGCAGACCCACGGCGGCAAGATCGTCGAGGACATCTGCCCTTCGTCGACGGGCGCCAAGGACTTCACGCCGTCCGCCTTCTCGCCCCTGACGGGCCTGCTCTACATCCCGGCCCACAACACCTGCATGAACTACGAGGGGATCGAGGCGAACTACATCGCCGGCACGCCGTACCTGGGCGCCGACGTGAAGATGTACCCGGGCCCGGGCGGCTACCAGGGCGAGCTGGTGGCCTGGGACCCCGTCGCCGCCAGGAAGGTGTGGGGCGTGCGCGAGGACAAGCTGCCGGTCTACAGCGGCGTGCTGGCGACCGGCGGCAACCTGGTCTTCTACGGGACGATGGACGGGTTCTTCCGGGCGCTCGACGCGCGCACGGGGACCATGCTGTTCCAGTTCCACGCCGGGTCGGGCATCGTGGGCAACCCCATCACCTACCAGGGGCCGGACGGAAAGCAGTACGTGGCCGTATACGCCGGCGTGGGCGGCTGGATGGGCGCCGTCGCTTCGCCCGACGTGTCGGCGGACGACCCGTACGCGGGGCTGGGTGTCGTGGGCGCGATGAAGGATCTGAAGAAGGTCACCGGACTGGGTGACACCGTCTACGTGTTCGGCCTGTGAGGAGGCTGCCAGATGGCGACGACGCTCCCTGAAGGACACGAAAAGGGACAGAGGAAAAGGGACGGCGTGGCGCGCTTTTGCTGGCCGGTCCTGCTGGCGCTCGCGGCGTGCACGCGGCCCGCGTCCGCCGTCGAGGGCAGCCAGGGGAGCCTGGGCATGCAGTCGACGCTGGCCGCCGCCGGAGAGCCCACCGCCCGCCCGGTGGCGGACCAGCCCGTCGGGCCGGTGCCCGGCATCGGCGACGTCGCGCCGCTCGGCAACCCCCTGCAAGGTGACCGCTCGGCGCTCGAGGAAGGGCGGCGCCTGTTCGTCCGCTACAACTGCGCCGGCTGCCACGGCGGCCGCGCCGGCGGAGGTATGGGCCCCAGCCTGCGCGACCGGTCCTGGCTGTACGGCTCGTCGCCCGACCGCATCTTCAGCTCGATCGCGCAGGGGCGCGGCCGCGGCATGCCGTCGTGGGGCGCCCGCCTTCCCGAGAAGCACATCTGGGAGCTGACCTTGTACGTGTCGTCGCTGCGTACGCCGGACGAACCCGAGGCGCCCTGATGGCCCATCGTCCCCGCGGGCGAACGGCCGGCGTGCTGGCGGGCCTGGCTGCCCTGGTGGCGGGGGCGGCCGGCTGCGCCGGCGCGCGCGGCCACTCCGCCCTGGCGCCCGCCGGTCCGGCCGCCCGCACGCTGGCCGACCTGGGCTGGCCGGTCTTGATCGGCTTCTCGGTCACCTCGGCGGTGATGGCGGCGCTGCTGGTGTGGCTGCTGGTGCGGCGTACCGGCAGCTTCGCGGAGCACGACCCCGTAGGCGCTCGAGGAGGACTGGCCTGGGTGATCGCGGGCGGCTTCGTGATCCCCGGCATCGCGTTCACGGCCATCTTCGTCGCCACCCTGGGCGCGCTGTCCGCCTTCCCCATGGATCCGTCGCGGGCGATCGTGCCGTCCATCCGGGTGATCGCGCACCAGTGGTGGTGGGAGGCCGAGTATCTGGTCGGCGACTCGCCCGAGCACTTCCGCACGGCCAACGAGCTGCATGTCCCCGCCGGACAGCCTGTCGACATCGAGCTGGTCACGGCCGACGTCATCCATTCGTTCTGGGTGCCGCGCCTGCACGGCAAGGTGGACCTGGTGCCGGGCCTGCGCAATCACATCCGCATCCAGGCCACCGAGCCCGGCGTCTACGACGGGGTGTGCGCCGAGTTCTGCGGGCTGCAGCACGCGAAGATGCGCTTCCAGGTCGTGGCCGAGACGCCGGCGGCGTACGTGGACTGGCTGCGACGGCAGCGACAGCCGGCGCTGGCCGCCACGAACCCGGCGGCGCAGCGGGGCGCGCAGGTGTTCCGGGACGGCGCCTGTCCCATGTGCCACACGGTGTCCGGCACGGCGGCGCTGGCCACCGTCGGTCCCGACCTGACCCACGTGGGCAGCCGGCTGGCGCTGGCCGCCGGCTCGCTGGCCAACGACCTCGCGAACCTTCACGCGTGGGTGGTGAACGCCCCCTCGTTGAAGCCGGGCACGCAGATGCCCGCGCTGACGCAGCTCACCGGTCCCCAACTGCACGATCTGGTCGCTTACCTGGAGGCCTTGCGATGACGAAAGAACGAGTCCTACGGCTGGTCCGAGGTGGAAAACGCCTGGTCTTGCTGGGCGTGCTGGTCACGGCGGCAATGGTTCCCCCGTCGCTGGCGCTGGCCAAGCCCACGCCTGCCGAGACGCAGAAGGGCGCGGCCGACGACAAGGGAGAGTCGCCGGGCCAGCGTGCCTCGTCGGTCAGCTGCAAAGATCTTCCGTCCGCCGCCGACCTGAAGCGCCTGCTGAAGGAGGCGGCCGCCGCGGGCGAGATAGGCGGCCTCGACGGTGCCAAGGCCGAGTGGGCCGCCGTCGTCGACCGCAAGGGAGAGATCTGCGCCGTGGCCGTCTCCACCGACGATCCCACGGCGGCGTGGCCGGGCAGTCAGGCCATCGCGAAGGCCAAGGCCTACACGGCGAACGCGTTCAGCACCGACATGGTGCCGCTCTCCACCGCGCGCCTGTACACGCTGGCGCAGCCAGGCCACTCGCTGTTCGGGGCGGCGACGGCCAACACGTTCAACCCAGCCTGCCTGCAAACGCCCGGCGACAAGGACAAGGGCCCCAAGCTGTGCGGCGGGACGATCGTCTTCGGCGGCGGCGTGGCCCTGTACAAGGGCAAGACCCGCGTGGGGGGACTGGGCGCCAGCGGTGACACCGCCTGCGCCGACCACGAGATCGCCAAGCGGATGCGCGACAAGGCAGCGCTCAACCCGCCGGGCGGCGCGTTCGCCGACGACATCGTGTTCACCAAGGCCGACGGCCCGTCGCCGTTCGCGCACCCGCTGTGCACGAACACCTGGCGCAACGGCAAGAAGCTGGGCGACGAGGCGCCGGCGTCGGGCTACTGACGGTCGCCGTGACGGCGCGGGCGCGCGTCACCGCCACGTCGGACCACCGCCCGCTACGCGGCCTTGTCCGGCGGGGGCGGCTCCGTCCCCTCCCCCGCCGGGACGGCACGGTCCTGCAGCGGCTCGACCGCCGGTCCGTTCAGCACGCGGCCGTGCGGATCGAAGCGGCTGCCATGACAGGGGCAGTCCCAGCTCTTCTCGGCGTTGTTCCAGTGCACGAAGCAGCCCAGGTGCGGGCAGATCGGTGACAGCGCCGAGAGCTGCCCCTCCGCGTTCCGGTAGACGGCCAGCTTCTCGCCCTTCACGGACAGGACCGCCCCTTCGCCGGGCGCGACGCCGTGCAGGTCACCCGGCCGTCCCAGGGGCAGCAGGCGATCCGCGATCAGGTGCTTCGGGAAGTCGAGGTTCTCGCTGGCCACGGCGCCGGCGGCGGCGAGCGGCTTCAGCCGGGTGGCGTCCAGCAGCTTGCTCCACCGGCTCTCCACGCCACGCACCTCGTCCGCCAGGACCATGGCGGCCCAGGTGCCGCCCGTGATGCCGTTGCCGGCGTAGCCGCTGGCGACGAACAGGTGCTTCGACAGCGAGTTGCGGCCGACATACGGCAGCCCGTCCGCGGACTCGATGATCTGTCCTGCCCAGCGGTAGTCGGTGGCGCCCACCTCGATGTCCAGACGTTCCGCCGCGTAGGCCTCCAGGCGCGCGAACGGCTCCGTCGTGTCGTCCTCGGTCCCCACCTTGTGATCTTCGCCGCCGATGATCGCGTACGGCACGCCGTCCACGACCTGGCCGCGCACGTAGTGGTAAGGGTCCTTCATGTCCCAGACCAGCCCGGGCGGCAGCGCGGCAGGCAGCTTCGCCGCGACGACGTAAGAGCGATACGCCGCCAGCTTCAGGTGAATGAACACCTGGTTCAAGACGGGCACGCCGCTGGCGACGATCACCGCGCGCTCCTTGACCACGCCCCGGTCCGTCGTCACGCGGCAGGGCGAGCCGTCCTCGATGTCCTTCACCGACGTGACCTCGAAGATCTGACTGCCCCCACCGTCCACCTGGTCGGCCAGCGCGTCCAGGTAGGTGCGCGGGTGGAACTGCGCCTGCCCCTCCAGCGCCAGGGCGCGCAGGACCTTCAGGGGCAGCGGCGCCCGCTCGACCAGCGCGGGCGACAGACCCAGCTCGCGGGCGGCGGACGCCTCCTCCTCCAGCTCCTCGACCTCCTTCGGGGTCTCGGCGACCAGATACCCGGGCACGCGCGTGAAGTCGCAGTCGACCTTCGACGCGCGCGCCAGCGCCTCGATCCGCTCGATGGCCGCCCGGTGCCCCTCCAGCGCCAGCTTCGCGCCGTCGGCTCCGAAGCGCGCACGCAGCCGGCGGAATCGGAGATCCAGCACCTCGGTCAGGTGCGCGGTGGTGCGCGTCGTCTCGCCGCTGCCCACGCGGCGCGCCTCGAGGACCGCCACCCGCAGCCCGGCTTGCTTCAGCAGGTAGGCGGCGGTGACGCCCGTGATGCCGGCGCCCACGACGGCGACGTCGACGGTCAGGTCTCCTGGCAACTGCGGGCGCGGCGCGGGCGGCTCCGACGCCCGCCACAGCGCGGTCTTGTAGTCCGGCATGGAAAGACAGCTAGTCATCGCCTTCCGTCCCCGCAAGGGCGGATCGGACCGACGCCAGCGGGCTTTCAGGCAGTGCCGACGGGGGGCGCGGAGCGGGTGCGGTGGATCGTCGCCACCAGCTTGTCGATGCTGACCGGTTTGATCAGGTGCGCGGAGAAGCCCGCCGCGTGGCTGGCGATGATGTCCGCCTCGGTCCCGTACCCGCTCAGCACGATGCCGGGAACGTTCTTCGTCGCCCGCAGCCGGCGCATCAACTCCAGCCCGCTTCCATCTCCCAGGCCTATGTCGCTGAGCACGAGGTCTACGTCCCGCACGTCGTGCCGCAGCGCCGAGGCGATCGACGTGGCGACGGAAATCTTGAACCCTTCGGAGCGCAGCAACTCTGCCAGCGTCTCCGCCGTGTCCTCGTCGTCCTCGACCAGCAGGATGCGCGGTTCGTCATGTTTTGCGCTCGCCGCGAACGCCGGCGACGCCTCCACGGACACCGCCTCGTTCGCCGTCACGGGATCGATCGACGGCAAGTCCACGACGAACCGGGCGCCGCCGCCCAGGCCGGGGCTGGCGGCGTGGATCTCGCCCCCGTGCAGGTCCACGATGCCCCGGCAGATCGCCAGCCCCAGGCCCAGCCCGGCGCGGCTGGACGCGAAGGCCGGGGCCACCTCGCCCTGCTGGAAGGGCCGAAACAAACGGCCGACCATGTCGGGGGCGATGCCGCTGCCGCTGTCGCGGACCTCCACCGCGACCACCCCGGCCCGGTTCCAGGAACGCAACCCAATGGATCCCCCCCTGGCCGAGAACTTCACGGCGTTCTGCAGCAGGTTCCACAGCACCTGCCTCAGGCGCCCCTCGTCGGCGCACACCCAGGCCCGCTCGGCGTTCAGCTCGACGGAGACCGACATCCCCTTGTGAGCGATCTGCGTCAGCATGGCGTCCAGCGCTCCGCGCGCCACCCGATGGAGATCGACGGGCACGCGCTCCATCCGCATCTTTCCGTGGGCGATCCGCGTCGTGTCCAGCAGGTCGTCGATCAGCTGGCGCTCCGCCTCGATGTTCCGGGCGATCATCGCGAAGGTCTTCTGCAGATGGGGCGGCGCGTCCGGCGACCTGAGCCCCGCCGAGACCGCGGCCAGCACCGGCGTGAGCGGCGTCCGCAGCTCGTGGCTCAACATGGCGAGGAAGGTGTCGCGCGCCGCCGTGGCGGCAGTGGCCTCCTGCGCGCGCGCCTGAAGACGCCGCTGCTCCTCGACCGCCCGATCGTGCTCGCTGAGATCCTGCATCGTCATCAGCAAGGCCGCCGGTCCCCGGGTCAGGTGCCGGGCGCCCAGTCGCGCGCGGATGACCCGTCCGTCCTGCCGACGCAAGCTCAGCTCGCACTCGACCTCGACGCCACGCCCGCGCGACGCGGCGGTGATCAGATCCAGGAAGGCGCGTCGATCCGGCTGAACGACGCGGTTTCGCAACGCCGAGCCGACCACGCTGGTGCCCAGGGATTCTCGCGCCGCCGCGTTCGCCTCTCGCACGAAACCGATCTTGTCGACGGTGAAGCTGGGCAGAGGGCCAAGCTCGAACACGTCGGTGTAGTGATCCAGCGACTCTTCCCAGCTCCGACGGGCCTCGATCAACTCGTCGTTCTCGGCCCGCAGCGTCTGCTCCACCGCCGTCAAGCGCGCCACCTCCCGCATCAGGACCTCAACGGCGTCCGGCCCTGGCTCTTCTGACTTCATGGCCCCTCCGCGATTCCAACGCTGACTGACCCCCTCGGGCGTCGCACCGGCCAGCATCACACTGATGCGCCGGATTGTAGAACGACTTTTATCCCAAACCGGCCGCGGAGAGCGGATAATTGCTTTGATTCGTCATATTTGGCGCCACGCCAGCCTGGCGCGGCGGCAGAAACCGCACGATGGTCACCGGACGGTGACGGCAGGGGCTCAAACGGCGGACGGGTGCGTTTCCGATTCGCCGGCCTCTATGGCCGTCAACTCGCCGGCCTCTCGGGCCGTCAAGACGATGTGCCCTCCCGACTGGTTCACGCGCGCCAGACGCTGGGCGCGAAACCGCAGGGGACGACCGCCCGGGCCCGGGCCGGTCGCCTCCGACTCTCGCGGCTCGCCCCCCTGCTTCTCCTCGACCGCCTTCAACAGGCGCCGCAGGCTGGGAACGTTCCACTGGCCGTCGGCCACCTTCGCCAGCGTCTGACCGCACACCTCGTCGGCCTTCAGCCCGTACTTCGCCAGGAAGCAATCGTTGGCCTTCACGACCCGCCGCTGGGAATCGATGATCAGGACGGAGTCCGGGGACAGGCCGAGGAAGGCGTCCTCGACCTCGGATATCAGGTCGTCGGCCTGCTGCGGGCGAAGGAATGGCACCTCGAACAGCGCCAGCACCGCGCCGTCGATCTGGTTCTCGACGGTCTTGTAGGGGCGGATCTGCATGGCCAGCTTGCGCCCGTCGCTGGTCTCGACGTCCCCGTCATAGATGGTGACCGTGTCGATGACGTGGGCGATCAGGGACTCGAGCTCCGGGCACGAGAAGTTCGGCTTCAGGTGACCGATGGGCCGGCCCAGGTCCGAGGGGATGATGTTCAGCGTCTTCTCGGCGGCGGGGGTGAAACGACGGATCCGCAGATCCTGGCTGACCATGACGATGGGAATCTGCACGCTGCCCAGCAGATTGACGAGATCGCTGTTCACACGGCTCAGCTCCTCGTTCCGCCCGTGGAGCTCGTCGTTCAGCGTGCTCAGCTCCTCGTTCGTCGACTGCAGCTCTTCCTTGGCGGTGTCCAGCTCCTCGTTCGTCGACTGCAGCTCCTCGTTGCTCGACAGCACCTCCTCGTTCGCCGACTGCAGCTCCTCGTTGGCGGCCCCCAGGTCGTCGATGATCCCCTGCAGCTGCTGCCGCGTCTCGACCAGCTCGATCTGCAGGTCAGCCACCATCCTCTTGCCGGAGCGCGACGAGCCCTGCGGCCCTTTGCGCCCCGTCTCGGCCGCCGTCCGCCTGCCGGGGGCCGCTCGCCCCGCCGACTCCTCGAACAGCAACATCGTCTGCCGGGCGTCCCCGGTGCCGACGGGGATGGCGTGCAGATCCAGCAGCACCGGCTCCCGGTTAACCGTCAGGCGCACCCCCGTCCGCACCGCCGCCTTGCCGCTCGAGGCCACCTCCTGGACGAGCGAACGCACGATGAACAGCAGCTCGGGGCGGATCATTTTCGAGACGTCCAGGGTGACGTCGCCGGTGGGGATCTCCAGGTAGCGGCCCGTGTTCCCGCGGGACCTGACGATCTTCGACGCGCCATCGAGGAGCAGCGCGGCGGGCGCATATCTGTCGAGCAGGAACTTGTTCGCCTCCGTCTGGGCGTCCCACTCCGCGGCCCCCATGCGCGCCGCGCGCGGAGGGGCGTCCACCAGCACGGGGGGCCGCTCCGACGGCGGGAGGGACGCGAAGTCGATCTCCATGCGGGTGTGGCCGGCCTTGCGGACATACAGCTGATGCCGCTTGTCCATGATGGTGAAGAGATCGGCCGCCGGGCCCGCCGTCTCGGAGCGGCCCAGCATCAACACGCCGTCGGGCTTCAGCGCGTAATGGAACATGGACATGATCTTGCGCTGGGTCGGCTGATTCAAATAGATGAGCAGGTTCCGGCAGACGATGAGATCCAGCCGGGAGAACGGCGGATCGCGGGTCACGTCCTGTCGCGCGAACACGCAGCAGTCACGCACCGCCTTGTTGATGCGATAACCGCCGCCCACCGGGGTGAAGAACCGCCGCAACCGCTCGGGGGTGACGTCGGCGCTGATCGAAGGGAGGTAGACGCCGGCCCGGGCCTGCTCGATCGTCGATTCGCTCACATCGGTGCTGAAGACCTGCAAGGGGATGTTCTCTGCCCGGTCGCCCAGGCACTCGAGGATCACCATCACCAGCGAGTACGTCTCCTCGCCCGTCGAGCAGCCCGGCACCCACACGCGCACGGGGACGTCACCGCGATCGCGCAGCATGTTCGGCAACACGTCGTGGGCCAGGGTCACGAACGAGTCCGGCTCGCGGAAGAACGACGTCACGTGGATCAGCAGGTCGGCCTGCAACTGGTGCAGCTCGCGCGGATCCCGCTCCAGCAGGGCGACGTACTCGACCAGCGTCGAGATCCGATGCAGCGCCATCCGGCGCTGGATGCGCCTGGTCAGCGTGGGGGGCTTGTAGTGGTTGAAGTCGACGCCCGTGGCCCGGCGCAACAGCTGGAAGATACGGCGGCGATGCCCCAGCGCCGAAGGCAGCTCCAGCTCCGGCGTCGCCTCCGAGGCCTCCCGGCGGAAGAAAGGGTGCGCCGCCAGCCTGGTCAGCTGATCGCCCAGCTCTGCCACCGGCAACGTGGCGTCGACCGCCCCCGCGGCTATGGCGGCGCGAGGCATGGCGTCGATCTCGGCTTCCTCCGGCGATTGCGCCATCACCACGCCGCCGGCCTCCTTGATGCGGATCGAGCCCGCGGCGCCGTCATTGCCGCCACCGGACAGGACCAGACCCACCGCGTGCTGGCGATACACCTCGGCCACGGAGCGAAAGAGCGCGTCGACGGGACCCAGGCCGTTCGAGAGGCGCGCCTCGGTGCGGGGCGTGACCCGCAACGTACCGTCGACGACGGTCATCACGGAATCGGGCGCGATGACGTAGATGTGGCCGGGATGCAGCTTCACCTGGTCGCGCGCCGTCTCCACCGGCATCTTCGTCACGCTCTCCAGCAGCTCCGGCAAGATGCTCTTGTGGTCCGCAGAGAGGTGCTGGACCAGCAGGAGGGCCAGCGGCGTCTGGGCAGGAATTCTGCGCAGCAGACCCGAGAAGGCCGGCCAGCCACCCGCCGACGCACCGACGGCAGCGACCAGGAAGTGCGGGACGTCCTGCTCCACCCCGTCAGCATCGCCGCCGGCTGACGCCTCGGCGAGCCCGTCCGCCAGCGCGCCGACGTCGGACGGCGCGCCGTCCGGCTGGTCCGGCTGGGCCCGCTTTCGCGCGCTCGAGCGCGTTCTTTTACGGTTGTGTTCGCCTTCCGGCGCCGTGCGCGCGGCGTGCCTACGGCGTTTCATCGCGAGGGCAGCTTATCACGGACAATCAGCCATTCTTCGCGGCGACTCGCGCTGATTTTGCGCGTTCGAGAATGATCGCGCAGGGACCGTTCGCGGGTTGCGACGTGGGCGCCTCGGCCCCATATAGGCGAAACGGCCCGTGGAGGCCCCATGCCCCACGCCGGCGCCAACATCAACCACGACATCCTGGTCATCGGCGCATCGACCGGTGGCATCGACGCCATTCGTGGTCTGATGGCCGGGCTGCCCGCCGACCTGCCGGCGGCGGTCTTCGTCGTCATCCACATCGATCCGGTGCACGAGACCCACCTCGCGGAGCTGCTCGCCCGTCCCGGGGGAATGCCCGCGCAGGTCGCGCGCGACGGCGAGGTCGTGCGGCCCGGCCACATCCTGGTCGCGCCCGCCGACCATCACCTGATGGTCCGCGCCGGTCACGTCGAGATCAACCACGGCCCGCGCGAGAACAGCCATCGACCGGCGGTGGACGCGCTGTTTCGAACGGCGGCCGCGGCGTACGGACCGCGGGTCATCGGCGTGGTGCTGACCGGTCACCGCGATTGCGGCACGGCCGGCCTGCTGTCGATCAAGGCTCGCGGGGGCATCGCCGTCGTCCAGGATCCCACCGACGCCGTCGCGCCGCAGATGCCCAGCAGCGCCATCGCGCACGTCGACGTCGATCACGTGACCCGCCTGGCGGAGCTACCGGCGCTGTTGATCCAGCTGGTCGGCGCCGAGGCGGCCCCCTGGCCATCCGTCGTCCTCCCCGAGATCCAGCAGATGGAAGGCGCGAAGGCCGGCGACCCCGACGTCGAGCTGGTCTGTCCCAGCTGTCAGGGCAAGCTGACGGTCGGGGGCACCGAGGGATTCCCGATGTTCCGCTGCCACGTCGGCCACGTGTTCACCTTGCAAAGCCTGACGGCCGAGCAGGCAGACGAGGTGGAGCGCGCGCTGTGGGCCTCGGCGCGGGCCCTGGAGGAGGGCGCTGCGCTGTCGGGGCGGGTGGCAGCCTCGATGAATGGTTCGATGCGCCAGCGCCTGCTGGACAAGGAGCAGACCCAGCGCGATCAGGCGCAGGTGATCCGCGGGCTGATCCTCGGCGGCGCGTCGCTGTCGCCCGCCGACGCCGCGAGGCTGGCCCCTGGCGCGGAGCTTCCCCTGTCGCCGGCAACCGATACCATCCTGGCGGGTTCGGAAGACCGCCCCGGCGCTGCCGCGGTGGGCCTCCTCGCCCCGGTGCAGCCGAACGGCGCGCCGAAAGCCAGGGCCAAGGGCCCGCCCCGCTGACCGCGCCGCGACCGGCGCCGGGCCGGCTCGCTCGACCGGCGGGAAACCCCGGCGCGTTTTCGCTGAACAATCCCCCGTCTCCTGACAGTAAAGATGGTGCCCCACCTCCGCTTTGGATGGCCGGCTGCCCTGACGATGCTGGCGCTCGGCGCGTTCACGCCGGCCGCGCAGGCCACGACCACGTTGACGGTGGATCTTTCATCGACCCTTCGTCCCGTCACGCACGTGGCCAGCGGCTCGCTGTACGGCGTGCTCGAGAAGCAGCCGGCGGACGTCACCAACCTGATCGCGCCCCTGCACCCGAACGTCTTCAATAATCCGGCCTCCGACGTGCAGCAGCCCATCGGCGACGCCATCGTGGTGGCGGGCCGCCTGGCGGCGATCGGCGGCCGCGTCACCATCCGCCTGGCCGACTGGTTTCCCAGCTGGCCCTACGCGTTCACCAGCGAGAGCGACTACCTGAGCAAGATCGGTCAGACGGTCCAGCGGCGAAAGGACGCCAACCTGACCAACATCTACGCCTACGAGATCTGGAACGAACCCGACGGCACCTGGAAGAGCAGCAGCCTGTCGTTCGACGACATGTGGAAGCAGACGTACGCGCAGCTGCGTCAGCTGGACCCCACCATCAAGATCACGGGGCCCTCGACGTCGTACTACAACCAGTCGTTCATCCAGAGCTTCCTCTCCTACTGCAAGACCAACGACTGCTTGCCCGACATCGTCGGGTGGCACGAGCTGAGCGGCGGCAACGTCACCGCCAACGTCCAGAACTACCGCAACCTGGAGAAGACGCTGGGCATCGGGCCGCTGCCCATCACGATCAACGAGTACAGCGGCAAGGCCGATCTGACGGTCGAGGGGCAGCCCGGCGCCTCCGCGTCGCTGATCGCGAAGTTCGAGCGGCTGGGCGTGGAGAGCGCCTGCATCTCGTTCTGGGACGTCAGCCACCCCGGTCGCCTGGGCAGCCTGCTGGCCACGAACACCGACCCCAACGGCGGCTGGTGGTTCTACAAGTGGTACGGCGACATGGCGGGCAACATGGTCGCCACGACGCCCCCGAACACGGCCGACAGCGCGGCGCTCGATGGCTTCGCGAACCTGGACGCCGCCGGCAAGCGGGCCAGCGTGCTGTTCGGCGGCGTCAATGACGGCAGCGTGCAGGTCGTGATCAAGGGCTTTGGCGCGACGCAGGTCTTCGGCACGAAGGTCCACGTCGTCGTCGAACACACGCCGTTCGTGAACAGGACGACGGTCGTGAAGGCGACCGACACGGTGTCGACCACCGACGTCACGCTCGGCAACGATCAGCTGACCGTGTCGGTGCCAGGCACGAACAACGGCGACGGCTATCGGGTCGTGCTGACGCCGCTCGACGGGGCGGGCGGCTCGACGGGCAGCGGGGGAACGACGGGCGCGGGCG
>Ga0105240_10009756_pt1 | contig 13558 bp, 13 predicted proteins | sample KBSC54metaG_FD_80426 | JGI IMG/M metagenome (GOLD analysis project Ga0105240, IMG submission 80426) | Corn rhizosphere microbial communities from Kellogg Biological Station, Michigan, USA - KBS C5-4 metaG | ecosystem: Host-associated > Plants > Roots > Rhizosphere > Soil | place: Michigan, USA... | reverse complement strand
GAGCTTCACCAGTGAAAGCGGCGGCTTGGCCTTCCCGTTTTCGTAGCGGGAAAAGGCATTGACGCCGCCGCCGAACAACTCGGCGGCCTCACGCTGGTCCAGATCAAGCTTGCGTCTGACCCGCGTGATATAGGCCGGGTCGACATAGGCGGCGTTGACCGTGCGCTGGAATTTGCCGATTTGTGCGCTGTAGCGGTCGCCGTGTTCACGATCAAGCAGGACTTCGCCGCAGGCCGGACAGAAATCTCCCGTCACCGCTTCAATGAGGGTGCTCTGCCCTTTGTAGATATAGGGCAGATTGCGCGTCTCGCGGACCAGTTCAGCTGCACCGCAGCAAGGACATTTCATTTCATAGCTCCTTGAAGGAAACGACAAGCACATCATCTACCACGCTCAGCTTGAGATACACCTTGACGCCGCTGGCAAGCCGAGGGTGGTAAACGTCCTGCCAGATGCGATGGTCGGCGTGCGTGGTCATGCTTTTATGGAAATCACGGACGGACAGCCCGAGAATCACCGCACAGATGCCTTCCAGATCGTCGATGCCGCAAGCCCGCGCACCCTGAAAGGCCGTAGCGGTCACCCTCACCCTACCGGACTCGACCCAGGAGCATCACCTTTTAAGAGGGCAGTTCTGGATTCTAATCAGCAACAATATTTCTTATTCTGCGAACTTTTTAGCGGTCTCTGGAAAGAGCATATCAAGATGCTTTTCCCGATCAGCCGGCTCTCCTAACTCTCCGTTTCCAAAAAGTGATGTTGATGCAATTGCTTGTGCTCGAGCATTAATTTCATGAATTAATCGAATTAGCCTAGTGCGAGTGAAGTACCCGTTGTAACCATTCTCGATTTTGGCTAAAAGCCGACTAGGATTTGCTCCATGTGCGACACCGTCAGAATCGAGAAGATACCGATTAATAGTCACCAGCACACCGCTAAAGTGCTTACTCCAAAATCTTGGTACCGTTTTAATGATTGAGACACCATACTCACAGTGTCGGGTGGACTGTGGCGCCTGGAATCTATCAAAAAATAATTTTAGAAATTGGAAATCGCTAAAAGATATTGATGCAGGCGCGTCTTTAGCGCTGGTTGCATACAACGTGATCGGCTCGTTAGTATGGGCTACCAATCCGGTCAAATAGCCCAACCCTGGATGATGTTGCGCACCTTCCCTGAATTCTCGCGAATACTGTGCATCTAGCTCGAAAGGTGTCTCCACTGTAATCATAAAATCATCTAACAATACGAATCCACTTGTCTTTGGGTATAGCTCAATGTTCGCTGCTCGCCCATTGCGCTCAAATTCATCGACCGTTTGCAAAATCCATAGTCCATCACCATACAATTCAACTCGCGAGGCAAAAAGCAGAGGCAATTTATATTTCGCCGCAAATCGCTTGTAAGACTCAACCATCTTATTACTTATCTTGCCCGTCTCCAGCTTTGCCGTTGTTTTTACCTCCACAAAGCAAGAGTATTCGCCTCGCTCTGTTCTGAAGGTGACCAAGTAATCAGGGATTTTTAATGACTCGTTCCCAATAGGGCTCTGTCCAAGCGGAGTGATACTCGAACAGACTTCACTAAGCAGACAATAAAGAGCAAATTCATCCTCTAAAAAGTAGCCGTCTACGCGTCGACGTACTTCAGCAGGGTCCTTCCCAGCTGCAAACATCTCGATGTACTTGGAAAATTCTTCGTCCGTATTACAACCAACGCGAATCGCTTTAAGAAGTTTTAGCTTTTCAACATCTGAAAGGTGTTCAAGACCATCCATTTTTTATTTTCCCAGTATTTAGGCCGGACAACTGTTGGCCGCATCGTTGGAATACATGTTCCAACAAATATCGTAGCGCGACGTTGGCTGCCACATCATTTTGGCTCAATGACCATTACCGATACAACGACTCGCGAAAACCTCCCAGAGTTATGGCATTGTTGATGCCATTTCATTCTACCAAGAGCCATCCATGCACAACGGTAACGTCCGGTCTTCTAGCGCGGACGAAGTAAAAGATAGCTTGATGAAGTTATTTATTGGAGTAGTTCCAGAGCGGAAAGAAGAGATGGAATTGTTTGTTCAAAATTACACACCAGAATTCTCTCTAGCCCCGGATAGCGAAGGCGCAGTCCTCGAAGGTGGCTTGTACAAATATGTACGACATAGCTTTAGATTTTTATGCGTGGTGTGGGTTTCTGCATTCGCGGCCTGGGAAGGCTACACAGCCGTTTTTGAAGCGGTGAATAAGCAAGCTGACCCGGATTTCACGCGCTTTAAGGACTTACTCGCTTTTCTTGACCAGGTTCTTCATTCAGCAGACCCCATGGATAATTGGGACAGCGAAATTCCTCCGCCAGGCCATCTTGCGGACGCCGCCGAGTCGGCCGAAAAGCGGGCTATAGCTGAATTAGCAATGTTTGCCACGACGTGGACATTTTTGCATGAAATTCGTCACATTCGACATCAACAAGACGGAACATCTTCCTCCTACGGAACTAAAGAGCAACAACATGATGAAGAGTTGTCTTGTGATGCTTTTGCGACTCTATTTATGACGGAGAAGGCCGCCGAGTACGCTGCTACATCTAACCAACCCGAGCATTTGGTGCTCCAAAAGCGTCGACTAGGAATTTACTTTGCCATGTTTGCAATTACAGTAATAGGGAAGGATTGCCTTGTGGAAACAGATAGCCATCCCTCAGTGAGGAGGCGAATAAAGGCAGTGATCGATGCGTCTGGTGGGAAACTCAATCATCCCGAGCTGGCCATTACGCTAGGTATATTTACTGCTCTCCAATGCGTATTCCCGGATGCCCCTCTACCCTTTGAAATCTAGTCGCCATCAGTCGATGAGCTGACTATTGCATCCACATTGCGGACCTCCGAAAGCGGAGCAAAAAATTCAAGCTGATTCAAAGGAAAACGTATCGCCGGAATGCGGTGGAATACAAAGCCAAGTTAAGCTGAATTTTCTTAAGTTATTGATTTTTCTAATTGTGGGCTTCAGCTTAATTTTGGCTGTTTACATTCAAAGCGGACTCACTTGAAATTTGAACGAGAACCTTCCGAAAAGCTTCTTTAAGGAAATATCAATGGGGCTTTGCGGAGGGTACGGAGTTCGAACCCGTGGACGGTTTCGTAAATCAGCGATATCCACTCGACCAACCTTGAAAACATCGCACGCGGTCCTTTCCACTCAGTCAAAAGAAGAACTAGCCTCCCTCTGATAGACCACAAAAATCTGGGATTAGGTTGTAGCATGTCTGGAGTCATGGTCGATGCGCCTTCTAATCATGTTAAAAACCACATACTAAAAAAGGGCTAATAGTATGATTGAATTTTGGATTGCCGATCTAAAATCAAACGAAACGAACTTTGTAGTGTCATCGGTAGTCGGGGCATGGGAATTTTCCCGAAGGCCGGACTATCAGGACATTGTTAGTAAAACTCTTCCGGGACAATGTGCGCCAACTTTTTATGCAAGCAACGAAGAGCTTACCCATTCTAATTCTGACGAAGACTTTATATTGGCAACGGGGAATTTGATTGACGCCTGCCTTATCCTGTCGTTTGCTCATAGCGTATGTATTACCCCAAAGGGAACGACGCCGATGTCGGATGCTCAGTTCTTGGGGTTAGGTGATTCCTTCATCCGGCCCCGTGCAATTGATGGCTTTCCTCAATTAAAAATGAAGGAGACCTGGGCGGAATTTTTTTCCGGAGATGGATTAAATTTCACGGCGGCATTTAAGTTGCGCAGACTACGTTTATTTCTCGCACATTGGATATCGGGACTGACCTGTTTTTCGCTAGAGGATATTTTCTTATCTATTGGCGTCCAGATGGATATTGTCAAGCAGTGTGAGATTGCGGAGACTGGTAAAAAATTGTCATATTTTGATGGCATGATTTCCGCCAGCAATAGATACGGTATTTCACCTCTTACTCAGGACTATAAAAACATGCGTAACGACATTGTGCATGAAGGTGTGTTATCTGGTTCAAACTTCGTTGGTAAGGATAAGGCTGAATGCGCCGCCGTAATCTCATCCGCTCTCAATTGGATAGATGCTTATGTATGTGCGATTCTTAAGGTAGATACATCGATACAAATCGCTCCTAGATGGAATTCGTCGATGTTAGAGCATGGTTTGCCGGCTCTTTCTCTCTGACTTTCTAAGTATTAACTTGGATTTTCCAAGCTTTCGGAAAAGTACGTCAACATACCGTCCTGAATTTCAGTTTTTACTGTTACAAAAACCGTATAGATGAAAAGCAAGAAAAGAATATTTCTACGCCTGTTGCTCTTGAAGTGCTTCCCAACTTCAGAAGTTACTGGGCGTCGCAATTTTATAGTGTTCTTGAATGCTTAGACGCCCACAAGAATTTCCAATATTTTCCAAGAGCCTTGGATACATTTCCTATGTATACACTTAGGCCATTTTCCCAACTTACAGATATAGGAAACTATTAGCTCCGTTTCGTCATTATCTCAAGAATTGATCGTAAGCTGCTTTCACCACGTTAGGGACACTCGCGGGCTCAATGTAGCCCAAAGTTTCCTTGAATCGCTGACGGCAATTAGCTGACGAGGCTATTCGACGCCCAAGAGTATTGTCAGCTCTTTGTGCCAACTGAATCATTGTCGCAATCTCTCGAGGTGAAAACGCGCGAATGATCTGTTGATAACTGACGCACGCAGCCCAACACACGCCGTAACCATTGCCGATGTTGCAGCAGACAACTACCTGAACGAATGCTTCTTGAACCGTCTCCGGTATGGCGCTTTGGCCCGATAGCTCCAGAAGGCGCTCGGCAAAGGGGGGCTCATTGTAAAAGTTATTTGCCGCATTGTGAACCGTCCATAGGCGCTCAACCGCACGATAGAAAACGGCGTGTTGCTCAGACTCATTCAGCAGATGCAGTAGCCCCAATTTCTCAAAAAACTGGAGCGACGCCGTATGACGAGGTTCATCGCCTCGAGCCGCATACTCGCTATGCTTATTGACCAAATCTGAGCGAAGAGCCGCTGTAAATCGCTCCTTCAAAACGCTACAGATATCTAGTGCATTAAGGCGAGCAGGCTCAGATGTGGCAGGGTCGCAATAAATCCCATGGACCATACCTACCAGCATCTGCCGCTGAGCATCGTGTGTTTCCGCTAGCCGCTGCACCCAAATGCCATTCTGATTTGCATTAAAGCGAGCCCCCTTTACCGCTGTAATAAACGCCCCAATGTCGACGCCTTTAGGGGACGATGCATCCGCAAGAGCATAGCGAACGCATCTATTCAGGAAGGTTGTAAATTCCCGGTCATTTACAGCGCCCATGGTGGGATGAGCTGCTGAGAAATTGTTTCGCACCTCTCGGCATTGATCTAGAAAGAAATATCCTTCCTCATCCACCAAATTCAACTTCAAGCACAGTTCCAACAGCCGACTATCCTGAAGCTCCAGAAGGTTTCTCTCTTCAAAATCTGTTTGCAATATCTGCGCGACAATAGGCAAACCAAAATTTCTAGTCTTTGCACGCAGTTGCAAAATGGCAGCATTCCAAATGTAATTCATCGCACCGTCAAATAGCCCCGAGCTAACAGCAACGCACATTCGGGCGACTAACTCCCCTCTCAGCTGCGGCGGTATTTCACGCAACTCCCGAGGGAGATCGTGCCAAGCATGTTCAATATCGTCCGCGCTTGCGAGGACATTCCTAGGAATTCCTAAGGCGGCTGTCAACGCGTCGATTGCGGGAAGGACTGTTGCCGGTAGCGCCGGGAGAACTGGCGCAGGAGGTTTTGGAATAATCCCAGACATTACTTTCCCCTTTTATCTTGTGATTGTTCGCGTCTTGTCGCTTTAAATTTTACAAATTTCGTTGCATGCTGCCACGGAGAAATCGAAAGCGCAATATAGGAAACAGGGCCTATCTCATATTGACCTACGGTGTTCCATCATATCTACTGACAATGGGCCGGAAATGGTCGCCAAGAACCTTCTGCGCTGGCTTGCAACGGTCGGTTTAAGGACGCTGTACATCGAGCTTTGAAGCCCCTGGGAGAATGTATACTGCGAGTCCTTCAACGGAAAATTCCAAGATGAGAATGACTCAACACTTTTTCTTAACGAATTCCGTTTTTAGTGCAATTCAACCGTGGGCCAATATATGGAGATCGTTATACTAATAGCTGACATTCAGATCACTGAAAAATAATGTTTGGGGAAAGAAATCCGACGTCAATAATATCCGTTGTTATACAAACCCCTGCGCCCGTGTAACAATGTTGCGAAAACAAAGAAAAGGCCATGACATCCATTCGTGCGAGCAGAACCAAATTCAACAACTCTTGGCCCGCCAAGTTTCTTTTCCCAGCAGAAGAGGCACTATCTCAGCGGTTAGCTACGCACAATCTAGTCTCAATCTTTCTACCGGCGCCATTAGTTCACACTGATGACCATGGTTTCCAAACATTGCTAACTCATTGCATTGACGCTTTAGATAACCTACCACTCCGTCCAGATTTTTCGTTCGATCAGATTTGGAAAGCACTCGATGCAGAGTTCTTTCGTCTAAAAAGCGCCCCAGGTATTCCATCGAGCCATTCGAGATTCGCTGTTTTTGCCAATCATATTGTGAATGACCCCCTCTGCTCGGGCTCATACCATTTACTTGCGCCGCATATTCCTCTGCAGACATGTGAGTTCTTCGCAAAACGCATTTTGGACAGCACGGCCGACCCAAACGAACATTCCGAACAATTTATTAAACGAGTAGGCCAAACTCTTGGTGCAGCCCTTCTCCAGGATATTCATGCCAAGTATGACGCGGATTGGCTTACCCCCACAAAAAGGGCCGACACTCAACGAAGACTTGGCAGCCTAATTAAGCTAATTATTTCTGGGGCGGCAGTTGCGTTGGGTGGTAACAGCTATCAGCTATCTCAAGACCAGACAGCTCAATTGCTGATTAGTACAATTCTTCCACAGTTTAGAAATGAGCGGTTTCATGGGACCGTTCGTCCTCCTTTTCGCTCAAGCAGTGCTAGTCTTAAGACCTACGCACACTCATATTTTTTATTGATATACGCATACTCACTAATGTGCGAAGTGCTTCTATACCGCGCATTCAGTGCTACCAATCCCACAGCAGTTACAACAGCCACTCAAAGCAATCTCGCTCGATTTCTTCAAGTGCTAGGTGATCAGGAGAATGCCTAACTTTTCAATCAACTGGACAGCCCACAGTTCTACTTTGGGCTCACTCGACTGCTGCGCAGCTTCGGCTCGCTGTAACTGCCAAAGTTAAGCTTCGTCTATACCGCACGAGACAAGAATGGACTTGCTAAATCTGATTCGGCAGAAAGTTAGGGACTTCGAAGGAACCACCATGCATGAAGGTCTTAAAGCCGTCGTGCATCATATCGAGATCGCAGAGCGACACTTTGATCATGGAGTCAAATATGAAGACTACTTCTACACGGACGTTATCTACCGAACTAATCAGGCATTCGAGGGGGCACTAAAAGAGGCATATCGAGCTCTAGCAGAATCCGATCCGTCTCATAAGGCACCGGCACAGATAGAAAAATACATTGAAGCCAAGAATCTTCTAAAAGAACGAGTATTAATCCAATTCAGGAATTATCGTAGTGAGTGGCGAAATAAATCCACACATGATTACAAGCTATTCTTTTCGTCTCAAGAGGCGCTATTAGCAATAGTTAGCGTTTCCGCATTTTTCAGTATTCTCCTAGACGAGATGCTGGAGAAACATGCATACGAGAAAGAGCGGTTGGAGATTACCAAGAAGATTGGCGCGATAGTGGCATCGCTCGGTAACTATCAGCAACTAGATTTCCACCAACAGTGTCTTGAGCTGCTGGCGCATTTCTCGGCCTCATTAAAACGAGACGATGGGCTAAAGCATGGAATCAATGAATATGAATTGCGCGGAAAACTTGCTGCCTACATCTTGGCGCTAGATCCCCAAATAACACTCCAAACGGAAGTTCCCATTCAAATTGGATCTTCCCGGATGATGGTTGACTTGATCTTGAAGAAGGGAGATACCTCTATCGTGCTCGAATTAAAGAGGCCATCTCGTGAAGCGAGAATCAACTCGCTACGGGCTGTCAATCAGGTCGCCACATATTTGGCTGCCAGCGGCATTACTGAAGGCATTGTCTACATTCCGCCTTTGGATAAATCTCAAAAAATTGAAATCACAAACCAGACGATTGAGACGGGGGGTAAAAAACTCAATATTTCAGTTGTTCGCACATGACGCAAGGAGTCATCGCACTCGAAGGTGCCTAACGTCTCGCAGGATAGAGGCGCTATGCCAGGGAACAGGCCTCGTACCCCATGGCGTATGTTCCTGAACCTCTACTTCTCCCTTCCACCGTTTCGGGGCGATTGAAGCGTATCGCCCGGCGTATGCATGTTGTAGGCATGTCCCAATACGATGACTCCTTTGAATTCCCTATTCACAGTGGCCGAATTGCAGGAAATCTTCAGTTCCTTTCACACCCGACATATCAAGGAGTCGTGACAAGAGCCATATGTAATTGGAGCAGGTTAGGGTCAGTACCGCTGTCGATAAAATTTCATTTTACGTGGCATTGTTGGCCGTATTTTTCACTTTCCATGGCGCATCCAAAATGTGGTGTGTCACAGTTATCGAAAATGCCGTTATGAATCAAGAAAGAGATTTTCATTAACCCCGTCATCCGACAACATTCAAGCCAAAAGCAAAAAATTCTTCAACTCTTATAGATGAGTTGAAGCTCTTTATTGGAATAGGCCCCAGATTTGCCGCCCCTTTCTTATGGGCTGCTGGAGAAATGCCGCTCGCTTAACGTACGGACGCGAGGGGCAAGAACAGCGTGAGCGGTGCATCCTGCAGGGCGATGAAACCGTGATGGCGATAAAAGGCTGACGCTTGCGGGTCCTTGGCATCAACCACGAGGACCGCGCCCGGTATCTCCGCCGCGACGGCCCGGCGCAATGCATTGACCAGCAAAGCGCCACCGAGGCCCCGGCCCTTGAATTCCCGGTCGACCGCAAGACGTCCGACACGGATGGCGGGAATGGCACCATAGCGCGGCAGCTTGCGGCGCAGCTCATCGGACAGGCCCGCCAACGGCATGCTGGCGCTGGCCAGCGTGTAATAGCCGGCCACCCGCTGTTCGTCATCCACTGCGACAAAGCAGGCAGCCACGCGGCGCCGGATATCCTGTGTCACCAGTTCGCGCAAATAGCGGTTCAAGGCAGGCGTGCCGCAGTCAAAGCGGCCAAGGTCGTGAAGGGCGGGATCGAGCGCCGTCACGAGCAACGGCGGGCGCGTCATTCTTCGCTGCGCAGCAGCTTGTCATGGCGCGCCATGGCGCGCTGCAGTGCTGCCGAAGGTGGTGGGGGAGCCAGAAGCGCCTCGGCAAAGCGCTGTTGGTCCTGCAAGGACAAACGGATGACTTCGGCCTGCTCGACCGCCTTCTGCGCCGCTTCCTGAACGGCAGCGATGACAAAGTCGCTCAAGGTGCGTCCTTCAATCTCGGCGGCACGTTTGAGCAATTGCTGAAGCTCCGGGCTGATCCGGGCTTCCAGTCGAGCAGTGGCGACAGCTGGCGTCATGCGTTTTCCCATGAAATGAATTGTACGGCATTTTGCCGGACACGAACAAAAAGTGTGTCCACGACAATAGCAGAGTCATGCCAAGGGATTGAGAACGGGGCAGCAATCCTTCGAAAAGCAAAAATTTCTTCAAGTCTTATATAAGAGTTGAAGCATTTCGCCCCGCTTAGGAGTAAACTACCGCTGTTTTTTGCCGCGGCCTTCTGGCAGCAGTACGCCAGCCATGCCGCCCCGGGAGACGAATTTCCGCGCAGCACAGCCGACAAGGAGGTGGCGCCTGCCCAGGCCGACAGAGCCAGGGCGGTCCATCCGGCGCTGCGGGGATCGCACCAAAGCACATCAACACACCAACGCAAGGACATCATCGTGACTACTGGCAACCCGACCATCATCTATACGCTGACCGACGAGGCACCCTATCTGGCGACCCACTCGCTCTTGCCCATCGTCAAGAAGTTCACCGCCGCGGCCGGCATCGACGTCGTCGAAAGCGATATCTCGGTGGCTGCGCGTATCCTGGCTGAATTCCCGGAGTACCTCACCGATGAACAGAAAGTCCCCGACAACCTGGCCGCACTGGGCGCACTGACCCAGAGCCCCGACGCCAACATCATCAAGCTGCCCAACATCAGCGCCTCGATCCTGCAGCTGCAAGCGGCCATCCGCGAACTGCAAGCACGCGGCTACAAGCTGCCCGACTACCCGGAAAACCCGAGCACCGAAGAAGAAAAGGCCCTGCAGAAGCGCTACGCCAAGGTCACCGGCAGCGCCGTGAACCCGGTCCTGCGCGAAGGCAACTCCGACCGCCGCGCACCCAACGCCGTCAAGAACTACGCCCGCAAGCACCCGCACTCGATGGCCAAGTGGTCCATGGCCTCGCGTACCCACGTGGCGCACATGCACGGCGGCGACTTCTACGCCGGCGAAAAGAGCCTGACCCTGGACAAGGCCGTGGACGTCAAGATGGACCTGGTCACCAAGTCCGGCGAAACCATCGTCCTGAAACCGAAGATCTCGCTGCAAGCCGGTGAAATCATCGACAGCATGTTCATGAGCAAGAAGGCCCTGTGTGCCTACTACGAAGAGCAGATGCAGGACGCCTTCGACACCGACCTGCTGCTGTCGGTGCACGTCAAGGCCACCATGATGAAGGTCTCGCACCCGATCGTCTTCGGCCACGCCGTGCGCACCTACTACAAGGACACCTTCACCAAGCACGCCAAGCTGTTCGCCGAGATCGGCGTGAACCCGAACAACGGCATGTCCGGCGTCTACGAAAAGATCAACACCCTGCCCGAAGACAAGAAGGCCGAAGTGCTGGCCGACCTGAAGGCCGATGAAGCCAAGCGTCCGCGCCTGGCCATGGTGGACTCCGCCAAGGGCATCACCAACCTGCACGCTCCCAACGACGTGATCGTCGACGCCTCCATGCCGGCCATGATCCGCGCTGGCGGCAAGATGTGGAACGCCGCCGGCAAGACCGAAGACACCAAGGCCCTGCTGCCGGAATCGACCTTCGCCCGCATCTATCAGGAAATCATCAACTTCTGCAAGACCAACGGCGCCTTCGACCCGACCACCATGGGCACCGTGCCCAACGTCGGCCTGATGGCCCAGAAGGCAGAAGAATACGGTTCGCACGACAAGACCTTCGAAATCGCCCAAGCCGGAGTGGCGCGCATCGTCACCCTGGATGGCCAGGTGCTGCTGGAGCAGAACGTGGAAGAAGGCGACATCTGGCGCATGTGCCAGGTCAAGGACGCTGCGGTGCGTGACTGGGTCAAGCTGGCCGTGACCCGTGCCCGCCTGTCCGGCATGCCGGCCGTGTTCTGGCTGGACCCGTACCGTCCGCACGAAGCCGAACTGATCAAGAAGGTCAACACCTACCTGAAGGATCACGACCTGACCGGTGCCGACATCCAGATCATGTCGCAAGTGCGCGCCATGCGTTACACCCTGGAACGCGTCATCCGCGGCCTGGACACCATCTCGGTGACCGGCAACATCCTGCGCGACTACCTGACCGACCTGTTCCCCATCATGGAACTGGGCACCTCGGCCAAGATGCTGTCGATCGTCCCGCTGATGGCCGGTGGCGGCATGTTCGAAACCGGTGCCGGCGGCTCGGCCCCCAAGCACGTGCAACAGCTGGTCGGTGAAAACCACCTGCGCTGGGATTCGCTGGGTGAATTCCTGGCCCTGGCCGTCTCCATCGAAGACGTGGGCATCAAGACCGGCAACGCCCGCGCCAAGATCCTGGCCAAGACCCTGGACGCTGCCACCGGCAAGCTGCTGGACAACAACAAGTCGCCTTCGCCCAAGACCGGTGAGCTGGACAACCGTGGCAGCCACTTCTACCTGGCCATGTACTGGGCCCAGGAACTGGCCACACAGAAGGACGACGCCGAACTGGCCAAGCAGTTCGCCCCGCTGGCCAAGGCACTGTCCGACAACGAGCAGAAGATCGTCGAAGAACTGAACTCGGTGCAGGGCAAGGAAGTCGACATCGGCGGCTACTACCTGCCGGATCGTGAGAAGACCTTCGCCGTGATGCGTCCGAGCGCCACGCTGAACCAGGCGCTGGAATCGGTGTAAAGCGTCGATGCTTCAGGGAGGGTGGATGCATCGCCCTCCCCCGCGCAAAAAAAGGAAAGGCCGCGAATGAAAGTTCGCGGCCTTTTCGTTTTATAGGCATCGGGTCGATGAGGCCTGCCGATGTACTCTCTACCATTCGGACTGAGTAGCCGCACGCGTGCGGCGTATCGAAGGCGCAAGGACGGCGCGCCTTCGATACGCGGCATGGCCGCTACTCAGGACGAACGGTGAGTGGGGCATCAGCGGGCTGCAATGCGCGATCTCTTCATCAAGCGTCACCGAGCAAAAAGTTGCGCCGCACATCCAGTTCCTCTCCCTCGCTGGCCGTCTCATCCTTCAAGGCCACGCCGGACAGGGCACGCTGGTGTGCCTGCGCCATCAGGTAATGCAGCTTGTAGGCGGCTTCCGGATAGGGCAAACCTTCCGGCCGCACATTGGAAATGCAATTGCGGCTGGCGTCGGTCAGCCCGCGCGAGGGCATCCAGGTCAGATAGAGACCCATGCTGTCCGGCGAACTCAGCCCCGGACGTTCGCCGATCAGGATCACCACCAGCTTCACACCCAGCAACTCCCCGATTTCATCGGCCACCGCCACCCGTCCCTGCTGCACGATCACGGGCGGTGCCATCGACCATCCTTCCGGCGCAATACGCTGCATCACCTCCGCCAGGAAAGGCGCGGCATTGCGCACGATGGCCAGCGCCGACAAGCCATCGGCGATCACGAAGCCCACATCGAAGCGCCGTTGCGGCGCGGTGCCGAAACGCTCAAGCAATTGCTGGCGCGATGCTTCCGACAGCCTGCGCCCGAAGTCCGGCCGCTGCAGGTAGACCAGCCGGTCTGCTGCCGCGCTTTGCACATCGATCACTTCTTCGGCTGCGCAGAGACCTTGCTGCTGCAATTGATCCTTGAGCGCAGCCACATCCAGCGGCAGGTGCACGGCATCGCGCGCCTGCGCGTGCGCCAGCTGAAAAGCCAGTTGCGGCGCGGTCGGCAGGCTTACGCCACTGCGCCCCAGGGCGATGCGCGCTGCAGTAAAGCGGCGCAATGCTTCCCACGGATTGGCCGTGACGTTTTCTGCACCGGGGCTGACGTTTTCTGCACCTTGCGGTGAAATGGCTTCTTTGTCGTCCATGATCATTGAAGGCGCAACAAGGTCTCGCGGAACCCGGGTGGCATGTCGGCATGCAGGCGGAATGCCTGCTCCTCGCCGCCCGCATTGAAGATCTGCATCCTGTGCAGCCACGCCTCGAACTCCGGCGCCGGCCGCGAACCCAGTACCCGCCGCGCATACAGCGCATCGTGGAAGGAAGTGGTCTGGTAATTCAACATGATG
>Ga0105240_10009754_pt1 | contig 13559 bp, 7 predicted proteins | sample KBSC54metaG_FD_80426 | JGI IMG/M metagenome (GOLD analysis project Ga0105240, IMG submission 80426) | Corn rhizosphere microbial communities from Kellogg Biological Station, Michigan, USA - KBS C5-4 metaG | ecosystem: Host-associated > Plants > Roots > Rhizosphere > Soil | place: Michigan, USA... | reverse complement strand
GGTCGTGGCGCCATCGCGAAGCCCCCTGAAACGTATCGTCGCCTGGCTCCAACGACAGCGCGCGCTCCTCCTCGTGGTGGTGCTTCCTACGCTGGTCGCTGCGATCTACCTCTATGCTTTCGCGGCCGATCAGTACGTCGCCGAGGCGGATTTCGTGATCCAGTCGGCCGACAGCAAGATGATCACGCCTTCGGGCGTCGGCGACCTTTTGGGACTGGAAGCTCCAATTTCTCCGACCCAGTCGCAAGCCATGGGCGTATCGGACTATCTCCAGTCGCAACAGGCCGTGAACGTGCTGCGGGAGCAGCTGCCGCTCGTGGACATGTTCTCGCGCCCCGAGGCAGACTTCTTCTCGAAGCTTCGCCCGGCATCCCCTACGCCCGAGCGCCTGCGTGACTATTACAATGACATGGTCACGACGCGATTCAACAAGGATACAGGTATATCCAAGTTGCAGGTCCGCGCGTTCAGGCCGGAAGATGCCTATGCGATCAGCACGCGGCTGCTTGAACTCGGCGAAAATCGCGTCAACGATTTGAACAAGCGCTCGTTCAGCGACGCGGTCAGCCAGTCGGAGCGCCAGGTCGCGGAGGCCGAGGCGAACGCCCGCAGCATCGAAGCCGAAATGACTGCATATCGGCAGCGCAACGCGGACGTCGATCCCGCCTCTTCGGGCACGGCCCAGACGACCTTGCTGACGAAACTCCAGGGCGATCTGGCCGCGGCCCGCTCGCAGATGCAATTGATGGGCGCCATGGTCAGCCATGCGAGCCCCCAATATCGGGCGATGATCCAACGCGTCGCCTCGCTGGAAACGCAGGTCGCCGCACAGAAGGCGCAGCTCACGGGCTCCGGGAGCACGGTGGCATCGCGGCTCGGCGGTTATGAAGACCTCCAGGTACGGCAGCAGTTCGCAGGCAAGCGCTATGAGTCCGCCGCCGCGAGCCTGGAAAAAGCGCGTGAACAGGCCAAGCGTCAGAGCCTCTACGTCGTGCGCATCGTGGACCCGGTGATGCCGGTCAAGCCATTGTATCCCAAGCGGGGGGAAGTACTTCTGACGATATTCCTCAGCTTGCTGATCGCCTACGGGATCGGCTGGTTGATCGTCGCGGGCGTTCGTGAACACTCGGTATAAACCTACTGGCATGGTGCGCGATTGAGACGCCGACTGGAAACATGGCGCATCGCGACCTCTCGGTCATGGACGGAGTGGTAGGCGGATGCTGTCCAGCCAGGCCTAGGCCATGATCGTCGTACAACGCCCCACCCCCTCCTATTGGTGACCCCGATGCGCTCTCCCTCCAGTCTCGATCTGCAAAAGCTGCAGGCTACGCTTGCCCTCCTCAATTCGGAATCGCAGCCGAACATCAACGCGCTGACCGAAATCGTCAAAAACATCCCGCTGATGAGCCTGACGTTCAAGATGTTCGGCTATGATCTGGCGCGCGACCTCGCCGACGCGCTGCCGCCGCTGACTGAAACCGCGCCGCAGATGGTCGGGCTCACGTGCAAACCGTCTAATCAGGCGGACATCGAGAGCGATTGGATCCGGCATTGGTGCCATCAGCTGGGCGTTCCCGTCGTCTTTCATCGCAAGCTGTGGGAGCTGTCCTACGTCCTGCAGGCGATTTTCGAGAACGGCCATCTGACGGCCGGGGCCCGGGGGCTGGGCTTCGGCTGCGGCGTCGAACCGATCCCGAGCTATCTCGCCGCCCGCGGCGTCGACGTCACGATGACGGATCTCCCGCCCGAGGATGCCGCAGCCAAGGGCTGGACCGCGACCAACCAGCATTCCAAGGACATCGCATCGGCATACCAGCCGCATCTGGTCGACCGTTCGACCTTCGATGCGCATGTCAGCCTTCAGTATATCGACATGAACGCGATTCCCGCTTCGCTGACGGGATATGATTTCTGCTGGTCCATCTGCGCGCTCGAGCATCTCGGCTCGATCAGCCAGGGCATGGCATTCATTGAGAATTCGCTGGCGACGCTCAAGCCCGGCGGCTTGTCTGTGCACACGACCGAAATCAACATCAACAGCCAGGGCGCGACGATCGACAACTGGCCGACCGTCCTCTTCCAGAAGAAGCATTTCGAGGCGCTGGGTGCTCGGCTCACCGCCCAGGGACATCATGTCGCGGCGTTCGATTTCTTCATGGGCGACAAGCCGTTGGATCGCTTTATCGACCTTCCCCCTTATCATCACGATCTCCCCGAGGACCTCGCCGCCTGGATCGGCGCGCCCCAGCATCTCAAGGTGGGGATCGATGGCTTTGCCAGCACCTGCTTCGGGCTTCTTGTCCGCAAGGCCGGATAAGCCATAGGGTTGTCCGGAAAGGCCCGGCCGACAGATCGAGGCGACGAGGATGCTCGCTGACATTCCCCTGCCCCGTTTCGTCCGGCGGCGCATCGGCCTTCCCTACGCGCGGCAGGCGGATCGCGCGCGCCTGAGAGCGGACTGGATCGAGGCGATATTGGGCTATCGCCGCGCTCTGGAGTGGATGCCGTGGCGCCACGATCTCAGGATCCAGATCGGCAATTGCCTCAAGGAGTTCGGGGATCATCGCGGCGCCATCGTCGCCTATCGGTCGGTTACGGACGGCGCCTCGCGTCCGGAGGCCGCCAAGCAAATGGCCGACGCAAATGCGCGCGCCGGACTGCGCGTCCTTCCCTACGACATTTCCGACGTGGCGAACCCCCGTCAGGACGCTCCCGCCCGGGAAATTCCGGCTGCTTCCGTCGCAACATTGCCGAACCGCATCAAAATCGAGGAGATCGAGACGCGCCGCTGGCTCGGGACGCTCGGGCAACGCGACGATCGCTCGGTCCGAGCCAAGATGAGCAGCCACACATCGATCGTGCTCGACCAGGTCGGCGCGATGTCGATCGAGCGTGACGGCGCCTTGGAGCCGCTCCTGGACGGGGTGGTCGCCGTACGTGCTCGCGTCGTCTGCACAAGCAGGCTCGAAAGCGTGCGGATCCGCATTGGCGCGGATCAAATAGATACCGTCACCCTTGAGGCCAAGGCGACATCGGTCGACCAGCATTTCAAGCTGTTGAAGCTCAACATCGTCAACGCATGGATTGACGCGTCACGTCTGCCGCCGGGGCGTCATTGGCTCGAGGTCGACGCCGGCAAGGGGATCCCGACGGCCGGGCTCTTCGTCAACGTCGCAGTTCCCGGCACCGTCGCGGCGGATCTGGCCGGATCGGACGCCTATGTCGCGCTTGGCGACGCCGCGATCGACGATGTCGACGCGGCGGTGATCGCCCTGCCTGCGGAGGTCCGATCGGCATCCCGATCGCTGTTCGACCGCCCGATCCGGCGAATCGTCGCGATGCGCGTCGATCAATTGGGCGATGTCGCCGCAACCCTGCCGGCGCTCGCGCAGCTGCGATCGCTCTTCCCGGGCGCGGATCTCACCGTCGTCGTCCAGCCCAATATCCGCGGGATCGTGGCGGCCTGCGGTATCGCCGATCGCGTCGAGGGGCTCGAACTGAGCTATCATCACGAAAGCGAGCGCCGCCATCTCGCCATCGCCGAGGAGGAGCGCATCCGCGCGCTGTTTCGCGACGACGGGATCGACCTGGCCATCGACTTGAACCCGGGCGACGAAACCCGGCCGATCCTGCTGCTCACCCACGCGACCTACATGGTCGGTTTCAATCCCGACCGGTTCACCTTCCTGGATTGGGGCATCGGCATTCGCTCTCGCGACAAGGTCAACCAGATCGGCAACCAATCGCATGCCGCGACGGTGATGACGCTGGTTGCGGGTCTCGAGGTCGCCACGATCTCCAAACGACCCGCCGTTGCCCGCGCCGCGCCGTCGCTCGCGCAACTCGCCGCGCAGGAACTGACCGCCGGGCGCTATGTCGTCTTGCACACCGGCGCGCGCCACCCGCTCAATTGCTGGCCGATCGAGAAATTCGCCCGGCTTGCCGAATCGATCCTCCGCGAGACCGATCTGGTCGTGGTGGTGTTCACCGACCCGACCGTGACGTGGGGAGCGACGGCCCCCGGCGACGGGCGGCTCATGCTGCTGTCTCACACCGACCCGGACGCCTTCGATGCGATCCTCTCGAATGCGGCGCTGGTCGTCGGGAACGATTCTGGTCCGAAGCACCTCGCGGCGGTCCGCGGCGTTCCGACGGTGAGCATTCATGTCGGCCGGCTCAATTGGAACGAGTGGGGCCAGGACAGCTGCGGCGAAATCGTGTCGAAGCGGGTGCCCTGCGTCGGGTGCGGACTGAACGACATCGATTTGTGCGGGCGCGACGCCATCTGCATCCGCGCCATCACGGTCGATGAGGTCATGGCGCCGGTGCGTCGGGCGTTGGGTGGGTAGGCGATGGCCCGCGCGGAAGCTCGCCAAGCGGCGTCGTTTCCATTATTCGCCCCGTCTCGGGACACCACGCGGAGCGACTTCTGTTGGCTATTGAGACTATCCCGCCGCGCACGAACGTGATCCGACTCGACCCCTTCGCGTTCTTGGCAAGCTCTGCGAGCCGGATCGTCGGCCTGGGCGGCGATCACCCGGCGGATGACTCGGCCTATGCGTTTCACTCGCCCTACGGCAGTCTGAAGACGGGCCAGACCACCTTCGTGGTTCGCTTCCACGGCCTTCGTGCCTCGGTGGGCAATCTGACACTGCTCGTCAACGCCTTGTCACCGCTCGCGGGATCCGTCGCGCGGACCGTCAAGATGAGCGCCCATCCGCTGCGCGACATCGCGACAACGGGCGAACTGAGCGTCACGGTGAACACCAAGGCGCATCTGAGCTACGCAGTTCTCGGGTTCATCTACGGACCGACCAATGCCAGCGCCGAGGCGCTCGAAGTCGAAGCCTTTCAGTCCGAAGGCGACGTCGCCGACAGCCCGGCAGACCATGAGATCGTCTTCACCGAATTCGGCGACGTCAAACTGCGCCAAATGTCGCTGCTGGCGTCCAACCTCCCGGCAACGCTCGCCAATCCGGTCAGCCAGACGCCCACTAACGGACAATATCTCGAACCGGCCTTCGCGCATTGGAGCCGCCTGATCGGCCGCTCACAAGACGCCGACGAGCAAACATGGGCGCGGGCATACGTCCTGAGCGCCCTCCATTGCTATGGCATGATGGCGGACGGCTCCTGCGGTTTTGGCGTCTGCGCCGACGGCCAGTCCGTTGATGCCGCGCTTTTGGCCGCGGGCAGTGCGTCCAGCCTGCTCACGGACTCCACCGTCGCCGCCATACCCGATAACCTGTCCAACCAGGATTATTCATGGTCGATCGACGCCGTGCAACAGCCTGTCTTGGACGCGATGGCCCGCGTCGACATCCTGCTGCACCCTCTGAAAATCGGCGGGATCTCGGTTCATGTGCTGCCCTATGATAGCGGGCATCCCGGCGGGAACTGGACCAGCAGCGGCGATTCTCTCACGCGCTCCGATCTCGACCGCCTCATTCTGCAGTTGCTGACGGCAGGCCATGACGTCGCGCAGCTGAAGATCAGCCATGCCCCGTCCGACCCTGCCGCCGCCCGCGTCGGGATCATCGTCCGCAAGGGCAGATCGACATTCTATTGACGAGCTCCTGTCGGGGGCGGGTAGCGCGCGAGCCGATGCAAGCACCCGTTGGGGCCGCGAACATCAAGGTCGGTGTGGCGTGAGATCGCCGGCGCTGGGCTTGGCGTATGCGCTGATCGATTCGAGACCGTGCCGGCGCCGCCAGATAAAGGCCGAATTGGCCGGCTCGTCGTCGCGCCCGCAAAGAAAGAAGCCGACGAGCGCGACCGACGCAGGCTGAGATCGATCCGGACCGCTCCCCGATCCGGCGGACGACTCGGCGATGCGGCTTCGTATCGACAACCGGAGCTCCGGTCCGATGTCGGCCGGCAGATCGCAGGCCACCCAGGCGCGCTTGCCGCTTCGCAGCCTTCTCTCTCCGGCCACGACTCCCTCGGCGACGATCTCCACCGAACAATCGGCCTGCTCGAGGTCCCGGAGGTGCAGATAGATCCGCAGCGCCCGATCGCCGTGCTCGACGACCCGCATTCGGAGGTCGCCCCCTCCCGGCTTGGTGGGGCAGCCGTCGGGCTCGGGCCAGAGCCAGCCGTCGCCGACGCGGAACATCTCGCCGCTCGCGAGCCCGGTCCAGATTTCGCGCCCCTGATGAAGTCCCACCGGATAGAAGGTCTGCAGCAGCACCGGCGGGATTTCCGGCTCACGATCCGAATGATCGAGCAGGCGCGTCGTGGAAGACGCGATCTGCTCGGCGACCTGTGTCCACGAGCGAGGAGAAAATTCGGCCGCAATCCTCGCTTCGCGAGCTGTCCGCCATGCTGCTTCGAACACGACCTTCTCCACCGCCGCCACCAGGCTCCCGATCGAGCCGCTGACAAAACGCAGCGCGAGATCGCCCCCGGCTTGCGGCAGCGAGGAGTTGTCGGCGATCAGAGGCACGCGCCCGTGGCAGAGCGATTCCGTCACCGGCAACCCCCAGCCTTCATACAGGCTGGGGAACAGGGTGAAGAGGCTCTCTCGGTAGAGCAGGGCCAGTTCCGCGTCGGAGACGCGATAGAGCAGGGTGACGTGCGCCGCCAGCGTCGGATCGGTGTCCAGACGGTCGAAGACATCATCGTTCATCCATCCGTCGCGACCGACGCAGACGAGGCGCGGGACGCCGTCCGGTCCGTGACGCCGAAGCAGATCGACCCACGAATCGAGCGCCAAGGCGTGATTCTTGCGCGGCTCGATCGTTGACACGAGCAGCGCGAACCCCTTGCCGCACAGCCCCCAAGCCTCCAGCGCGGAAACCGGCAGCATGGCATTCTGCCGCCGAAAATCGGCATCGAGCGGCACGACCTCGACGCTGTCCTGCGACACCGCGCAGCCGAGACGGTCCGCGACGTCGAGCAGATCGCTCTTGGCCGAGTTCGAGATGGCAAGAAATGCGTCGGCATGCCTGAAGATACCGACGGTCCAGATCATGAAGTCGTCGATCCAGCCCGGTACGCAATATTCCGGCCGGACGACAGGGATCATGTCGTATACTAGCGGTATATAGCGGATCCGCCGGTCCGCCTTGGCGTTCCGGATCAGACGGAAATAATCATGCGCCCAAAACGTGGTCCCCAGATTGATCAAAACCGCCCGCCATGGGAATACATAGCAGCCGGCGAGCGTAAGATGGACGAAGAGGCGTGTCCGCGCCGCCTGCCAATCCGGATCATTCACGTCGTGGCCGGTGCCGGACAAACGGATCAGTTCCATGCACAGATGCAGCGGAACCTCCTTCCAGCAATCCTGGCCGCCCACGAAACAGCAGGTCGAAACGCTCGCCGCATTCCCCGTCGAAAGAAGCGATGCCACGACCTCCATCTGAACGCGCTGGATGCCGTCCGGCAAACGCCGGTGGCGGAAATGGCCGATCAGATCGGTGATGTCGAACACCAGTGGATCGCCGCCGGGCCGCGCGACATCCGTCTCGTCCGAGACTTCGGCCGCCGGACGCGGCGCGTCCAAGGCGACGGGAACGGCATCCAGCACGACGCGCAGTTGATCGTTCGCTATCGGTGAATCATGCCCCGTCAACGCGGCCAATTCCGCGAGCGCTTCGGCATGATTCTCTTGCCGGCGCAAGATCGCGGCGAAGTGGATCAAGGCGGCATCGAAACGCCCCCTCTGCTTGGCGAGATGGGCCCGGTGCAGCAGCGGCTCCGCATCGCCCGCCCCCCGCCGCGCGGCTTCCGCATAGGCCGCATCGGCTTCGTCCCATCGCGCAGACTGTTTCAGCGCGTGACCGAGCTGGATGTGGATGTGCGGCAACCGCGGCGCCATCGCCAGAGCCGCGCCATAGCCCGTGATCGCTTCGGACCATTGCCCGGCATCTCGCGCCACGTCGGCGCGTTTGATCAGATGAAAAACCCGCGCCTCGATGCGGATACCCGCCGATTTCCGTGTTTTGAACGCCAGTCTCATACAATCACATTGCCTTTGCCAACGCGGCCGCTCTGGCGCCTCGCTTTACCGACATGGCGAGGCCGCCTGAGAACGGCCTCGACGCCTGTCTTTTCCGGCCCTGATCCGCTCCGGCACAATCCCGCTGTCGCAGAATGTCCGCGTCAAGCGGCCTACCCGAATGCGATTGCATTCCACCAGATTTTCTTTAGCCGCTTCCGCTCATATCAACCGTCTTTGGCGGCTGCATCGAGATCAACCACTCCAGGAACAAACATGGCAAAACGTGCTCTAATCACCGGGATAACGGGTCAAGATGGCGCGTATCTCGCCCAGCTCCTGCTGCGCAAAGGTTATGAGGTTCACGGCGTCGTTCGTCGCTCGTCGCATTTGGGGGTGGCCGATCATCGCTTGCGCTGGCTCGGGATAGAACGCGAGGTCACGCTGCACGACAGCAACCTGTCCGATCTCTCGTCGCTGATCCGCATCGTGACCGAGGTGCAGCCCGATGAGGTCTACAATCTCGCGGCGCAGTCCTTCGTCGCAACCTCGTGGCGCCAGCCGATCCTCACCGCCAACATCACTGCCGTGGGCGTCACCAACGTCCTCGAGGCGATCCGCCTGGTCAAGCCGGATGCGCGCTTCTACCAGGCGTCCTCGTCCGAAATGTACGGCCTGATCCAGCAGGAGCGTCAATCGGAGACGACCCCCTTCTATCCTCGCTCGCCCTATGCGGTCGCCAAGCTCTACGGCCACTGGATCACGGTGAATTATCGCGAGAGCTTCGGGATGCACGCCTCCTCGGGCATCTTGTTCAACCACGAGAGCCCTTTGCGCGGCATCGAGTTCGTGACCCGCAAGGTCACCGACGGCGTCGCGCGGATCAAGCTCGGCCTCGCGACCGAATTGCGCCTCGGCAATATCGACGCGAAGCGCGATTGGGGCCATGCCCGCGATTATGTGCAGGCGATGTGGATGATGCTGCAGCAGGACACTCCGGACGACTATGTGGTGGCCACGGGGATTACGACCACCGTGCGAGATATGTGCAGGATCGCCTTCGATCGGATCGGCGCCGACATGGACGCGCATCTCGTGATCGATCCCGAGTTGTTTCGCCCCTCGGAGGTGGATGTGCTGCTCGGCGAGCCGGCCAAGGCCCATCGCGTGCTAGGCTGGAAGGCGCAAACCACGTTGGTCGCGATGATCAACGAGATGGTCGATGCGGACCTCGCGCGCCTTTCGGCTCCGCAGGCGGCAACGGAACAGCCGCTGCCGGAGATACATGCGTAAATGAACGACGAGGTGCCAGCCGACGTTGCCGGGGCTCCAACGCTCCCTTTCCAACGCATTTTGATCACCGGCGCATATGGCTTCGTCGGGCGGCACCTCGTACCGGCCCTCGCCCGGACGCTACAAGCCGGCGCCCGTCTCGTCCTCGCAGGACGATCGGGCGAAACCTCCTTCAGACATGGCCATGCGAGCATATTGCTCGATCTTGAGGACATGGCGAGTATCACACATGCGATCCGCTCGGTCCGGCCCGATCTTGTCGTTCACCTCGCGGGACAGGCCTCGGTGGGGCGTTCGGCGAATGCCGCTGCGGTGACATGGTCGGTCAATGTCTGCGGGACGCTCGCGCTGGCCCGCGCAATGGCAGAGCTGGTGCCGGATTGCGCCATGCTGTTTGCCAGCAGCGTCGAAGTCTACGGCCTGACCTTCAATGAAGGTATTGCGTCTGAAACGTCGCCTCTCCGACCCCAGTCTTCCTATGCCCGTTCCAAGGCGGCGGCAGAAGCGATGCTTGCCGACGTCCTGCCGCCTACTGCACCACTGATCGTGGCGCGCCCTGGCAATCATAGTGGCCCGGGGCAGGACGAGGCATTCGTCATCCCTGCCTTCGCCGCGCAGATCGCCCGGATCGAGGCCGGCGTTTCGACGCAACTTCACGTCGGGAATCTCGATGCCGAGCGTGACTTCCTCGACGTCCGCGACGTCGTCGACGCGTATCTCGCCCTGCTGATGCAAGCGACGCGGCTCCCCGCGCGAACGACCTTCAACATCGCATCGGGCCATCCCGTGCGCGTCGGCGAAGTCCTTCATCGTCTGTGCGCATTGAGCACGACCGATATCGCGATCAGACAGGATCCCAAAAGGATGCGGCCCAGCGAGGTCTTGCGGGCTACCGTCACGCCCTCCGCCATCCATCATGCCGTGGGCTGGACGCCTCGCCATTCCCTGGACGACATGCTGGCCTCCGTCTTAGCCGATCAGCGGATACGTCTGCGTGGCACCCGACCCGGTTCCCCTCCGAATCCGCCCGCCGGCTGACCCCTAAGGAAGTGTCCCCCGGGGCGGTCGTCTGGCGACAGGGCCGGATCGAACACATCATCGCCGCGACCGAAATCGCGCTCGCACCAGCGCCGACATCTCCTTGTCGGCGGGCGCGCAAAAAGCCGCCCCGCCGCCTCCGAAAGCCCCTGCAACTGCTGGACGCCGCGTCGGCTTTTGGGCTAGATGCTCCCCTTGGCGACGGCGCATATGGAGAAAGAATTTGCTACCGCAAGTTGTAATTCCCGCGGTGGTGGGCGACCCGCGCGACCCTATTCATGTCGACAGTTCGGATCTCGCTTGATGCGAAAATTCAGTTGGAAGCGAATAGTCTCTCCCAAAGCGCGTGCAATCTCCAGAGCCGACGCCGCTCGCGATAGTCGGAACCCCGCCGCTGCGGCCCGGGCTTATGGCGATGTCATCCGCCGATGGGGCGCGAGCCATGCTCTATTGATGCAGTTCGGAAATGCCCTCAAGGACAGCGGCAGTTTTAGGGAAGCCGAGCAGGCGTACCTTGACGCGCTCGCCATTCGAGCCACGGAGGCGGACACTTTTCTGCAGTACGGGCATCTCATGAAGATATCCGGAAAGCCCGACAAGGCCGAAGAATTCTATCGGAAGGCCCTAGAGCTCGAACCGTCACTGACGGCCGCACGCCACGAAGTCGACGCCATCGTGGCGAGCCGCACGATTGCCGGAGGCGGGGCCGAACACCACCATTTGTCTATAAGGACCGACATGCCACTTCCTGCCAGTATCGCTTATTATAGGCTTGTTAATAATCATCGGTGGCGGCGCGGATGAAACTCCTGATCGACCTGCAGGGAGCGCAGACCGAAAGTCGTTTTCGCGGAATTGGGCGGCAGGCACGAGAACTCGCCGCGAGCCTGATCGCCGCGGCAGGCGCGCATGATGTGCAGATATTGCTGAACGCCGGATTGGCCGCCGGGTTCGAGGCGCTCCACAGCGAATTTTCGAAAATTCTGCCGCCCGGAAGCATCAAATTTTTCGAAATTCCCGGTGCGGTTCGCGAACTGGATCAGAATAATCTCTGGCGGATGCGGGCAGCCGAACTGTATCGCGAAGCGTTCATTGCCGATCTCAAGCCAGACGTTTTGTACGTCAGCTCACTCTTCGAGGGAGTCGTCGACGACGCCGTCACGTCCATCGGGCTGATGCAGGCGTCCTATGCGACGTCCGCGACGTTGTTCGACCTCATCCCCTTGTACGACCCCTCCTTGCATCTCGCCGCAGATTTTATGCAGAGTTTTTACTACCGGCGTGCACAATCCTTAAAGCGCGCGGATCGGCTCGTTGCGATTTCCGAATCCGCCAAGAACGAAGCCGTCGACATGCTACAGATTCCGGCGGATCGAATCGACGTAGCGCTTCTTGCCGCCGATCCGTCCTTCAAGCAGCACGCCCTTTCCCAAGAGGAGTCCGCTCGCCTCCGTCAACGATACCATATCCCGGACTCCTTCATCTTCTACGTCGGCGCTATCGAGCCCCGGAAGAATATCCCCCTCATTCTCGAGGCCTTCGGCAAACTGACGCCCGAGCAGCGTACCGACACCGCTCTCGTGTTTGGCGGCCGTCTGCGCGAATCCGAGCGCGTGCAGCTACAAACTGCCGCAGTCCGGTTCGGCGTCGACGCGTCACGGCTTCTGCTGCCAGGTTATATCGCGGAAGAGGACCTCGCACCGCTCTACGGCCTTTCGAAGCTGTTCGTGTTTCCTTCGATGCAGGAGGGCTTCGGCCTGCCACCATTGGAAGCGATGGCCTGTGGTGCACCCGTCCTCGTTGCGAGGAACAGCAGCCTTCCCGAAGTCGTCGGCCGGGACGATCAATTGTTCGGCACGTTCGACGCCGACGAGCTAGCCGCCAAGATGGGCCGCATCCTGACCGATGAAGCCTATGCGACGAGCCTTCGAACCTGGGGCGTCGAGCGCGCCTCCCAATTCTCGTGGCCGGAGACCGGGCGACGCACGCTAGAGTCGCTGGAGCAGCTTCATGCCGATCATCGCGCGAAGCATAGCACCGTATCGGCGTTCAAGCCCAAGCCCAAACTGGCTTTTGTATCGCCACTGATGTCCGATCGTACGGGGATTGCGGTCTACGGTAGCGAGCTTCTGAGAGAACTTGCCTGCCATTATGACATTGACTGCGTGATTTCCGATACCGTGGTGACTGATTCATGGGCAGTCGCCAATTTCCCCCTCCGCGACACCGCCTATTTCAGGCGCAACGCTGATATCTACGACTATGTCTTGTACCAATTCGGAAATTCGGAATTTCACGCACATATGTTCGACCTTCTGGTCGAAATACCCGGCATCGTCATTCTGCACGATTTCTATTTGAGCGGCGTCCTGGACTGGCTCGGCAACACCGGGCGTACGCCGAAGGAGCATTTCCTGCAGCAGCTCTATCTCACCCACGGCATCCCCGCTTTGACTTACGCTGCGGAACATGGACGTCACGCGGCAGCGGATCGCTATCCGACGAACCAGATCGTCTTCCAAAACGCGCTCGGGATCATCGTCCATTCGCAGTGGGCCATTGACAAGGCAGTGCAAATTTACGGCGACAAGGCCGCCGGCAAGATGACGCATATCCCGCATCTGCGGGCCGTCCGCGCGAGGAAGGACAAGATCAAAGCTCGCGAACGCCTTGGCATTCCGATCGATGCCTTCATCGTTTCGACATTTGGTTTCGTGGCCGAAACGAAACTTGGCGATCGTCTTGTCGAAGCGTGGTCGCAGACCGCGGCGGCGCGAGCCGGCGGGCAGTTGATCTTCGTCGGCGATCACCCGACCGGACCATGGGGCGAGCACTTCAACGAACTGCTCGACGAAACGCCACACCCGATTACGATCGCGATTACGGGTTTTGCCAGCGAAGCCGTATATGAAGACTATCTGGCTGCCTCGGATATTGCGGTTCAGCTTCGGAAGAACACGCGCGGGGAAACCTCTGGTGCCGTCTTGGACTGCATGGCAGCGGGCGTCGCGGTAATCGTGAACGACCATGGTCCATTCAAGGAAATGGGATCGGAGATCGTCCTCAAGATCTCGGAGAATTGCGAACCGCGAGAGATCGCGCAGGCTATCGATCGCCTGTTCGGCGACAGGCAGGCGCGAGACACGCTGGCCGAAGCAGGCCGGGCGCATCTCGTCGCCCACAATCATCCAGCCGTGGTGGGCGAACAGATCCGCGATGCGGTCGAAAGCTTCGGTACCCGTAGCGCCGCCGCGCATGAAGCGACGCTGTTGATGGCCGTCAG
>Ga0105240_10009751_pt1 | contig 13560 bp, 8 predicted proteins | sample KBSC54metaG_FD_80426 | JGI IMG/M metagenome (GOLD analysis project Ga0105240, IMG submission 80426) | Corn rhizosphere microbial communities from Kellogg Biological Station, Michigan, USA - KBS C5-4 metaG | ecosystem: Host-associated > Plants > Roots > Rhizosphere > Soil | place: Michigan, USA... | reverse complement strand
CCGTGTTCTATGACGGCAACCCGGCCTATCCCAAGCCCGATGCGCTGTGGAAAGTCATCGAGGAATCGGGCGCGACGCTGTTCGGCACCAGTCCCGCCTACATCGATCATCAGCGCAAAGCCGACATCGTCCCCATGCAGCGATTCAACTTGGAAAAGCTCGAAGCCATCACGCTGGCCGGCTCGCCGGTCAGCGCCGAGTGCATGCAATGGATCTACGAGAATGTCAAAGCGGATCTGTGGGTGGCATCCGGCAGCGGCGGCACGGACTGCTGCACGGGCTTCGTGGGCGGGGTATCCATGCTGCCGGTGTATGCGGGCGAGATCCAGGCGCGTGCGCTGGGGTGCGCCTGCTATGCCTTCGACGAAGCGGGGCAGGAGATCGTCGATGAGGTGGGCGAGTTCGTCATCACGGAGCCCATGCCGTCGATGCCGGTGAAATTCTGGGACGATCCGCAGGATCGGCGCTACCGCGAGAGCTACTTCGACGTCTATCCCGGGATCTGGCGCCACGGGGATTTCGTCCGGTTCAATCGGCGCGGCGGGGTGTACGTGCTGGGCCGCTCGGATTCCACCCTCAACCGGCACGGTATCCGCATCGGCACCGCCGAAATCTACCGCTCGCTCGCGCTGATCGAGGAGATCGACGATGCGCTGATCGTGAATCTGGATCTGCCCGGCGGCAAATTTTTCATGCCGCTGTTCGTCAAGCTGCGGGCCGGGCGGCAGCTCGATGAGGCGCTGGTGCGGCGCGTGGGCGAGCAACTGCGCCGCGATTACTCTCCGCGCCACGTGCCCGACCAGATATACCAGGTGCCGGACATACCGTACACGCTCACGGGCAAGCGACTCGAGGTACCCATACGGCGAATTCTCATGGGCGTGGATCCGGACAAGGCAGCGAATCGCTCGGCGTTGAGGAATCCCGCCGCCCTCGATTATTTCATCGCTTTTGCCAAGGATCGCGGGCGCTAGGCCCTCCGGCAGAACCGCGCCAGGGCCGCCGGGAGAACCGCTGTGCTCTCCTGTGCGAGTTCAAGTTCGCTGTCGTTCTGACACCCGGCCCAAGGGCTGGGATACCATTCAGCCCGTTCTGCGCTATGTTGTTGTATGGTAGCTACAGCTGCGCTGGGAAAAATAAACGAGAAAACGGTCTTTGCGGCGTTCGCCATACGGACGGCCCACACGTGAATGGCTCTGGGGGAATACCAATGACAAAGAGTTCAGACAACAAGCGTGCGGTATCGGCAACGTCGGGCTGGCGGTCAGCCCTGGCGGGCGGATGCACACTGGGAACCATTTCACTGTTCGCCTTGGCGGCGGCCGCACAGGCCCAGCAGGGACCGGCAGCCACCGCACCGGCGGAATCCGGCACCCTGGAGGAAGTGATCGTGACGGCTCAGCGCCGCTCCGAGAACGTCCAGAACGTGCCCATCGCGATCTCGGCATTCACCGCGGAGACCTTGCAGAGCCGCAATCTCGTCGATGTGCGTGCGATCGGCAATCTGTCCCCGGGCGTCAACCTCGACGCCGGCGCGCCCTTCTCCGGCGATCGATCGGTTCTCTCGGCCTCGATCCGCGGCATCGGCCAGGACGATTTTGCCTTCAACCTGAACCCCGGCGTCGGCGTCTACCTCGACGGCGTGTACCTGGCGCGCACCATCGGTGCGAACCAGCAGCTGCTCGACGTGGACCGCATCGAAATCCTGAAGGGCCCGCAAGGCACGCTGTTCGGCGCGAACACCATCGGCGGCGCGATCAGCATCGTGACCCACACGCCGGGCGACACGGCGCGATTCATCGGCAGCGCCACCGGCGGCAGCTACGATCGGCGCGACTTCGCGTTTACGGCCGATTTGCCCATCAGCAGCACGCTGCTGTCCACGATCAGCGTCTCGTCGCAGAACCAGACGGGCTGGCAGAAGGTCATTCCCTATCCCTCCACCACCCCCTACGGGCAGGTGCCGTTCGTGGTCGATCCGCAAAACGCCTATCCCAAGGCCGGCTACCAGACCTCGGACAACTATGGCGGTACGGGCGTGCAGACAGTGCGCGGCAAGCTGCTGTGGAAAGCCTCCGACAAGCTCAACGTGACGTTCACGGCCGACTGGTCGCACGAAGATCAAACGGCGCTGCCGTACACGGTCCTGGGGATGTACAGCGGCAATCTGAACAGTTCGACGTTCTCCACGCTGTACAATCTGTGCATCAGCAACGGCGCCGGGTCGCTGCCGGGCGCAATCTTCGCGGCGGGCGGCCCGCCGCCGCCGGTCGTCGCCGCGGGCTTCGCGCCCAACTTCGGGCTCGGCTGCTCGCATCCCCGTGCACGCATCCCGGGAGTGTCCATCGGCGGTGCCGCACTGCTCGGTGCCGGCTATGTCGGCGGCCCCGCGGGCCCGTACAACTATTTGAATCATCCGGGCACCGCGTACCTGGGCACGAACCAGCCGCGCATCTGGGACAGCTATGCCGCCGCGAACACCGGCAACATCGACACGACCTACGCGAACGGACCTGATTTTGCCCGCAATGACGTGTTTGGTTTTTCCGCCACGGCGGTCTACGATCTGTCCGACACCCTGCAGCTGAAATCGATCAGCGGCTACCGCCAGATCAGCTGGAACATCGGCACGGACTTGGACGGTACCCCGGAGACGCTGCAGGAAGTCACCGACCGGCAGCACCAGTTCCAGGTTTCCGAGGAGGTCCAGCTTCTGGGCAAGGCCTTGGACAAGCGGCTGAACTACGTCGCCGGCCTGTACTACTTCAAGGAAGCCGGTTACGTCCACGACTTCGTGCCCTTCGAGTCGCTGCTGTTCGTGGATGACTTGGCCAACGACGTGACCAACACGGACTATGCGGCCTTCTTTCACGGGGACTTCAGACTCAACGACCGATGGGGATTCACCGCCGGCGGCCGCTACACGGATGTGCAGACCAAGTTCCTGGGAGGCCAGTCCGACTTGAACAACTTTCCGTTCTTCGGCCCCGGTCCCGACAATATCTTCCGCTATTTCCCGGACGTGCCCGACAGCCAGACCTGGCATATCTTCGATCCCACCGCCGGGGTGCAGTTCCACATCAACGACGACATGATGACCTACCTCAGCTGGTCCAAGGGCTTCAAGCAGGGCGGCTGGACCACGCGCCTGTCGGCGCAGATCCCGAGCCCCACGGACGCCCGCTTCGACCCGGAGTACTCCTCCACCTATGAGCTGGGCATGAAGTCCGAGTGGTTTGGGCATCGCCTGCTGGCCAATGCCGCGGTCTACTACACGGATTACAAGGGCATACAGCTGAACATCCAACAGGGCATCTCGCCGGTTTACACCAACGCCGGCGACGCCAAGATCAAGGGCGCGGAACTCGAGATGCAATGGCTGGTCGGGGGCGGCCTGCAGCTGAACCTCACCGGCGCCTACATCGATGCGTATTACACCAAGGTCAATCCGAACGCGAATTTCCCGCAATATGCGCTGCCCGACGGCACCACCGTCTGCCCGGCCGGGCCGCCGATTTGCGGCGTGCAATGGGCGGGCGTGACGGCGCTCGACGCGAAGCTGCCGAAAACCCCGAAATGGAAGGGGACCTTCGATCCTGAGTACACGATTCGCCTGCCGAACGAGGCGGCGGTGCACTTCATTCCGTCCTTCACGTACACGACGGAGATGTTCAACGACTCCTTGAACACACCGCAGCTGCGCCGTCCGGCGACGCGCTCGCTCGATGCCTCGCTCCACTACGTGTCGGCCGACGAACTGTACGATGTGGCGCTGGGCGGCACGAATCTGACCAACGACCGGTATCCGACCGCCGGTTCGCCGAACTACGGAGCCGGCGAAGTGGGTGCATACTTCAATCCGCCGCGGATGTGGTACCTCAGCATTCGGTTCAAGCTCGGTAAGTAACGTCCGAATTACAACGCAACGCAACGACCCGAAATCGATCATCGATCACGGCGGCATGAGCGCCGGCCAATGGCTGGCGGTTCTGGTCACCGTGGGCCTCAATGCCATGGACGGCTTCGACGTGCTGTCGATCAGCTTCGCCTCGCCCGGCATTGCGCAGGATTGGGGCGTGGGCAAGGCCGTGCTCGGCTGGGTGCTTTCGATGGAGTTGATCGGCATGGCGGTGGGCTCCGTGCTGCTGGGCGGAGTGGCCGACAAGGTCGGCAGGCGCCCAACCATCCTCTCCTGTCTTTTTGCCATGAGCGCGGGCATGTTCGGCGCCAGTGTCGCCGGCGGCGTGCCGGCGCTGCTCGCCTACCGGTTGTTGACCGGCCTCGGGATCGGCGGCATGCTGGCCTCGATCAATGCTGCCGTTGCGGAACTATCCAGCCTGCGGTGGCGCAGCCTGGCCGTGGCGCTCATGGTGGTCGGGTATCCGCTCGGCGGAATTACCGGCGGCATCATCGTGCAGCGATTGCTCGGCAGCGGCACGTGGCATGATGTGTTCATTTTCGGCGGCTTGATCACCGCGATTTTCATTCCCATCGTCTGGTTCCTGCTGCCCGAATCCGTGGAATTTCTGGATCGACGGGGCGGGCCGGGGGCGGTGCAGGCCATCAACCGCATACTCACGCGCTTCGGCCACGAGACCATCGCCGCGCTGACCCCGGACACCCCGGAATCCTCGCAGCATTCGGTGTGGGACATATTCAAACCGGGCCTGATCCTCACCACCGTGCTCGTCACCGCGGGCTATTTCACGCATGTCATCAGCTTCTACTTCATCATCAAGTGGGTGCCGAAATTGGTGGTGGACATGGGCTTCGCGCCGCGAACCGCCGCCGGCGTACTGACCTGGCTGAATGTCGGGGGCGCAACGGGAGTGGCGATTTTCGGGCTGATCGGAACGCGCGTCGGCCTGAAGGCGCTGACCGTCGTCACGCTGCTCGGATCGTCGGCCATGGTGGTGTGGTTCGGCCGGGGTCCGCATGACCTGACCTCGCTGGCCGCCACGGTCGCCGTCGCCGGCATGTTCATCAATGCGGGGATAGGCGGTTACTATTTGCTGTTCGCCCAGGTTTTTCCCACGCATGTGCGCGCGACGGGCACCGGTTTTGCGATCGGTGTGGGCCGCGGCGGCGCGGTGCTCGCACCCGTCGTTGCGGGTTATTTGTTCCAGGCGGGATTCGCCATGCCGACCGTCGCCACCCTGATGGCCATGGGCTCGCTGCTGTCGGCGGGCGCGCTGCTGGCGCTCAGGGTTCGCGCGGCCGGGTGATGTCGGCAGGCCGGCGGCGCGCGCCTTCGAGCGATCTAGCCCGCCTTGTTGCGCCAACTCTTGGCGTAGATCGTACGCGCGACATTCGAGTACGGCAGCGGCGAGACCACCGCCTTGATCTCCACCTGCTTGTGGCGTTCGACCGTCGGCTTGGCAGTACCGCCCCCGGGTTCGCCCCAGTGGAAGTTCACCTCGGTTCCCGGTACCGCGTGGCGCTCATCGAGCATGGCCAGGGTCAGCATCTTGCCCTCATTGGCGCTGTAGCCGATCCAGGTCGACAGTCCGGCGAGTTTGCCGTCCACGGTCACCCGATCGAAGGGGTGCATGGAATAGACGGCGCTCGGGAACTCGATGAACTTGGCGCGCAGTCCCTCATCGAACATCGTATAGAGGGCGTCGGTCACGGACACATTGTCGAGCGCCAGCGTGACCTTTTTGCGATGCGGACCTTGCGCCATCTTTTCGAGCGCCGCGCGTCCGATGAACTCGTGGTCGAATTTGACGAAGAAACCGTAACCGAGCTCCCAGGGTGTGAGGTAGTAGTCCTCGACCTTGTCGGAGACGAAACTCCCGCCGATGGAAGCCTTGGCTTCGTAGTGGTCCACCGTCAGCCACTCCCGATAGGGCTTCATTTTTTCGCCGGTGTACACGGCGGGCAGGGGCGAGGGTATCCAGCCCGACTCCAAGGTATTGGAGGAATAACAACGTCCGCCCACCAGCGTGAGGCCGTGGGCCTTGCCGGCCTCCAGCAGGGCCGCGTGAATGACGGGACCGTCGGCCCAGGGTCCCATCAATTCGAAGCCCGGTTGCCCGGCCATGCCGTGGCGCAGTGCGCGCACTTTTCGGCCGGCGATCTCCATCCAGCACAGATTGAAGAATTTGAGGTCCGGCGCCGGCCGGCCGGTTGCCGACTCGATGACTTTCGAGGCATTCGGCCCCTGCAATTGATAGCGGTAGTGACGCCGGTTTTGCGGATCCGGACGCGCCGCGGTGCGTTCGTCGTAGCTCAAGGTCACACGGCGGCCGCTGATCTCGGCGTTGTATGACACCCAATTGAGCGTGGGCGCGCGGCCCACCATGTTGAACTGGTTCTCCGCCAGATAGAACAGGATGACATCGCCGATGACATGGCCGTCATGGCTGCAGGGCACGAACTGCTTGGCCTTGTCGGGAGCGAAGCCCTTGAAACTGTTGATGCCGAGGCCGCTGAGAAATTCGAGCGCGTCCGGTCCTTCGATCATCAATTCGGCCATGTGGTAGGACTGGTTGAACAGCACGCAGGTTTGCTGCCATGCACGCTGCTCATCCCGCCAATTGGTGTATTCCGCAGGCACGCCCGGATAAACGTTCGGCCCCGCCTGCTGATTGCGCAGGAACTCGGCGATGTTGCCGACGCCGGCCAGCAGGGACTCGAGCGACGATGCGCCGCCTCGTGATGATGCAGACATTTGGTTGATCTCCGACCCGAATCTTGAGGGGGGCAAGGGTGAACGAGGCTGCGCGACGCTCAGAGCTCGATGATCACGGTTTTGATCTCGGTGTAGGCTTCGACGCCCTGCCGTCCCTGTTCGCGGCCGATGCCCGATTGCTTGTAGCCGCCGAAGGGCAGCGCCGGATCGATGACGGCGTGGCAATTGCCCCAGACCGTACCCGCCTTGATCTTGGCCGCGAGCCTGTGCATGGTGGACAGATCTCGGGTCCAGATACCGGCACCCAGGCCGTAGCATGTATCGTTGGCGGCCTTGGCGACTTCGTCGAGGTCGTCGAAGCGTTGTGCCACCACCACGGGGCCGAAGATTTCATCACGCACCACGCTCATGCCGGGCTTCACATTGACCAGCACCGTCGGATTGACGTAGTAGCCATCGGCGGCGGCACTGTCGCCGCCCACCGCCACGGAGGCACCGTCGCGCTTGCCCGCCTCGATATAGCCCATGACGCGGTCCATTTGCACTTTCGATACCAACGGACCCATGTGCCCCTGGGGATCGAGCGAGGGGCGCGGTTTCCAAAACGCCGACGCGGCCGCGACGCCCTCGATCATCCGGTCGAAGATGGAGCGGTGCGCAAACAGCCGGGACCCCGCGATGCAGACCTGCCCGGCATTGAAGAATATGGCGCCGGCCGCGGCGGCAGCCACCTGGTCGACGTTGACATCGGGCATCACCACCACCGGCGACTTGCCGCCGAGTTCGAGCGTGACCCGCTTCATGGTGTCGATGGCGTTGTGGTTGATGAGCTTGCCCACCTCCGTCGATCCGGTGAAGGCAATCTTGTCGACGCCGGGATGTTTCACCAGGGCGTCGCCGGCGGTATGACCGTTGCCGGTGATCACGTTGACGACTCCCGGCGGAAAGCCTGCCTCGGCCACGAGATCCGCGAGGCGCAGAGCCGTCAGCGAAGTCTGCTCGGCGGGCTTCAAAACCACGGTGCAGCCGGCGGTGAGCGCCGGCGCGATCTTGAGCGTGGCCATCAGCAGCGGGAAATTCCACGGCACGATCTGCGCCGCGACGCCGACGGGTTCGCGCGTCACGTAGCTGAACATCTTGCCGCGAGGCACCCCTTGCGGTTCGAGCAGATCGCCGCCGAGCTTCGACGCCCAACCGGCCATGTAGCGCAGCATGTCAACCGCACCGGGGATGTCGATCGCGCCCGCCATGCCCACCGGTTTGCCATTGTCGATGGCCTCGAGTTCGGCGAACTCCGCAGCGTGCGCCGCGATCAGATCGGCGAGTTTGTTGATGGTGCGCTCCCTCTGCTTGGGCGGAAGATTCGACCAACGCCCATCATCGAAGGCGGTCCGCGCCGCGCCGACGGCGCGGTTCACGTCGGCATCGGAGGCATCGACGATGCGCGAGATTTCACGGCCCGTGGAAGGATCTTCGACCGCAATCGTTGCGCCGTGACTCGAGCGCACCCATTCATTGTCGATGAACAGCGCAGGCTGGCGTGCGATCGCACGCTGGGCCGCCGCCGAATAGTCGGGCTGTTTGAACGAATCGGAGGATTGCATGACTGTGGGTGCCGTTGCCATCGTAAAACCTCGCTGTCGAATGGGCGCGCGCCCGCGGCTCGCGCCGGTGCCGCATTTACCCGTTTTATACACCATCAGCCCCGGGATGTTTCAGTCTGAGAGCGAACGCTTGTTGGTCTTGGAGGGTCATTATTCGAGGAGCGGATGCAGGCCGCAGGCTGTGGCTATACTGGCGGCCTGCACTACTTGACCGAGGGGCTTCAATGGCATCGCCAGATATGGATCAGCAACGTCTTGCCGATCTCGAGAAGGTCATCCGTGCGGACATCGAGGCCGGGCTGTATCACGGCGCCGTCATCCAGGTGGCGCGCGCGGGGCAGGTCGCGCTGCAGTCGGCCATCGGCGCCGCCGATGCCGCGCAGACTCAGCCGCTGGCGCTCGACTCGGTGTTCAGCATCTTCTCCATCACCAAGGCGTTCACCAATACGCTGGTGCTGCGCGCCATCGAGCAGGGGCGGTTCGCGCTCACCTCCGGCGTCTCGGAGTTGATCCCCGAATTCAGCGGCCACGGCCGCGAGAAGGTGCAGATCTGGCATTTGCTGTCGCACCAGGCAGGCTTTCCGATCATTTTCGAACTCAAAGCGGGCATGTACATCGATCGCTTCGACGACATGGTCGCCGCCGTCATCGACGTGGTGAAACCCGCTGAGCCCCCGTGCACCACCGTGGCTTACTCGCCGCTGGCGAATCACGTGCTGTTGGCGGAATGTGTGCGCCGCAGCGATCCGCAACGCCGCGGTTATCGCCGGCTGGTGCAGGACGAAATTTTGACGCCGCTGCGGATGAAGGACACCTCGGTGGGTCTGCGCGCCGACTTGAGGGCGCGCAAAGTGGTGCCGGATTTTCGCGGCAACTATCCCATCGGACATCGCGGGCACAGCAACTTGGGGCCGAACGGCGCGTTCGAGGAAGAACACGCCGAGATGCCCTGGGTGGGCATTGCCTCCACGGTGCCTGATATGTTCCGTTTCGCGGAAATGTTCCGGCAGAACGGCGCTCTCGACGGCGCGCGTATCTTGTCGCCCGCCACGCTCGCCCTGGCGCGCCGCAACTGGACCGGCGAGAAGCCGAACGAACTGTACGCCGCACGGGGGCGCGAGCGCGGCTGGGATCCATCGCCGGGGTACATCGGCCTGGGCTTTTCGCTGCGCGGCACGGCGCTGTGCCGGCACATGTTCGGCACGCTGGCTTCGCCGGGCACCTTCGGCAACTACGGCGCCGGGACCGCGCTGTTCTGGATCGATCCGGAGCGGGATCTCTCGTTCATCTTCCTGTCGGCGGGTCTGATGGAGAGCAATGCCAATATCGAACGCTTCCAGAAGCTCTCGGATATGGTCATTTCCGCCGCGGTTTAGAGTGGCCGCGAAGCATGGCTTCAGCGCGCGACGAACCTCAGCTTGACGGGCAGGCGAATGGGTCCATGACCGATGGTGGTCATCCAGGGTTCGGGATCGCCCGCAGCCTCGAAGTTTTCGATGCGCTCGGTGAGCGCTCCCAACAGCGCCTCCGCCTCGAGCAGCGCCAGCACTCTGCCCACGCAGGCGTGAACACCATAGCCAAAGCCTAAATTGTCGCGGTTGTTGCGGCGCACGTCGAAGCGATCCGGCGCCTCCCAGCGGCGGGGGTCGCGGTTGGCGGCGGCGAACATGAGTCCGCAGCGTTCGCCCGCCGGAATGACATGGCCGTCGATGTCGATGTCCCTCATGGCAATGCGTCCGGCCATGCGCGAGGGCGAGTCCCAGCGCAGGCTTTCCTCGAACGCGGCCTTCAGCAGCGCGCGATCCGAGCGCACCCGCTGATATTGGCCGGGAAATTCGCAGAACGCGCGAATGGTGTTGGCGAGGGTCAGGACCGTGGTATCGGCGGCCGCCGACAGCAGTATGCCCACCAGCAGAGTCGCTTCCTGCGCCGTGACCTCGCCGCGGTCGGCCGCCTCGTACATGGCCATACCCAGACTGCCCGGCGCGAGGTTTTCACGATTGCAGCACCGGCTCGCCCAGGCGATGACGGCGCCGGTGTTTCGCATGGCGTCGTGAAACAGCTCGTTCATCGGCCCCATGGTCGCCCATACCATGTTGCCGAAGGCGTACATATGTTCGCGGCCCTCGAGCGGCAGGCCGATCAAATCGGGCAGCACCTTGTAGACGAAGGGTTGGGTGATGTCCTGCACCGCATCGATGGTCTCGCCCTGGCGTGGGCGCAGGCCCTCGACGATGCCCGCCGCGTCGCGGCGAAACGCATCCGCCATATGAGTCAGGGCGCGCGGCGAGAGTGCATTCGCCACCACGGCGCGCACGCGGGTGTGCTTGGGCGGATCGTCCGTCAGCAGCAGTTCGGGACGCACCGAGTGCGGATCGTGCCAGGGGCGTGAGGTGGACGAGAAGCTCCTCCAATCCTTGAGGCCGGCGGCCACGTGCTCGTGCCGTGCGAGCAGGGTGATGTTTTCCCGGGGCAGCCTGATCACCGGCGCCAGCTCGCGCAGCCCATCGTCGACGGCGCGCGCGTTGCGCACCGATGCGCGCGAGAAAGGGTCGATATCGAATTCAGGAATCGCCTTGATCATGGATTCATCCGGCGGCGGCAATGCCGCCATCGACATGCAGAATTTCGCCGTTGATGAAGGATGCCGCGCCGCTGAGCAGAAATGCACAGGCATCCGCGTTATCCTGCTCGCTGCCGAGCCGGCGCAGGGGAATGGTGCGCGCGCGCCGCTCGTATTCGGCCTTGTCGTTGAGCCCAAGTGCGCCCGGGGTCGGCACCGACCCCGGAGCGATGGCATTGACGCGCACATTGCGCGGCCCCAACTCGGCCGCCAGCACTTTCGTGAGCGTGACGATGGCGCCTTTCACCAGGCTGTAGGCCGCCGTATCGGGGAAGCCCTTCTCCGCCACGGGGGAGGCCATGTTGATGATGGCGCCGCCGCGCGCCGGGTCATAGTGTGCGAGCAGCGCCTGCGCACCCCAGACACTGCCGTTGATGCCGATGGCCGTCATGCGAGCCAGCGTCTCCGGCGTGATGTTCTCCACCGGCTCGTAGCGCAGCAGCATGGCGTTGTTGATCACGGCGTCGATGCGGCCGCAGGCCCGTGCGAACTGCCCGGCGGCGTTCATCACCTGGTCGCGCAGGGCGACATCGACGGCATAGGCATATGCCGCGCCGCCCGCGGTGCGGATTCCTTCGGCCACCGCATCGCAGCCGCCGCCGTTGATGTCGGTCACGGCCACCGTCGCGCCGCAGCGGGCCAATTTCTCTGCCATCGACCGGCCCAGACCGCGGGCGGCGCCGGTGATGAACACGCGCTGACCCGACAGATCGGGCTGGCCGGAAGGGCCGGGGTGACCGGAAGGGCTGCGGCGACCGGGCGAAGCGGAATGATTCATCCTGGTGCTCATACGTCGAGTTTCCACGCGACGCCGTCTTTCACGATACGGCCCGCGGTGGGCTCGGCGAAGTGACTGCCGATGATCAGAGTGCCGGAATCGCAGAAGCGCTGCACGAAGTCGCTGCGCGTGCGCGCCGCCAATGGTTTGTCCATGTCGAAGTTTCCTTCGGTGGCGGGGATGGCGATCTGGATCGGGCTGTGCATCAAATCACCGGTGATGACGGCGCGCTCGCCGCGGGATTCGATCAGCACGCTGACATGGCCGGGGGTGTGGCCCGGCGTCGGGAACACCGAGACCTCATTGGTGAGACGGAAGTCGGGGTCGATGAAGCATTCCAAGCCGGCGGCAAGGATCGGGTCGATCGAGTCGACCAGATGGTCCATGTGGTGATAGCCGCCGGTGTCGCGCAAGTGCTTCCAGTGCCGCCATTCGCGACGCCCGAACAGGTATCGCGCCTGCGGAAAGGTCGGAACCCACGCGCCATCGACGAGCCGCGTGTTCCAGCCCACATGATCGAAATGCAAATGCGTGCACAACACATCGGTGACGCCTTCGGCCGGAAAGCCGGCGGTGCCGAGGTCCTCGAGGAAGGTGTTTTGCAAATCGCAGAACACGTCGTATTCGCGCTTGCGGTCATTGCCGATGCAGGTGTCGATCATGGCCGTGCGGCCCATGGAGCGCAGCACGAAGCACTGAAAGGAAATGATCATCCGGCCGTCGGGGGTCGCGAAGTGCGGCCGCAGCCATCCGAACTGCTGCACGAATTGCGGCGTCGCGTCCGGCAGCAGCATGGTGATGTCATCTTCGAAGCCATAGACCTCGACAATGCGCGCGATCTCGACGTCGCCGACGCGCCAGTGCCGGATATGTTCAGCCGCCATGACTCATCCTCCAGGTTCGCCCCTGATCAAAGCGGCGGCCTTTTCGGCCACCATCACGATGGGTGCGTTGGTGTTGCCGCCGACAATGCCGGGAAAAACGGCGCCGTCCACCACCCGCAACGCATCGATGCCGCGGACGCGCAAGGTGGGATCGACGACCGCCATGGCGTCGATGCCCATGCGGCAGCTGCCCACCGGATGATGAGCGGTGGCGGTGGCCTGACGCAAATAGGCCATGAGGTCCGCTTCGCTGCGCGCGTTGCGGCCGGGACGTACTTCGGTCGCCCGATAGGGCGCAAAGGCGGGCGTGTCGCAGAGCCGCCGGGCGAGACACAGGCCGTGCAGCAAGGGCGCGCCGTCCGCCGGGTCCGCCAGGATATTCGGATTTACCAGCGGTGCCATCCGCGGGTCGCTGCCGGCGAGCCGCACTTCACCGCGGCTGCGCGGGTAGAGATTCACGACGCTCATGGCGAAGCCATGGCCCAAGGGGAGTGGGAAGGAATGCGGATTGCGTCGCGCCGGCTGAAACGCGATCTGAACATCCGGGCGATCGGCGCCCGCGGAGCTGCGAATGAAGGCGGTCGACTCGAACACATTGCTGGCCAGCGGCCCGCGGCGCGCCAGGCCATATTGCGCCAGGTTCCACAACGACCGTGGCAGCGTGCGCCACGACAGTCCATAGGAGGTGGTATTGCGCATCTCGAGCGCAATCGGGACGGCCGGATGGTCCTGATAGTTTGCGCCCACTCCGGCAAGATCCGCTTTGACGGCAATCGACAGCGATTCCAAATGCCGTGCCGGACCGATGCCGGACAGCATCAGGAGCTGCGGCGAGTGAACCGCGCCGGCGCACAGCAAAACCTCGCGCGCTGCCGGCACAAAGCGCGGTCCGGAGGCGGCCGACGCATCGACGCCGGTGGCCCGGCCCGCCTCGATGCGAACACCCGTGACCGCGGTGCGGGCGAGCAAGGTGAGATTCGGGCGCTCGAGGGCCGGCGTCAGGAATGCACGGGCGCTGGAATCGCGCCGGCCGCGAT
>Ga0105240_10009749_pt1 | contig 13562 bp, 12 predicted proteins | sample KBSC54metaG_FD_80426 | JGI IMG/M metagenome (GOLD analysis project Ga0105240, IMG submission 80426) | Corn rhizosphere microbial communities from Kellogg Biological Station, Michigan, USA - KBS C5-4 metaG | ecosystem: Host-associated > Plants > Roots > Rhizosphere > Soil | place: Michigan, USA... | reverse complement strand
AGTTTCCCACGCCCATATTCCTTCCCCGTGATATAGGCGCCGATGCCTTCCCCCTTCTTGCCCCCGGTGAAATTTCCGGACGCCGGCGCATTATAAGAATAGGCATTATAGGTATCTAAAACACTGCAATCATAGGGTGGCTTCGGCCAGTTCACCAATGGGCCTCCCTGAAAACCCTGACCGGTGACATCGATGTCTGCACTAAGGGTGATCGTTCCGGATGCTTCTAATACTACGATCCCTCCCGTGCCGGTAGTAGGATCCCACGACGCAGCAGTCACCGGTCCGCTGATCGTGACAGAGGAATAAGATGGCATGGTTACCAGCTGTACCTGGCCGGTGGCGTCATACGCGCTCACAAACTGATCGCGCAGCAGCACATCATTCCCGTTGATAGTACAGATGGTGTTGAACTCATACGCCCCCGCGACATTCAACGCGGTGATGTCCCCGAACCCGGAGGAAGTGCTGGTATTATTATAGGTAGCGCTTTTGGCCTGATAAATGAGTACCCGCTGCCCCGCGCTTAGCCCCGCGGCATTGCTCACCGTCAGCGTATTGGAGGATGTATTGACTGCTGTGACCTGGTAATACGTATTTATAACACCTGAAACCGACTGGCCTTGGGAAGTACGGCAGATGGGAATAAGAAGGGTCAATAGCCAGACTATGGTTGCACAGGCTTTCATAACATATTGGATGCCCGGACAAAATACGGCTTTTACCCCAGATGGTCAAGGGGCATTATTATCCTCTCATTCTTAAGCCTTTATCCACCCCGAAGAGGGTCATACATATATCGAGGTCTTCGAGAGCGCCGATTCCGCAAGCCGGGTGCCTTCGATCCGGGCCCTGATCTTTTCAAACGCTATTTCCCGGGAGGTAGAAATATCATCCGCAAAGGGAGAAAATCCACAATCGTCCGTCGTGCCCAATTTTTCGATAGGAATGACTCCGGCCGCATCTAAGATCAGATCGCGTATCTCTTCAGGCGTCTCGACTTTAGGGCTAAGCACATCGGTAACACCCAGGAACACACGCTGCCCGGTCTTTATATTGTCCGCGATGGATTGCAGCACTGGCTGTTTATGCTTTTCACCCGCATATTCGAGATAGAAACTACCCGCCCGCAGCTGGAATAATAACGGCAGCAGCTGGACATAATCCACATCGGCGCTGTGGGTGGAATCATGATCCCCTCCGGGGCAGGAATGAACACCTATCTTGTGGCGATCGTCCTCTGTAAATCGGTCGAGGACCTGGTTGTTCAGGTCGATAAAGCTCCGTAACAACCCGCCACTTGGATCCAGCTTCAGTGACAATCGGGCTTCCGTGAAGTCGATCTGTACATTATACGCACCCGCATCCAGGCATTTCCGGATGTCCGACTCCGCCTGATCGAGAAGGTCGCTGATGAACTGTGCCTGGGAATACCCTTCGATGCCTTCGGCAGGATACAGAAGGCTTAAGGCCGACGCAGAGATCACGGCCTGCTTAACAGGCAGCTTTGTCAGCTCCTTTGCCTTGCTCAGGTACCCGGCGGCATAGGTCTGGTAGCGGAAAGGCCCCGCATTGATCTTTGGCAGCTGCCGTGTATGACCGTCGGCAAAAGGAATGATCACCCCGTCCGGTGACAACGTTTTCATCCCGGCAATAGGATACGTAGCAAAGCTGGGCTTGGTCTGCTCCCCATCTGTAATGACTGGCGAACCTGTCGACTCGAGACGCCGGATGGTATCTGTCAACGCTGCATCGAATAGCTGTTGCAGCCCTTTGTCATCCAGTTGGCCGGCTGCATGGGCTCTCATACCTAATATCAGTTCCACCGGACGGGGAATGCTCCCGATCTGCTCTGTAGGAATGTTCATGATCGTCAATTTTAAAAGTTAAATAAATGAAAGGACCTGACGCTGTACGGCGTTACTATAGGATGATGAGCAGAAGTCAGAAAAACGTAGATCACTAAGTTAACAATATTTACCTTTACCCCCCAAATTCTATCCATGATCAGCTATAACCCCAAAAAATGGGTCAACTTTATCTTCCTTTTTCACAAAGCCGACACCTTCCGAAAGCTGTTTTGGCTGATCCTGGCCTTTTGCGCATATGCCTGGCTCATCGCCTGGCTGGAGGCCAGTGTCTTCCGCTTCATGGAGACCAGCCATCTGCGGAATATTTCTATCCTGCATAGCCTTCTGGGCTTCGTCATTTCCCTCCTGCTGGTGTTCCGGACCAATACAGCCTATGACCGCTGGTGGGAAGGCCGTAAACTATGGGGCGCTCTTGTCAATAACAGCCGCAATCTTGCTATCAAGCTGTCGGCCATACTGGGAGACGATGAAGAGAATTGCAGCTTCTTCCGGAATACGATCCCCGCCTACGCCGCTGCGCTGAGGGACCACCTGCGCAACAATACTACCCGTATCGAGCTGTTCGACAACAACCCGGCCCTTGCCGATCAGATCGATCACCAAAAGCATATCCCCAATCAGGTAGCCCGCATGATGATGCACCGGGTCATGGAACTCCATCGCGCAGGCCGTATCAGCGGCGACCAGCTCATCATCCTCAATCCAGAGCTGCAATCCTTTACCGATATATGTGGGGCCTGCGAAAGGATCAAGAATACACCCATTCCCTTCTCTTATGCGGTCTTTATAAAGAAATTCATCTTCTTTTATGTCCTGTCCCTGCCGCTGGGTTATGTCTTTAGCATGGGCTATCTCATTGTGCCCGTGACAGGTTTTGTTTTCTATGTCATAGCCAGCCTGGAGCTCGTAGCCGAAGAGATAGAAGATCCCTTTGGCAATGACCCCAATGACCTGCCAACGGGTAAGATAGCCCATAACATCCAGGTGCATATCCACGAATTGCTGTGATTCAGTAACTTTATCCTCTCATGGAATACGGGTTATTGCTACAAAGCATCGAAAAACATATTCAGCTTAGTGAGGAAGATAAAAAATACCTCCTTTTGCAATCCAAAAAATTGCGGCGCAAAAGCTTCCTCCGGCAGGAAGGGGATATTACCAAAGCAGCGGTCTTCGTAAACAGCGGTCTTCTCCGGATGTATTCCATCGACAAAAATGGTTTTGAACATATCCTGCAGTTCGCTCCTCCCGGCTGGTGGATCGGCGATATGAAAAGCTATATTACCCAGCAGCCCGGCTCCCTTTATATCGACGCCCTGGAAGACAGTGAGGTCCTGCTCCTGGAGAAAAAACACCTGGACGATCTTTATGAAAAAGTCCCCGCCTTTGAACGATTCTTCCGCATACTGGCGGAAAATTCATTGGCCACCTATCAGCAGCGTCTTATCGACAATTTAAGTTTACCCGCCATTGACAGATACAATAACTTCTGCCGGCTGTACCCCTCTCTCATAGAGTGCCTTCCTCAAAAACAGGTGGCCGCCTACATCGGGGTCACCCCGGAATTTCTCAGTAAGATGTTGAGCGCAAAGCCATCTTCTTAACGTATCTTAAGTTTTAGGCTTAACCTACATTATTGGCGCCGGGACCCCGCGCACAATACCTTTGCATAAAGGAGTTTATAAGATCATGAACAAACAAATAGAATCGATCATTCCCCGCCCCTCCCATCCTAATATGGTCGGGGATGGTTTCAGAGTATTCAACTTTATTCCCGGCGGCGTTCAGCAACGGAGGATCAGCCCCTTCCTCATGCTGGATTTTGCGGCCGAACACAACTTCGCCCCTTCTGTCCGGGAAAGAGGCGTGGACGTACATCCACACAAAGGCTTCGAGACGGTGACCATCGCCTATAAAGGCAGCGTGGCCCACAACGACAGCGCCGGCAACAGCGGGGTCATCAACCCGGGCGACGTACAGTGGATGACGGCGGGCAACGGTATCCTCCACAAGGAATACCATGAAAAGGAATACTCCCAAAAAGGCGGCCCCTTCGAGATGGTCCAGCTTTGGGTCAATCTTCCTAAAAAGGATAAATCCACCCCACCCCACTACCAGGCCCTGACAGCCGGTGATATGGGCAAGGTGCAATTACCCCATGGAGTCGTAAATGTCATCGCAGGAGAGCTCGCCACCACCGGACAGCCCGCCAAAGTAAAAGGCCCCGCCGAGACCTATTCTCCGGTGAACCTCTTCGACATCCGGTTGAACAAGGGTGGAGAGATCAGCTTCCCCATACCCGCCAATCATAATACGGCCCTGCTGGTCATAGAAGGGAATATAATGGTAAACGACAGCACGGCGCCACAACACAGCTTTGTTCTATTTAAGAATGAAGGTGAGAACATCTCGATCAAGGCTTTGGAGAACAGCGTGGTATTGCTATTGAGCGGTGAGCCCATCAACGAGCCCATCGTCAGCTATGGCCCTTTTGTGATGAATACGCAGGAAGAGATCTACGAGGCCATACATGATTTTCAACGCGGCAAATTTGGAACGTTAGTCTAAAAGGAACTGTTCCCCCATAATTGGTTTTTATGAAAAAAGCTATCTCCCATATCCTGGCCGGCAGGGAAAAGGCCATCACTCCCGAAGAGACGGTCTTACAGCCCCTGCCGCACAAGGATTTCCGCTTTGCCAATCCCTTTATCGTACTGCACCATCTAAAGCCGGAGACCATCCCGGCCGGCGCGCAGTTTCGCATCCATCCGCATCCCCACAGAGGCTTTGCACCGGTGACCTTTATGCTTCAGGGCGAAGGTTATCACAAGGACAATGCCGGACACGACGCCCGGATAAAGGCGGGCGATGTACAGTGGATGTTCGCCGGCAAAGGGATCTTGCACAGCGAAGGCCCTACCAAAGAGCTCTTGCAATCGAGCGGTATACAGGAGCTGGTCCAATTATGGATCAATGTTCCAAAAGCCCATAAATGGGATGAACCTTTTTATCAATCTGCCACCCGGGGCCAGCAGCCCCGGGTCCTGCAGCAGGAAGGTGTCGATCTGCGCCTGGCCAGCGGCGAATACGATAACGCCACGGGCCCCCTGAAAAGCTTTACCCCCATTATTGCCATCTCCGGCACGATCAGCCAGGGGGAAAGAATACAATTTACCGCCACACCCGGCTACTGGACCCTGATCTATTTGATAAAAGGCAGGGCCTGTATCAACCAGGAGAGCATCAGCTCCTATAACCTGGTAGTGTTTGAACAGGCCGGCGAAGAGATCATCCTCACCGCGGAAGAGGATACACAGATATTATTCCTGTCGGCCGAGCCCATTACCGAGCCGGTAGCCGCGAAGGACAATTTCGTGATGAATACCCAGGAAGAGATAGAACAGGCTATCGCAGATTATAATAATGGAATTTTCGGAACTTTATCCTATTAACAAATTTTACCCTGATGCATTACAAATTCGAAAAGCCTGTAGCAGGCACCATTGGCACAGAGAAATATCAGTGTACCATCGAGTGGAGAAATGGAACGTTCATTGCAGACGAACCTGAAAAGACAGGCGGTAAGGACACGGGCCCCGATCCTAATACCCTGTTCCTGTCTTCCCTGATCAGCTGCACGCTGGTAACCTTGCGTATGTACATCGACCGCAAAGGCTGGGACATCCCCGTCATCAGCGTAAAAGCCAATCTCTTTCAGACGGTGCAGGAGGAAAAGCTCACCACTATCATCGACAAGGAAGTCTCATTTCCTGGCCCCACCCCGCTGGACGCGGAGAAAAAGAACAGGCTGCTGGAAATAGCCGAACATTGTCCCGTCTCCAAAATGCTGGAAGGCGAGATCAGGATACGCAGCTTCGTATACCATGACGAGCCCGTGGAGAAAGATCTGAAATATCCTAATGACGAGATCACCGTACACTGGAAGCCCGATCTATGCAAGCATTCCGGCCGTTGTGTTACCCAGCTGCCACAGGTGTTCGACCTGAAAGCGCATCCCTGGATCAATACGCAGGGCGCTGATACGAACACCATCATCGACCAGGTAAACAAATGCCCGACGGGTGCGTTGTCTTATACGCGCAACCCTTAAAATTGAACACGATATAATATATCCGGGAAGAACCTTATCTGGTAGATAGGCTCCGCTATCCCCTTGGCCTGATTGTATTGTACTAAAAATATATTCTTCCGGTTGGTGACATTCTGCAGGTCCAGATAAAAGGTCTGCGTCAGCTTGCGTTTCTTACTGTTCCTCCGGAACCCAAATTTCGTATCCAGCCTGAAATAGCCATCCAGCCGCTGGGAATTATAATGCAACGTGTCCAGTATCTGGTACCCCGCCGCTACCGAGGCAGGCACATTTATCGGCGTGGTATACCGCCCTCCAATAGTCGATAACTTTGTGTCGAATGTAAAGGCATTGTTCCCGCTGCTCCCGACTTTCCATTCTTTACCCGCAAGGATATTGAAGACCTGCTTGTAATTGAAGGCTGTGTTCCGTTCGACACCATCACTACCCTTGTATTTGGAGTCGAAGATCGATGCTGTCAGCAGGACATAATAACCCCTGCTAAGGAACTTCTCCACCGTCAGCTCGACACCCTTGTTGTTCCCCGTGCCCTTATTGACCAGTCCCACCTTGTTGGGGAACCCAAAGTCGGCGCCCGCATTCAGCATGGAGAATCCGCTAAGCTGTTGTTCAACGGGCACATCGAACAAATGCTGGTAGTATAGCTCCGCCTTGACCCGCCAGTCGGGCAGGAATCGTTTTTCGTACCCTACAACAAAATGATTGGCGCGGGTCAGTCCCAGCGATCGATTACCGGCATCTTTTTGTCTTGTCAGCTCATTCACTTCCTGGAAATATACAGGCAGCGGTTGCAGCTGGCTGTGCAACCCATAGCTCAGATACACTGACTGGCTGGCCGGCAGCTGATAGGACAGCGAAAGCCTGGGCTCAAGGGCCGTGCTGTTGTTGACGCTGAAATGCGTACCGTGCACACCTCCCAGTATGCTGAACTGCTCGGTGACTCGATATTTTAGTTGCCCAAAATATTGTGTGAGAAAAGGCGTCCCTTTATAGTTGCTCACGGTGTCAAAGGGTGCATCGGGTGGACGGGCCGTCTTGTCCAGTATCCGGACATTAAGTCCCAGCGACTCCCCCGTAGCCCCTATCCGGTAGGACCAGCGACTGTTGATCTTGCTGTTGAGATAGGTGCTGAACCGGAAGGTATTGGTTATGTTCCTGGAAGAATAATGCAGCCAGCGATTCTCGTAGGGAGGCACGGGATCAGGATACCGGTATTCATCATACGTGTCGATGGTATGCGCGTAGGATACCACCGTGCGCAGATAGGTCCGGGGTCCAAGGTCCAGCGTGTGCCTGACACCAAAGATGGAAAAATTGCTCTTATCATATCCGTCCTGGTCTGCCTGTCCATAAAAATCATTCGAGTCCACCTTACTGCCTAACAGGTCGATATGGCTCCATCCGCCCATTCCAAAAAAGGAGAACTTTCCCGCTGCGCCCTTGCCGGTGGTTATATTGAAGACCCAATCCTGATATTTGGGCGTGGCCTTGGTCCCGATGTTGAGTCCGATGGAGTTGGCTATCTGTGCAAAGGAATATCGATAACTGGCAAGATAGGCTGCCCCGTTGTTCTTATTATTAAGGGGGCCTTCCACCATAAACTCGAATCCGCTAAAGGCAGCGAGCTGTACGGTCTGCTCATGCTTGCTGCTGTTGCCGCTGCGCAGGTTGATATCGAACACCGCGGCCACGGCATTACCATATTCCGCCGGAAAGGCGCCCGTGAGGAAGTCGGAGGTCTTAAGCGCGTTGGTGTTCAATGCACTGACCGGGCCGCCCGTAGTACCCAACGCGGAAAAATGGTTGGGGTTGGGTGAAGGACTCCCTTCGATGCGCCACAACACGCCGGTAGGTGAATTCCCTCTGACGACGATATCATTCCGGGCATCGCTGTTCGCGGCCACACCGGCATAATTGCTCACCAGCTTGGAAGGGTCGTTCCTTCCGCCCGCATACCGGGTGACTTCATCCAGACTAAAGGACCTTGCGCTACCGGCCGTAAATTCATTGGCGGCGGCCCCTTTTTTCGTGACGGGCGCAGTGACGGTCAGGGCATTCAAGGTCACCAGCTTTTGCTCCAGGGCAATGTCCAGGATCACCTCTTTCCCAGCGGTGACCAGCACTTCAGGGATCACTGCTGTCTGATAGCCGGCGCTGCCATAGGAAAACTGCTGACGGCCCAGTGGGACAGCCTGCAGCACATACCGTCCCGCCTCATCCGTCACGGCGCCGATCACCGGCACAACACCCGCAACTTGCACGGTGACTCCTGGTATGGGTTTTTCAGAGGTCTTGTCTATCACTACACCCCGGACAGTCTGCGTGAGCCGGGATGATTGGGCCACACCGGAGAGTCCTGTCGCTATGATAACAGCAAATAAGGTCAATATTTTACTCATAATGACCGCAATACTACTGGCATCCATCCGGGGCCGCAATGTAAAAAGAGTGAGCTGTTGGTTTTTCGGAATGAACCGGGTATCTTTTCTCCGGGGTCTTATCCTGAATATGTATTTTTACAGTATGCGCTGGGTCAATAATAAAATAGGGTTCAATGACTGGCTGGTGATGCTCATCGGTATTCCCCTGTTCTCCTCTTTGATACCCATCATCTTCTTTGGGTGGCGCATCGGTCGTCCTCCATATTATCCCTGGAACGCCTACTGGCCCTGCCTGATCATCACTGCCATTATCTGGATCAGCTGCCGCTTCATCATGATCTGGACCCGCCGGCGTTATGCATCCTTTGCATTGGTAAAAAAGAGGCTGGTTGTCCAAAGCGTGCTCATACTCATAGCCGCCCTTCTGACCAACAATGTGGTGGGATTGTTTTTAGATGACCTCTGCAAGGATCTTATCCAGCTGAGACATGGCCAGTTCAACCCGGGAGATGCCTTCATCAACGGCAATGCCGCCACCATCTTCAGCACCATGCTGGTAGTGGCCATCTACGAGAGCATTTATTTTATGAGCGAGCTCCGCAAGTCGGTGGAAGAAACGGAAATGCTGAAAAGGGAAAGCCTTCGCGCACAGCTGGAAGCATTGAAGACACAGGTGAACCCGCACTTCCTGTTCAACAATCTCAACACCCTCAGCGCCGTCATTCCGGACAACCCCAGCCAGGCCATCGACTTTGTACAACAGCTCTCCAGGGTCTACCGTCATATACTGGAAGTAAAGAACGAGCAAAGCATCCTGTTAAAGGAGGAATTAGAAGTGCTGCAGGCCTATGCCTTCCTTCTAAAGACCCGCTTTGGGGACAATCTCGACATCAACATCAGAGTGGCAGCGGGCGAGCTGGAACAGAAAATAGTGCCGCTGTCCCTTCAGATCCTTATGGAAAATGCCATCAAGCACAATATCGTTTCCGCGGCAAAACCTTTACGGATAGATGTCTTTACGGAAGAGGGCCGGCTCATCGTAAGCAATACCCTGCAGAAAAAGAACCAGGCTTTCGAGTCCACCGGTATTGGTCTGGAAAATATACGCAACCGGTATCTGCTGCTCGGCAGCAAACCCATCGAAGTAGAAGAAGGACCCTCTTGTTTTACGGTCTCGATCCCTTTGATAGGTAATTGATAAATATTTGATCCATGAAAGTAGTGATAATAGAAGATGAAACCCCGGCAGCTACCCGTCTGACCCGCATGCTGGAAAACATCGACGACAACATCAAGGTGATAAAAAGACTGGACAGCGTGGAATCTTCCGTCAAATACCTGTCCTCTGCCGAAGAGGTCGATCTCATCTTTATGGACGTACAGCTGGCCGACGGTTTGTGCTGGGACATCTTCCAGCAGGCCAGACTGGCGCCTCCCATCGTCTTCACCACCGCATTTGACCAGTATACTTTAAAGGCCTTCAAGGTCAATAGCCTGGACTACCTGTTGAAACCCATCGATGAAGCGGAATTGCAGCAGGCGGTGGATAAATACAAACAGCTCTATCGCAATGCGGACAAGGGCCTGCCGGACAGGATCGAAAAGCTTTTGCTGGAGATAGGCGCTACCCGCTATAAAGAAAGACTGCTGATCAGAAGAGGACAGCAACTGCACTATCTCAAGACGGTCGCTACCGCCTATTACTACGCTGACGGCAAGCTCTGTTATGCCATCGACTTCAGCGGCAACAGTTATCTGCTGGACAATAACCTCAATCAGCTGGAAGAGCTTCTCTCTCCCCGGCAATTTTTCCGGGTCAATCGCCAGCTGCTCGTCAACATCGAATCCATAAAGAAAGTACACACCTGGCTGGGTGGCAGACTCAAGCTGGAGCTTTCTCTTCCCGTACAGGCCGATCCCATCGTAAGCCGGGAACGGGTCAGCGGGTTCAAGGACTGGCTTGGCTAAAGGGCGCGCGTTGGGCCAATGGCCCAAGCCACCTATTGCTTCATTACTTTTTTGACATACCTCGCCCCGTCCGTTCTGATCTCGACAAAATAGATGCCTTTATTCAGATCGCCTATGGAGATATCCACTCTGCCGGCGCCGGAGGTCTTTACTGTCTTCAAGGTCTGCCCTGCCGTGTTCAGAATAGCGATACTGGCATCTTCCGCAGCGCTTGCCAGACTGATATGCAGCTGGTCCACTGCGGGGTTGGGGTAAAGTGTCAGAGCAGCGGTGAGGCTTTCCTGGAAATCCATCAGAACAATGGTGGAATAAGTGCTGCCGCCATCCAGGTCCACGACCTTCAGTCGATAGTAATTCCTTCCGGCCGCAGGAGCCTCATCCGTAAAGCTATACTGGCGGGCTCCGGCAGCTACCATGCCCACTGTGAAGAATCCCGTGGCGCTGGCGCCGCGCTGTATCTCGTAATGATCGATATTCGTCTCATTGCCTGCGCTCCATTTTAAAAGAACGCTGTTCTCCTGCTTCATGGCGGCAAACCCGGTGATCGATACAGGAAGTATGGACGCGCTATAGACAATGGTATAATAGCCATTGGCCAGGTTGGAGGCGTTGACCACAAAGGAAACGATATTCGTGCCCGTATTGACGGTTGGGACAGATACGAGGGTCACCAAATTACTGGCGCCATTGGCAAAGGTTCCGTCAGTGGCGTTATAGATCAACGCGTATGTATTGGTGTTGGAAACCGTACCTCCATTATAATCCGGGAAATTGAAGTTCAGCGTCACCTTCCCCGTGCTGTTCCCACCGGACTTCTGCACGTACCAGCTGCGGTTCCACATCGAAATAGGGCTGGCGCTTTTGATGGGCGCGAGCGTAGCATTGACATTGGCGATAGTGGTATTACTCTGACCATTATGCGCGGCCATCAGGTAGCCGACCGTATTCAAAAGGTCCGTTGAACTGGTGCCGCTGCTGAAACCCAGTCCATCCGTAGATCCGGCCGGATTGGCCGTGAAATTATCCACACTGCTGGTATAACCGATGCCTACCAGGTTAGTGATATAAGTCGTAGAGCTCGGCGGTGTGTATTTCGTCACACTCACCGTGTTCCCCCACTCCGCCGCCAGATAATTTTCCATGATGACACGCTGTGTCGTATTGAAAAAAGTATTGTATAAAAGTATTTCGGACGTAGTGCCGCTAAAATAATCGTCTGCGGACCAATTGCTCCTGCCGATGTAATTGCTCGTCCGGGTGACTGACCTGGGGACCCAGGTCAGGCTGGAGCCAAACTGACCAGTGACGGACTGTGTGGTGCCGGCGAGAAATTGGTTGACAGTTGTCGTACTACCCACGCTTCCTGGATGCTCGAGCGCCTCATAAATGGAGCTCGTCCCATTGACTATGTTGTTCGAAGAAGTATAGGTCTGCGCCCCGCCAGTGTTGTTCCATCCCTCATAGTAGGTATTGGCAGTGGCGCCATCACGTCCATAGCAAATATTGTTATTGGCTTGCCCATTCCCAAAATCGATGATCCGCTGCCACCCCCATGCAGAGGAAGCGCTAAAGCTGGCCTGCGTAAAAAAACTTACGCCACCCGTGAACGAGATAGTCGACGGCAGCGATGACAGGCTCATATACTGCGAGTTGGATGCATTGAAGGTAAGAGCAGGCCGGCTGTTCGGACCACCTGTTGCGCTGTACACAGGCTTATTGCTCGTAGTGGCTTGTGTAAAATTATAGCTGTTGCCGCTGAGGTCTGCCCATGTAGCCACCTGGTTAGACCCATTCTTTGTTACGGAGCTGCTCTTATTGGCGTTTAACCATAATATTAAGTTCGAATTGCCCAGGCCTCCGGGATAATAGCTTTGAGCCGAGGCCTGTCCGACGCCCAAAAGAGCCATCAGGTAGATGGGCATGTGGATCAATTTGCGGGTGTAGAGGTTGTTCATAACATATGGGATTTGACAATATCTTACAAACGGGATGCTAAGAATTTAATTGCATGATTACAAACAACTTACAAACTGGCATGCGTCGTTATTCATCCCATTTTGGGAAGACATTTCAAATACAGGAAATAATGCCTATTTTGACTATCATTCCCCCCTATTCTTATGAACTTCAATAGTTCCTGTTGATGACCCTCGGTCCATTGATAGCCCTGATCCCCTCCGCAGAAAAGATCAGGGGATGGCCCGCACAGGCGCTTATCATCTTCGGGCGCGTACCGATGTTCTACTATCTGGTGCACATTCCCCTGATCCACCTGAGCGCATTGTTCGTCAACCTGATCCGGGAAGAGTCCGCTGGTATGCACGTTACAAGTCATCCCATCCGGAAAATAAATGGCTAAGATATATCTGACCGCCAGTTCTTACCATGATCTTCCAGCACAGAGATAAAATTGCCGGCAGGGTCCTTGAACCAGGCTATTGCCTCCGGCCCTCTGCCATCTCCATGAGCTATACCTTTTTTGTCTGTCTTCAGTTCCCCTTCATAGTGCTGAAACTCCACACCCGCGGCAGTAAGCTCATCAACCGTTGCCTCGATGTCCTTTACCTGGAAGTTCAGGACGGTGAAGGTCGCCGGTGTATGATCCGGCTTGGGATAAATAAATACCACATAGCCTCCGGACAGGTTTAATGCCAGTCCCTCAGGCGTTTCCTTTACATCGAGATTCAATGTCTTGCGGTAGAAATCCTTTGCTTTCGCCAGGTTGTCTACGGAGAAGCTGCTGAATGTTTTTTCAAAACTGAACATTTTAAACAATTTGGTTATTATAGTACGCAGCAAATCTCTTACCACACCCATATAAAAACTTTATGTTATGAAATATTATCAGCTCGGCCATTCAGGCCTCATACACATATAGCGTGGAGTCATTATCGTCAGGCATAAAATAAGCCCGGAGCCTGTTATCAAGCATAAGCTGAAAAAAGCTGGGGTTCTGTGTCATGACGGCCCCGGTGACGGGAGACCACAGCTGAAGAGGCACCTGGTGCACGGGCAGCCCTTTTTCCAGATCTACGATCTCCAGCCCTCCCAGCGCCATCGCCTGGCCGCCAGGTCTTCTATATACCGAAAGGCCGGTGTACAACATCTCCTGTCCCCCCAAATATTGATTGTCCTGGTAGTCGATATAGAACGCGTGATTGAACAGGTCGGTATCCTTAGGTGCAGCCAGGGGCATACGGACATTCCCGCTGTCATCCAGCTCCCATTTGT
>Ga0105240_10009746_pt1 | contig 13565 bp, 16 predicted proteins | sample KBSC54metaG_FD_80426 | JGI IMG/M metagenome (GOLD analysis project Ga0105240, IMG submission 80426) | Corn rhizosphere microbial communities from Kellogg Biological Station, Michigan, USA - KBS C5-4 metaG | ecosystem: Host-associated > Plants > Roots > Rhizosphere > Soil | place: Michigan, USA... | reverse complement strand
GCGCATCCGACCGAAGATGCGTGGGAAACGCGCGATTTCCACTGCCTCGAAATCGCGCCCGACAATTACCTGCTGACGTACACGCTGGTGCAAGTCCTGCCGCGGACTCCATCCGGGGGCGAACGCATCACCCGCCGCGCGACGATCTGGCGGCGTGCGAGCGACGGCTGGAAGATCGTCTATCACCAGGGCACGATCGTCGCGGATCGCTGACGTGTATCGCCATGAATGCTGCGCGCGCAGTCGCAGCTGGTGAGCCTGCGTGCGGTTATCGTGCATGCCTGCCGATTCGCGCGTTTCCGGAGTGACCCATGATCGAATCCTCGCTGCTCAAACCCATCGTCGACGCGATCCTCGGGCTCGCGCGCAGCGGCAACAACGCGCGGCTCAAGCGCGACGCGGCGAAAGCCGTGCGCGAGGCGATCCGTGAACTGCTGCTCGCCGATCCGAACGAAAGCGAGGCCGAAGCGAAGATCGCGATCGCGAAAGCGGCCGGATTGATTTCCGAAGACGTGCTGCTCGCCGACGACATGCTGCGCAAGGTGCGCGCGAAGAAATCGACGCTGAGTCGCGTCAACCGGAAGCGTGCCGAAACGCCGACCAAAGAACCCCCGACCAAGTCGGCGAAGAAAGCGGCAGCGAAACACCCGACCGCGAAGAAATGATCGCGCGCGCGATGCCGTATTGCATCGCAATCCGCCATGTATGATTCGATTCGATAGTCATCCGACCCGGGGAGATCACCATGGACATGAGCAAGCGCTTCACGGCGGAATTGATCGGCACGTTCTGGCTGGTGCTCGGCGGCTGCGGCAGCGCGGTACTCGCGGCGAAATTCGGCGGCGACGCGAATCCGCTCGGTATCGGTTTTGTCGGCGTCGCGCTCGCGTTCGGCCTCACCGTGCTGACGATGGCGTATGCGATCGGCCATATTTCCGGCTGCCATCTGAATCCTGCGGTGAGCTTCGGCCTGTGGGCTGGCGGACGTTTTCCTGCTCGCGATTTGCTGCCGTACATCGTCGCGCAAGTCGTCGGCGGCATCCTCGGCGCAGGCGTGTTGTACGTCATCGCGAGCGGACATCTTGGATTCGACGCGACCGCATCGGGCTTCGCATCGAATGGTTACGGCGAGCATTCGCCCGGCGGCTACAGCATGCAGGCCGCGCTGGTGTGCGAGATCGTGATGACGTGTTTGTTCCTGCTGATCATCCTCGGCTCCACCGACGGCCGCGCGCCCGCCGGCTTCGCACCGATCGCGATCGGCCTCGGCCTCACCCTGATCCACCTGATCAGCATTCCCGTCACCAACACCTCGGTGAACCCCGCCCGCTCGACCGCCGTCGCGATATTCCAGGGCGGCTGGGCGCTGCAGCAGTTGTGGCTGTTCTGGATCGCGCCGATTGCTGGCGGGATTATTGGTGGCGTGGTGTATCGGTGGCTGGGTGGGACTGGGCAAAGTGTCGTGGGTGACAAGGGCTAGTCTGGTTTAACGCGGACAGAGGTTTGAAACTGTGAAATTCATCGATCACATCGATCTTTCGGATTATTCCGGCCAATGTCTGCTAACTGTTCGTGATTACGAGCTGTTCGATTTTCTCGACGACTACTTCGTGGAACATGAAATTGAAACTATAGTCATTCACTTGGCAGCGTGCGGAGCAGAACCACTTTCATATCAATTGCTGTTCCCACTGGCTTTGCCAAAGACAACTGTCGCGTTGCACCTAAACAATATTGGTGCAGAAGAGATCGAACGAATTGTCCGCATCAACAGCAATCGCACATGAAGATTCCCGCAATTATCACAATGCTGCTGCTCGCCCTCGCCACACCAGTGAGCGCAGCACCATTGCTGCTAACCCACGCCACCCTCATCGACGGCACCGGCTCTCCGGCGCAGGCCAACACCACTATCGTCATCGAAGGCGCACGCATCCAGTCGATCTATCCAAGCGATAGCCAGCCCATTCCGAAGGGCGCGAACGTGGAAGACGTGAGCGGTCGCTACGTCATCCCCGGCCTGATCGACGCGCACGTGCACATCACCGATGTCGAGCCCGACGTCGCGCACTACCAGGCGTTCCTTAAAGCGCTGCTGCTCGGTGGCGTCACCGGCATTCGCGACATGGCCGGCAACGCGCGGCTGCTTGGCTATCTCGCGCAGCAGACCGACACCGATGCCTTCGCCGGGCCGGATATTTTCTACACGGCGTTGATGGCGGGGCCATCGTTCTTCGCCGAAGACGATCGCGTGCAGGCTTCCGCACCGGGCGCGCGGCCCGGCGAGACGGCGTGGATGCGCGCGATCGACGCGACGACCGATCTTCCGTCGGCGCTGTCCGAAGCGAAAGGAACCGGCGCGACCGGAATCAAGATTTACGCGAACCTGCCAGCGAACCTCGTGCAGGCGATCACCGCCGAGGCGCATCGGCAGGGCCTGCGCGTGTGGACGCATGCGACGATTTTCCCGGCGAAACCCGGCGATGCGGTCGCGGCCGGCGTCGACACGATTTCGCACAGCCCGTATCTGGCCTGGGAAGCGGCGCCGAAGGTGCCGGACGATTACGACGCGCGTACGCACGGCGACTTCGAACACATCAAACCGGACGCGCCGCAGATCATTGCGCTGTTCGATGCGATGAAACAGCGTGGCACGATCCTCGATGCGACGTTGCACGTCTTCCAGACAGTCGCCGAGCTTCGCCCAAAGACTTTCGCCGCAGGCATCATGCCGTGGAGCTATGCGGTGACGAAACTCGCGCACGAGCGCGGTGTGGCGATCGACGCGGGCACCGACAGCGAGGGCCTGCCGGACGACGCCCAGAACAATCCCGACCTGAAGGCGATGCCGCTGGTGCATGCGGAAATGGCGTTGCTGGTCGAGCACTGCGGCTTCACGCCGCTCGAAGCGTTGCATGCCGCGACGCAGGTCAGCGCAATGGCAACGGGCCAATCCGTTACACGCGGAACGATAGCGAAAGGTATGCGCGCCGACCTCGTCGTGCTGACCGCCGATCCAGACATCGACATCCACAACACCACGAAGATCGCGTTCGTGGTCAAGAATGGAATCGTTTATCGTCGCGATCATTGATCACTTGCACGCAGCCCACTCAACGGAGCCACCATGTCACGTGTCGAAGACCGCCTGCGCGCGTTGGGCCTGAAACTCCCGCCAGCCGCGCAACCTCCAGCAGGAATCACGCTGCCGTTCCAGTTCGTGCGCGTCGTCGGCAACCACGCATGGATCTCCGGCCACGGCCCGCAGAGCACGAACGGATGGTTTACCGAACCGCTCGGCAAGGTCGGCCGCGACGTCACGCTCGAACAAGGCTACGACGCGGCGCGGCTCACCGCGTTGTCGATGCTCGGCAGCCTGCAACGCGCGCTGGGCGATCTCGATCGCATCGCCGCGTGGACGCGCGTGTTCGGCATGGTCAACTCCGCGCCCGGCTTCAACCGGCAGCCGGCCGTGATCAACGGATTCTCCGATCTCATCCTCGATGTCTTTGGCCCCGACATCGGTGCGCACAGCCGCAGCGCGGTCGGGATGGCCGAATTGCCGTTCAATATTCCGGTCGAGATCGAAGGCGAAGTCGAACTGAGGTGATCACGACACCAGCGATTGAGTATCAGCCTAAACTGCATCATCCCCAAGACGGATACGGACGCATGCGCCACTTGCTGTTGACCATCGCCTTTTCGCTTTGCGCGCAGTCGGCATGCGCTGGCGGCCCCAGCGATGCGAGTTCGGAAAATATCGCAGCGCAATGGACGACGAAACTCGCGCCGCAAGTCGTCGCATGGCGACGCGACATCCATCAGCATCCCGAACTCGGCAATCACGAAATCCGCACATCGGCCCTGGTCGCGAAACAACTGCGCGCGCTCGGGCTCGAAGTGAAAACCGGCGTCGCGCATACCGGCGTGATCGCACTGCTGAAAGGCGGCAAGCCCGGTCCGCATCTCGCGATCCGCGCGGACATGGATGCGTTGCCCGTCGTCGAGGAACTCGATCTTCCGTTCAAGTCCACCGAGCACGCGCAATTCAACGGCAAGGATGTCGGCGTGATGCACGCCTGCGGCCACGACGGACATACCGCAATGCTGCTTGGCATCGCGACCGCGCTCGCGGGCATGCGCTCGAACCTTCATGGCGAGGTGCTTTTCATCTTCCAGCCCGCCGAAGAAGGCGTACCCGTTGGCGAGGACGGCGGCGCGACGATGATGCTCAAGGAAGGCATCTTCCGCGACTTCAAGCCGGATGCCGTGTTCGGCATGCATGTCGTGAGCTTCCTGAATGTCGGTACCGTCGGCGTTCGCGGTGGCCCCACGATGGCGGGTTCGGATACGTTCAAGCTCGTGGTGCATGGTCGCCAGACGCACGGTGCGATGCCGTGGAACGGCATCGACCCGATCGTGACCTCGGCCGAGATCATCAGTGCCGCGCAGACCATCGTCAGCCGCAAGCTCAACATTGGCGATCTGCCAGCGGTGCTGACATTCGGCGTCATCAATGGCGGCACGCGCTTCAACATCGTGCCGGACAAGGTCGAGATGCAGGGCACGCTGCGCACTTTCGACGCGAGCATGCGCCAGCAGGCGATCGACAACCTGAAACTCATCAGCGATGGCATCGCCTCGGCGAACGGCGCGACCGCCGACCTGACGATTCCGGTTGGCACCAACAACCCGGTACTGATCAACGACCCAGCGCTCGCGTTGCGGGTGAAGGCCAGCATCGCCAAGGTCGTCGGCGCCGATCACGTCATCGAAGCGAAACCGTGGATGGCCTCGGAGGACTTCGCATGGTTCGCGAAGGAAGCGCCGAGCGTGTATTTCTTCGTCGGGGCAACGCCGGTCGGGCAAAATGCGACGACTGCGCCGTCCAACCATTCGCCGAAATTTTTCCTCGATGAAGCTGCGCTTCAGGTAGGTGCGGGCAGCATGCTCCAAGCAAGTCTGGATTTCCTTGGAGCCAAGCAATGAAAAATTTTCGTTACGTACGCTGGATGTTGTTGCTGGGCCTGCTGTTCAGCGCATTCGCTTTCGCGGCGCCGTTGACCGAACAGCAGAAAATCGACGCCCTGATCCACAGCATCGAAGTGCTGCCCAACGCGCAATTCATCCGTAACGGCACCGCCTACGATGGCAAGGCCGCGGCCGATCACCTGCGGATGAAGCGCAATTACGCCGGCAGTCATATCAAGACTGCTGATGACTTCATCGCGTGTTGTGCAACAGGTTCATCGATGAGCGGGAAGCCCTACCAGATCCACTATGCCAACGGCATCACCATAAATTCAGCGGATTATTTCCACGCGGAGCTCAAGCGTATCGAGGCGCAGCAAACCTCTGCGCCTACGCCAAAAATCTGACGTTGTCGCACAGGAATCAGAACCTGCCCTGCTGGTAATCCACGAACGCCTGCATGATTTCCTCGCGGGTGTTCATCACGAACGGGCCATGGCGCGCGACGTTCTCGCGCAAGGGACGGCCTGCGATCAGCAGCAACCGCGCGCCACCCTCTCCCGCCGTGACGACGAACCGTTCGCCGCCGCCCAGCACCGCGAGTTCGTGCGTGTTCAACGCACGCATATCGTCGCCATCGCCAATCAATGCCGCACCTTCGAACGCGTATGCGAAGGCGTTGTGGCCTTCAGGCAATGCATGCTCCCAACGCACGTTCGCATCCAGCGTGATGTCGAGATACAGCGGATCGGTCGCCGGTTGTTCGATCGGCCCGCGCACATCGCCGACCGCACCCGCAATGACTTTCACCACGACGCCATCGGCAGGATGCGCGACCGGAATGCGATCCGGCGCGAATTCCTGGTAACGCGGCGCAGTCATCTTGTCGCGCGCAGGCAGGTTCACCCACAACTGGAAACCGCGCATGCGGCCGGATTCCTGTTCGGGCATTTCCGAGTGCACGAGTCCGCGACCGGCGGTCATCCACTGCACCGAACCCGGCACGAGCAAGCCTTCGTTGCCGTGGTTGTCGCGATGGCGCATGCGGCCGTCGAGCATGTAGGTCACGGTCTCGAAGCCGCGATGCGGATGATCCGGAAAACCGGCGAGGTAATCCTCCGCCTTGTCGGTTCCGAATTCGTCGAGCAACAGGAACGGGTCGAGGTCGGGCAAGTCGCCGCCGCCGATCACGCGCGTGAGCTTGACGCCTGCGCCGTCGGACGTGGGACGTCCGCGCACGGTGCGCAGGACACAGCTATTGTCTTGTACAGAATGGTTAGTGTTCATGCGATTTCCCCAAGCTGCGACTCACGCGAGTTGCGCGAATCATGCACCCTAAGTGCGGCCTGCACGGTTGCGGGCAAAGGAATGCGGCGGGAACGGATGGTTCTGTCGGCGCAACGATCCGGTCGTGGCCTTGGCAATCAAGCAGGTAACGCTAGACGCGACGGGTAAACACGTACACCGTCGCCGGCGGCAGGTTACGCCAGGCCGTGGTGCCCTTCCGCGCTTCCAGCTTGAGCCCGTCGACCACTTCCTGCGCGATCGGAACCGCGGGTCCGTAGGTGAACTGCACGAAACGTCCGCCCGGCCGAATGCACTCGAATGCGGCGGCCACGATGTCCCGCTGCAGCTGTTTCGGCATCGACAGCATGCCCAATCCGGAAATCACCGCGTCGGCCGGCCCGCGCGAAGCGTAGCCATTGTCTGCGGCGAGTTTCGCGAGTTCCCGCGCGTCGCCGTTGACGATGTGGGCGCCCGGGAATCGTTGCAACAGATGTTCGTGCAACTCCGGATTGAGTTCGAGCACCATCAAATCATCGGCGGCGATGCCGTGCTCGATCAACGCGGCCGTGAACACGCCGGTACCGCCGCCAAGCTCGATCACGCGGCGCGCGTCGGGTGGCAGTTCGGCCATCATCATGCCCGCAAGCTGCTGCCCGGACGGCGTGATCGAAGCCATCCGGATCGGGTTTTTCAACCATTGACGGAAGAAAGTCCACGCGGACGAACTGTCGGCGGAGGTTTGGGCTGGGGTCGATTTGGCGCGGTCGCTCATACGTTGCCCATCATGCCCGTTCGCACCTTCCGTGCGTGTTAAGGATTTATGCACGACCTCGCGGTGGCGTCTCATCGCCTGATCTCCCAGCAGCGATGGATGCGCTGGTTGCGCTCGAAATCCGGCGGGATCGTCTGCGTGCTGATGTCGCGGATCTTCGCCGTGCCGGCCAGTGCTTCCTCGTCCAGGCGGAAACGCCGGTAGTTGTTCGAGAAATACAGCACGCCGTCCGGCGCCAATCGCGCGAGCGCGGCCTGCAGCAGGCGCACGTGCTCGCGTTGCACGTCGAAATCCTCGGCGCGCGCGGAATTCGAGAACGTTGGCGGATCGCAGAAAATCAAATCGTATTCGCCACGTTCGGCTTCGAGCCACGCGATCGCATCGGCCTGCACCAACCGGTGCGCGTTGCCGGTGCGACCATTGAGCGCGAGATTCGCCGCAGCCCATTCCAGGTACGTCGCCGACAGATCGACGCTCGTCGTCTGCGCCGCGCCGCCAACCGCCGCCTGCACGCTCGCTGCGCCGGTATAGGCGAACAGGTTGAGGAAGCGTTTGCCGCGCGCTTCGGTCGCCATGCGTGCGCGCAATGGGCGATGGTCGAGGAAGAGTCCGGTGTCGAGATGATCGAACAGGTTCACCCGCAGTTTCGCCGCGCCTTCGCGAACGACGATGAACTCGCCGTGTTTCTCGATCGCACCGTACTTGCTGCCGCCCTTGCCGCGCGCGCGGGTCTTGATCGCGATGTTGTCGCGCGGCAGCTCGAACACATCGGTCGCCGCGCGCACGAGTTCGCCGAAGCGGCGGCGCGCGTCGGCTTCCGGAATCGTCGACGGCGCCTGGTATTCCTGCACGTGCAGGAAGGTGCGCGGCGCTTCGACAGAACCGGCATCTTCGACGTAGACGTCGATCGCAGCGGCGTATTCGGGCAGGTCGGCGTCGTACACGCGATAACAGTCCACGCCTTCGCGCTGCCGCCACGACTTGAACTTGCGGATGTTCTTGCGCAAGCGGTTGGCGATCATCTGAGCGCCTTCGGACAATGGCGTCGCAACGCGCGTTGTTCCGTCAGAAGCTTGCGAAGATGTCTCGGTGCGCGAACCTTGTCGCGCGTGTTCGCAGACCAACAACATGCACTCGATCGCGCCGTTGAAAAACGCATAGCGTTTGTTCGCGCGCAGGCCTGTCGCGCGCGCAAGGTTTTCGTCGCCGGCGAGGATCGTCACCCGCCAATCCGGCGTCGCGCGCTGCAGGGCATCGCCGAGTTCGCGATACAAACCATCGTCCGCTGCGAGGCGCTGGTCGTACGGCGGATTGCAGATCGCAAGGCCAGTGGCTTGCGGCGACGCTTCAAGCAGGCGTACTGGCATGACCTTGAACGCGATCGCATCGACGACGCCGGCCGCTTCGGCATTCGCGGTCGCCGCGCGGATCGCATGCGGATCCGCATCGGAACCATGGAAGACGGTGCGCAAGGCAGCGCGGCCGATGTGTTCGCGTTCGCGCGCTTCGTCGACGAGCCGCTGCCAGAGCGCGGCATCGAATTTCAGCCAGCGGCTCGGCGCGGCCGCGTTGTTGCGCGCAAGCCCTGGCGCGACATCCGCGACCATCAGCGCGCCTTCGATCAGCAACGTGCCGCTGCCGCACATCGGATCGAGCAGGCCGCCGCCATCGCTATAAATCTTCGGCCAGCTTCCACGCAGCAGCATCGCGGCGGCGAGCGTCTCCTTCAGCGGCGCCTCGTTCTGCATCGCGCGCCAGCCGCGCTTGTGCAGGCTGCCGCCGCCGAGATCGACCGACAACGTCGCGCGGCCTTTGCGCACGAGCAAATTCAAACGCAGGTCGGGCGCTTCGGTATCGACCGACGGGCGCACGCCGAACTGTTCGCGCAGTCGATCGACGACCGCATCCTTCACCCGCAACGCCGCGAAACGCGCGTGCGTGATCGCGTCGCCAGACACGTGCGCATCGACGGCGAGCGTGCCGTTCGGATCGAGATGCTCGGCCCAATCGATTGCAGCGACGCCGTCGTACAAGGCCTGTTCGTTCGCGCATTCGAATTCGACCAGCGGCCAGATCACCCGGCTCGCAAGCCGCGACCAAAGCACCGCGCGGTACGCGACCTCGGCATCGCCTTCGACGTTCGCGCCGGCCAGTGCAGCGGTCGCCTTCGTCGCGCCAAGCGCGAGCAGCTCGTCGGCGAGCAGATATTCAAGCCCCTTGGCGCAACTCGCGAAGAATTTCACAATGATTTCAGGAAGTCAGAAAAGCGTTCCGCACAGAACGCGACATGATCGGCAAGCCGATGGCTGTCGTTGACGAGGATGAGTTGATCGCGACGAGGATGCGCCCAATCGATCACCGCTTGTGCCGGAATCAATTCATCATCCCACCCGTGCACGATCATCGTCGGGACTTTCGACGCATCGAGTTGCTGCGGATATCCCTCGATCCACGGCGGCGGCGCCATCAGGAACAATCCCGCGCACGGCACTTCGCGCGACATCAACGCCGAAACGAAAGCTCCCATGCTCGAGCCCGCGAAAACCAGCGGGCCTTTCGCGGCCAGCGCGCGTTCGCGCAGGATCACGAGGCGTTGATCGATGTCGCCGAAGCGTCCGACGCGATCGGCCTCAAGATAATCCGGCCGCTCGGTCGTCCAGCCCAGCGATTCGGCGGCAGCCGCGAGCGCGCTGACCTTGGTAGCCTGCGGGCCACTCTCGAGGCCGTGCGAAAGAATTGCGTGACCGATCATGCGTTGCGCGAACCCGCTACGGAAGGCCGCGATGCTAGCATGCGGCATGCCCGCCGACCCTTCATCCAGCCTCGCAATCCACGACTGGCCGTTGCCTTACGAGCAGCGTCTCGACGCACGGGAACGCTCGCAAATCGATCTCGTCGTGATCCATTGCACCGAGTTGCCCGATCTCGCCATCGCGCGCGAATACGGCGAACGCGTGCTGCACCCTGAATCGCAGACCGGCAACAGTGGCCACTACTACGTTGATCGCGATGGGAGCATCCACGCGTTCGTGCGCGTTGAACGCGTCGCCCATCACGTGCGCGGTTACAACCCACGTTCGATCGGTATCGAACTCGTCAACATCGGCCGCTATCCCGACTGGCTCGATTCGCGCCACCAGGCGATGGATGAGCCTTATACCGATGCGCAGATCGCAGCCTTGATCGCGCTGTTGAATGCACTGCGCGCGGAATTGCCGAACCTGAAATGGATCGCCGGCCACGAGGATCTCGATACCGCGCAGGTTCCGGCCAGCGACGATCCGACCGTATCCGTCGCGCGCAAACGCGACCCGGGGCCGCTGTTTCCGTGGTCGCGCGTACTTGCCGCGGTGTCGCTGCAGCGCCTCGCGGGCACGTAAGCACATCGAGCGAACGCACGCGGCAGTTATACTTCGCAGCCTGTCCGTACGCTCTGCAAAATCAGCATGATCAACGATCCAATCCCGCAAGGCCCCGTCGGCGAACTCGTGCAGTTGCTCTCGCTCGAACGCCTCGAGGACAACCTGTTCCGTGGCCAGAGCCGCGACATCGGCACCAAGTACGTGTTCGGCGGACAAGTGCTCGGGCAAGCGCTGTCGGCGGCGCAGGCCACGGTTGCGAGCGATCGCGCGGTGCATTCGCTGCACGCGTATTTCCTGCGCGCCGGCGACATCGAACACCCGATCGTCTACAACGTCGATCGCACCCGCGACGGCGGCAGTTTTTCGGTGCGCCGCGTGACGGCGATCCAGCACGGGCAACCGATCTTTTTCCTGGCGGCTTCGTTCCAGACGCCCGAGGTCGGCGCCGAACACCAGCTGCCGATGCCAGTGGTGCCCGCGCCCGGCGACCTGCCAGCGCCGACGCCGCTCGATGCCGCGACGCGCGCGAAGCTGTCGCCGAAAATGCAGCGCTGGCTCGACCGTGCCGGCCCGTTCGAGTTCCGTCATGTGTATCCGCGCGACGAACTCAATCCGAGCAAGCGGCCGCCGTTCCAGCAGGTGTGGTTCAAGCTCGGCGAGCGCATCGGCGACGCGCCTGAACTGCATCGCGCGATGCTCGCGTATGCATCGGATTTCCACCTGATCGGCACCGCCACGTTTCCGCACGGCATCAGCTATTACCAGCCGAAGGTGCTGATGGCGAGCCTCGACCACGCGATGTGGTTCCATCGTCCGTTCCGCGTCGACGAATGGCTGCTGTATTCCTGCGACAGCCCGACCGCGCAATCCGCTCGTGGCCTGGCAAGAGGCATGATCTATGACGCGAAGGGCGTGCTGATCGCATCGACCGCGCAGGAAGGCCTGATGCGCATCCAGCCTGCGGCGGAGACGACCTGATGCGCAGCGTATTCACATCGCCACGGCTGGAGAACGTCGAAGCGGTCGCGAAGATGCTGGAAGACGCCGGCATCGAAGTGCGCGTCAGCCAGGATCGTTCATACAAGGGCAACCGGCGCCGGCCTTTCAGTTATCGCGACAGCGCGAATCAGGCCGGGGACAATCCGCAAGTGTGGGTGATCAAGGCCGAGGACCAGCCGCGCGCGCGCGCGCTATTGCGCGAAGGCGGATTGATCGATTCGACACGGCCCGAGTCCAGTCAACCAGTTTCGTATCTACCGCCGTCGGCGACGGCACCGATCGCGCGCAAACCGGATCGCCGCGCGTCGGTCGTGATGCGGATTCGCTTGCTGCTGCTCGGGATCATCACCCTGCTGTCGATCCTGATCCTGAGCGGCGTGCTGTACCGCTGACGTCCAAAACGCAAACAGGCGCCGGAGCGCCTGTTTGCTGCCCACATCCGACCGCGACGAATGGTGGAAGCGCTTCTCAACAGCGAAGCTGGTAAATGCAGAAAACGCAGGAGCGGTTTTCGGCCCTGTGGGTCGGATGCTTGCTTTTACTAAGTTCGATCAGCGCGGCGGCAGCGCGAACTCGGCCGGTTCCACCGAACCGTCGTGGTTCTCGTCGAAGAACGCAAACGATGGCGCAAAGCGCGGGAAGGCGGCGGTGAATTCGGCCTGGCTGAGCTTGCCATCCTTGTTCGTGTCGGCCTTGGTGAACAGGCCTTGCATCTGCTGTCCGCGCCCGGCCAAAGCCTGCTGAGCTAGCGCCGTGGCGCCCTTCTGCATTTCGTCCTTGCTGACGAAGCCATCGTGGTTGGCGTCGAAGGCCTTGAAATTGCTGACCACGAACGGCATGCCGCCGGCCTTGGCTTCTTCCGCGCTCAGTTTGCCGTCATGGTTTGCGTCGGCCTTGGCGAAAGCGTTCATGCGGGACTGCACGCCAGTCTGCAGTTGCTGTACCAACTGTCCACGCCACATCGCCTTGACCTCGGACATCGTGATCGCACCATCGTGATTCTGGTCGATCGCGTCGAATGCCTTCGCGACTCCCGACACCGCGGCGGCTTCCTGCTTGTCGATGCGGCCATCGTGGTTCTTGTCCAGGTCGCCGACCCAGACCATCGTTGGTCCCTTCGCTGCGGCTGGGGTTGCGCCCTGTGCGAGGGCGGCGATCGGGCAGCTGGTCGCGACCAGGACCAGCAGCGGGCTCAGGCGAAACAGGGGCGACATCGTGGTGCGAGTCATCGGCGAATCCCAGTGTGGAGTAAGGCGCCACTATAGAGGCACATCGTCGCGGGCGAAACAGCCACGCGAATTCGCCGTCGATGCGGACAACAACACCCCGCATCCGGCCAGCCGCATGGGTCAGCAGTCGCCTCGGGCCACGCCAGCTTCCGCCGGATTCCATTGGACTACCATGGCGGCATGGGCATTTATCGCACCGGCGAACATCCCTGCGGCTATTTCGCCGATCGCGTGGCGCGCGATTTGGTGCTGGATCCGCGCGATCCTGCCCTTGCCGAGGCGTACCCGACCGCACTCCTGCAGGGCTTCCGTCGTTCAGGCGGCCATGTGTACCGGCCGAATTGCCCGACCTGCCGTGCCTGCGTACCGGTGCGCCTGTGCGTCCGCGACTTCCGCCCGGATCGCAGCCAGCGCCGTTGCCTGCGCGACAACGCCGACATCGCAACGCGGATGCTGCCGGCGCTGCGCACCGACGAGAACTTCGCGCTGTACCGGCGCTACCTGCAAGCGCGCCACGGCGATGGGCCGATGGCCGATACCGACGAGGAGGACTTCGACGAGTTCGTCGCCAGTGCGTGGAGCCCGACCCGGTTCATGGAATTGCGTCGCGATGGCCGATTGCTCGGCGTGGCGATCACCGATGTCGTCGAGGATGCGCTGTCGGCCGTCTACACCATCTTCGACCCGGACGAACGCGCGCGCGGCCTTGGCACGTTGGCGATCCTGAAACAGATCGAATTCGCGCAGCACAGCGGTCGCGAATATCTGTACCTCGGCTACTGGATCGACGCGCATCCGAAGATGCACTACAAGGCCCGCTTCAAGCCGCTGCAGGCGCTCGACAGGACCGGCTGGCACGACATGTGACGCTTTCTCCGTCGCAAACGGAGAGGTCCTGAGGCGTCAATCGGATTTCGGCGATGGCGCGCTTGCGGCCGCGGGTGC
>Ga0105240_10009743_pt1 | contig 13566 bp, 8 predicted proteins | sample KBSC54metaG_FD_80426 | JGI IMG/M metagenome (GOLD analysis project Ga0105240, IMG submission 80426) | Corn rhizosphere microbial communities from Kellogg Biological Station, Michigan, USA - KBS C5-4 metaG | ecosystem: Host-associated > Plants > Roots > Rhizosphere > Soil | place: Michigan, USA... | reverse complement strand
GATGGCGGATGTGATGGCAACCCCGGCCCTGGTGGTTGGAGTGCGGTCCTTCGGTTTGGTGAACACGTCCGAGAGTTGGCCGGAGGTGAACCCGCGACAACCAACACCCGCATGGAGTTGCAGGCCGCTATTTCTGCGTTACAAGCCCTGAAGGAGCCGTGTGATGTAACCCTCTTCACCGATTCCGAATATTTGCGTCAGGGCATTACGGAGTGGCTGTCCCGTTGGAAAGCAAACCAGTGGCGGACCGCAGCCCCAATGCCACTTCATAGAGACAACAGGTGGTCGTGTGCCTTGGGAGTGCTCGGAGCAATTCGTTTAAATACTTTTTTGCGCTGGGCCAGCTAAATCCCCGGACCTAGGGGTTGACGGCACGCTGGACAGGGTTCAGCTTTGGTTAAAGGGGAGCTTATGAATTTCACTAGCACATTTCAAAAAATGATTGGCCTGTTTGGCGTTTCGTTCTCACTGCTTGGAGTTGGCTCTGCGCAAACGCCTCCACCTTCCACCCCATCGGTTTCGTCCCTCAGCCCCATGATCTACCCAGCGCAGGGGCAAACCCAGGACCAACTGGATAAAGACAAGGCCGAATGTGACACTTGGGCTCGGAAGCAAAGCGGCTATGATCCCATGGCGGCGGCGCTTCAGGCACAGCAGCCGCCGACCTCTAGCCAACCCGTGCCTCCAGAACCAAGGGGCGGGGTCGTCCGTGGTGGGGCCAGAGGAGCCGCGGCCGGCGCCGCCATCGGCGCGATTGCCGGTGACGCCGGCAAGGGCGCGGCTATCGGCGCCGCCTCCGGGGGAGCCCTTGCCGGTATCAGACAGAGGCAGGCAGGCGCTGCCCAACAACAGGCAACAACTCAACAGCAGGCCGCCCAGCAACAAGCGCTTTCACAACAACAGGGGGTTAATCAGCAGAAATTTGATGCTTATAGACGCGCCTTCAAGGCGTGCATGGAAGCTAAGGGCTACACCGTCCAGTGGTGATCGGGAAAGGGCCGGGCCCCGGCGGTCGGAATGCTCGGGACCAGCTTCCTCCCGGGTCCTTCGATGGCGTTGTGTTGTGTCCATCACCCTGCCCGCCGCAGGTTGGTCCAGCCAGGGTCCCTGACTACCAGCGTCGGGAAGCCCGACTAAACCGCCAAAGCAGGAAAGGCAAAGCTAATCCGACACGGAAACGGCGGCGCTGCGCGAATTGCGGCTCCACTGCTTGGACGCTGCCGGGGGATGCTGCGCACGCTTCAAGGCCAGTTGCCGTTGCTTGAGGAACTCCCGCGCCCGCTGTCGCCCGTCCTGTATCAGTATCTCAATATTCTCAGCTCCCCGGTCGAGCTTCGCCTCCCAGTCGAGCTGGGTAGAGAGCTCCGGTGACATCTCAATGAGCGGAATGTGATAGGGCTTGTCCGAGTCCTCGGCGAACGCTTTCGGGATGCGGACTGCTTTTGGAATTGCAAGACTCTTAAGGAATTCGGGCCTGAAGGCCCCTCCCAAGATCATATCGTTGAGCAATTCGACAAACGCCAGTTGCTGGAAGAGGGAAATGTTGCCCTCCATCTGTTTGCGCCGGTCCAGGATATCGTCGGGAGCTTCGGGAAGAGTCGGCCGCTCCGTCGGCTCGATCTTGATGAGCCAGATTTCGTCCGGGATATTTCCCGCTCCAACGTAGAGCGGCCGGACCAGCGCTTCAATCGGCGGATTATCGGAAAACAGCCCGTCCCAATACGCATCCTTGCCAATCTGGACGGCGGGAAAAATGTTCGGAACCGCGCAAGAAGCCAGGATGTGCTCGACCTGGATCACTTCCTTGCTGGAAACAAATTTTCGCAGTTTTCCCGTCAGCACGTTGGCCGCCCCCAGGACCAGAACGGGCCTGCGTACATGCGGACCCCAGCGGCGGATCTGCTCGAAATCCAGATTGCATTGCAAGGCCTCACGAAAATCCGCGAAGGTTCGGCGATGCCCAAGGGTAAAAAGGCCCGCCAGGTATTTCGCCGTGGGGGAATAGGGGCTCGTCTCGATGGTCGGCACGAACCCCTTCCCGACCAGGCGCAGCCAGGATACCACGGACTGATTGAAGAGGTACTCCGGCATGAACTTCGGCTGGTTGGTCTCCGTCCAGAAGTCCATTAACCGCTGGCATACCGGCGTCTCTCCGGCGTGCAGCGAGTACCAAACCAGCGAGGCGCAGACGGCCCCGCCGGAAGTGCCGCCAAGACTGGTGATTTCGAACTGTTTTTCAATCCCGGCTTCGAACAAGGCTTGGAGCGCGCCCGCCGTGAACGCCGTGTGCGCTCCCCCTCCCTGGCACGCGATGGCAATGGTTGTTTTCATATCAACTGCTTAACGCTCCTTTGTTGCGGCACGGTCGAGCGAGCACGCGGGTGCTGAGCTCCCGGCTTGTATCAGCCAAGTTACGTATGGAAAGCGCTGTGTCAAAGGGGGCTTTCCCGACACCGGGCCCTGCTCGCCGCGAATCCCAACCTGTGGCGTTGCTTCCAGGGGCCGCGCTCAAAGGAACTCCAGACCTCTCGATCAAACTGAACCTCACTTGGGCACCTTGCTCAATATTTAAATCCCCCCAATTCGCCGCGGGAGCTGAATCAGGCTGGTTGCGTAGTACGCCCGCAGGACGTACTAGTAAATCATTGGAGATTGTGCAGTCGCCGGCTTCTATAGTGAGGGTTCGAAACCTTTCGAAAGTTTACCGACAGGGGGAAAGCGAGATCACCGCCCTGAGCAGCGTCTCGCTGGACATTGGTGCCGGCGAGTTCCTGGCGTTGATGGGGCCCTCCGGTTCAGGTAAATCCACCCTGCTCCACATCATTGCGGGTGTCGATCGCCCAAGCTCCGGCACCTGCCGGGTGCAAGACGTAGAAGTGACGCAGCTCAACGAGTCCGCGCTGGCGGACTGGCGCAATCAACACGTCGGGTTTGTGTTTCAGTCATTCAACCTTATGCCGGTGCTCACCGCCGAGGAGAATGTTGAGCTGCCGCTGCTGCTGACTCGGCTGAGCGGGCCTGACCGCCGGCGCCGGGTGGCAACGGCTCTCGCTCTGGTCGGGCTGTCCGACCGGGCCCGGCACCTGCCGCGGCAGATGTCCCAGGGGCAGGAGCAACGGGTGGCCATTGCCCGGGCACTAGTGACCGATCCCACGCTGGTTGTGGCCGACGAACCGACCGGCAATCTCGACTCCCAGTCGGCACGCGACGTGCTCGCCTTGTTACAATCCCTGGCGCGCGACGCGGGGCGAACCGTGATCATGGTCACGCATGATCCGAAGGCCGCCGCGTTCGGTTCACGTACGCTTTACCTTGAAAAAGGCGAACTGCTGGACAAAACGCCAGATTAGCGTCTCAGGCAGCATCTGAGGGTTTCGAAAAAATCTCTCTTCCTTGTTCTTCGGCTGTTGCGCCGGTGCAATCTTGGTATACAATGTTGCCCCTGTTGGAGACCTCCTCGCAGTGACCATCAGCAGTTTCATATTCAAAAATGCCCTGCGGAATCGGCGTCGCGCGACGCTCACGGTTCTGAGCGTGGCCGCGAGCCTTTTTCTGCTCGTAACTCTTCTGGTGGCCCTGCGAGAGATCACCTTGCCGGCCGAGAGCCTGGGCGCCGCTCTGCGCCTGGTGGTGCATAATAAGACCGCCATCGCCCATCTGCTGCCGGTCCGGCAACGCGCCGTGATCGAGCACATTCCGGGCGTCGAAGCGGTCACGCCATTCACTTGGTTCGGGGGCACCTACAAGAGCGACGAGAGCGCAACTTTTGCCCAGTTCGCGATTGACCCCAAGGTCATGCGCCAGGTCTTTGTGGAGGCCCACATGATGGACCGGGAAATCCGCGCTTTCGAACGCGCCAACGATTCCTGCATTTTGGGAACCCTAACGGCGGACGAATTCCATCTGAAGATTGGCGACCGCTTTTCCCTCGAGAGCCGTGAGTTTCGTTGCACGCTGGCCTTCCGCGTCGTGGGCATCTATGCCGGCACGCCGGACGACCGGAACATGTTTTTTCATCAGGATTACCTGGACGCCGCGCGCGGTCATCCGGGCACCGTCAGCATGTGGTTCGTCAAAGTCAAGAGGGCGGCCGATATGCCGGGCGTGATAGCGAAAATCGAAAGCGCGTTCGCCAACACGTCCGCGGAGGTAAAGGCACAAAGTGAGCGGGCCTTTCAACTGAGCTTCGTATCCAGGTGGGGCAACATCAAGGCGCTCGTGATCTGGATCTGTTCGGCGGTGGTATTCACGCTGATGCTGGTTTCGGCCAGCACGATTAGCATGGCGGTCCGCGAACGTTTCCGCGAGCTGGCGGTGCTCAAAGCGCTCGGATTTCGCTGGCGCGAACTGCTGCTCTGCATCCTGGCCGAAAGCTGCGGGCTCTCGCTAACAGGCGCGGTGCTCGGCATCGGCGTGGCGTGCTTGTTGTTCCAGCTTGGCAACATCTCCGACCTGAGCCATGGCATTTTCGTGCGGTTCCAGATGACGCCGCGGATCATCGGTCTGGCCCTGCTGGTCGCCGGCACCCTCGGTGTCGTTGCCGGCATAGGTCCCGGAGTGACAGTGGCGCGCACGAGCGTGGTGGCCGGATTGAAGGGACTGGACTGAGATGAAGCTGAATTCGCTGCCACTCACCTACAATATCCGCAATGTGTTCGTCCGCTGGCGAACGACGCTGGCTACCGTCTTCGGTATCGCCATGCTGGTTTTGGTGTACGTCTGTCTCCAATCGCTGGCGACGGGGCTCCAAAGGTCCAGCCGGGACACCGGTGATCCCCGCAATGTGATAATCCTGCGCAAAGGCTCAAGCGACGAATCCAGCAGCCAGATCACGCGCGACCAGTTTCAAAGGCTGAGATACTGCCCCGAGATCGCAACCGCCCCGAAAGGCCCGCCACTGATTTCGGCGGACGTGCTGACGGTCTTGAGTCTGCCACGTCTTGACGGCTCGGGCAGTGCCACGGTCAGTGTTCGCGGCATGACCCCTGGAGGGATGGAGTTGCGACCGCAGGTCCGACTGGTCCAGGGCCGGTGGTTTGCGCCCGGCTACCGCGAGATCGTCGCCAGCACAAGAGTGGCGCAGCGCTTCTTGCATTGCAATGTCGGTGGCACATTGCGAGCCGGGGGACACGAGCTGCGCATAACTGGCTTGCTTGACGGCGGAGACACCGCGTTCGACTCGGAGCTATGGATGGACGCCGAGGTGGCGCGGGCGGTGTTTGAACTGAAGAATTATTCGAGCGTTCTGGCCAGAGCAGCCAGTTCCGAAGCGGCGCGGGCCTTGATGGTTCGCATTGCTTCGGACAAGGCGCAGCCATTGCGGGCGGAACCGGAGCTCCACTATTACGAGCAGCAAACCCGCGCGGCGTTGCCGATCAAGCTGCTCGGTGAATTCCTTGCTGTGGCCATGTCCGCGGGCGCCCTATTTTCCGCAATGAACACCATGTACGCCCGGGTGGGAGCGCGGACACGAGAGATTGGAACACTGCGCGTGCTGGGGTACCGGCGCCGCACGATCCTGGGGAGTCTTTTGCTCGAGGGCGCCATGCTGGCTGCCGTCGGAGGCGTGTTGGGCTGCGTGGGCGCCATGCTGGTTCAAGCGTGGCTTCTCACTCGCGGCACCTCCTTCGGCACAATGGATTTTTCAACGTTCCAGGAAGTCATGTTCCAATTCCGGCTCACACCGCTAATTCTCTTGAAAGGCCTGGGCCTTGCGGTAGCGGTTGGGGTGGCTGGAAGCATTCCACCGGCCGCGCGCGCAGCCCGACTGCCCGTGATCACGGCACTGAAATCCCTTTAGACAATGAGTATTGAAAAATTGAAAGCCTTGCGAATAGAACCGGAGTTTAAACGCCGGCGCGAACGTCCCTTCCGGCTCATTATCATTGGCATTGTTGGAGTCCTTGGCAGCGCCGCCTTCCTGGCGCGGCCGTGGGAACATGAAAGCCAGCGCATCATGCGGACCGGCCCTACAAGCGCAGCGACAGCTGACGAAATGCCGGATGCAGGCACCACCGCGAACACACCCGGGACCGCGATAAATTCCGCGGACGGTACGGATTCCGCCGTGCTGACCGTCAGTGGCTACATCGTCAATGCTGCGCGAATCCAAATCAGCCCGCGGTTTCTTGGAGTCGTGGAATGGATTGGCGTCAAAAAGGGCGATCCCGTCTTTAAAGGTCAAGTTCTCGCGCGATTGGATGATCGTGATTATAAAGCCAAACTGGTTCAAGCCGAAGGTGCGCTCGCGTCCGCGAACGTCGCCGTCGAGAAGGGCGAACTGGCTTACAAGCGCGCGCACACGCTGACCACGAGCCGCGTCGCTACTCAAGAATCCGAAGATGATGCCCGCCTTCAGCTCGCAGACGCCCGCGCGAGCTTGCAACAGGCCAAAGGCTCCCGTGATGATGCCCAGAGCTACGTGGACTGGTGTACGATCCGCTCGCCCATCGACGGCGTGGTTGTTGAAAAGCTGGTCAACTCTGATGAATTGGTAATGCCACAGAGCTTCGGTGGCCAGGGCGGTCCCAGCACCGCTATCCTCGCGGTCGCCAACCCGCATGAGCTGCAGGTGGAGATTGATGTAAACGAGTCGGACTTGTCGAAGATCAGTCTGAACCAGAAGTGTCTGGTCAGTCCCGAGGCGTATCCGGACCGCCTTTACCACGGCCACGTAGCCGAGATCGCTCCGGAAGCCAACCGCGCTAAGGGCACACTGCAAATCAAGGTGCAGATCGAGTCGCCGGACCGCTATCTCACGCCGGAACTGAGCGCCAAAGTACAGTTCATCGCGCTACCGGACGTCGGCTAGGCAGGCAAAAAAGAATCGGTTCACCATCTTTCTCGCCCGGCTTTGTCAGTGATGACCTCCCTCTCAAAGTTGATGGCGAAATAGCCGCGGTGGTTCTCAACCTTCAGTTTCCCTCCCCGTCGGCCTGACCCTCGAGCAGCAGCCGGCATTCAGCGGCAGTTCATACCTGACTGGGTCTTTAGTGGTATCCACTTTGGGGGAACCGTCGGTTAGCTTCAGCCTCATACCACGAATGAGCGTGCGAACCTTGTTTTCTATTTTCGTCCGGCTGATGAGCTGGAAGATTCTGTGTGTAATCGCGGCGCTGGGATTTTGCTCTGTGGCACCGGCAGCAGCACCTGCGCAACCAGCCAGGCCGGGCGCTTTCTCCCTGGCGCAGCCAATGAAACAATTCCGGCGGCAACAGACGGCCACGTTACTGTTGGATGGAAGAGTGTTGGTCGCAGGCGGGGCACCGTTCCTGCCAGCAGCGACATCGGAGATTTACGATCCCACCACGGGCACTTGGACCAACTCGGGGCGTTTAGCTTTCGGCCGGGAATTTCACACCGCTACTTTATTGCAGGATGGCAGGGTGATCGTAACCGGTGGCCAGACCGCGAGCCAGCTCTTGTCGGCCACTGAGGTTTACGACCCGCCGAGTGGCCGGTGGACAGCCGCTGGCGTTTTGAACGAAGCGCGCGAATCGCACACCGCCACGCTTTTGAAAAGCGGACTCGTCCTGGTGGCGGGCGGTTTTCCAAATCTGTCCAGTGCGGAAGAATTTGACCCCGCGACCGGAGAGTGGGCGATGACAGGCGCGATGAACACGCCGCGATATGGGCATACGGCCACGTTGTTGACGAATGGAACAGTGCTGGTGGCGGGCGGGGTGAACGCCACAGATTTACTCTTAAGCGCGGAGATATACGATCCGGAAACGCGCCTCTGGACCCCAACCGGGCCCATGCAGACTCCTCGCGCGGGGCATACCGCCTCATTGTTGCAGAACGGCAAAGTGCTCGTTACCGGCGGCGATGGTTTCGGCGCACCTTCGGAATTATATGATCCCGCCACTGGCCTATGGACGACCACTGGTAAGGCACCGATAACTCGATTGAACCATGCCGCCACGGTTTTACCCCTCGGCCAGGTGCTGGTGACGGGCGGCCGCGGCGATGGGCCCAACCCGATTGTCTGCGCTTCGGAGCTGTACGACCCGGCCACAGGCTTGTGGTCGCGCGCGGGCGCGTTGAATCTCGGGCGTGACGGACACACGGCGACCTTGCTCTCCAATGGCGATGTGCTCGTGACCGGAGGCCACACTGAGGGAACGACCTTCACGGACAAGGCAGAAGTGTACGACAGTTCCGCGAAAAACTGGGACGCGACCGCCGAGCTGTCGTTCTCGCGCGCGGGGCACCTGGGAGTTTCGCTGGCCAACGGCAAGGTGCTTGTTGCCGGAGGCTTCAGTGGTACTTCTGACTTTGCCCCCAACGCGGAAATCTACGATCCGGTCGGCGGAAGCTGGGAGGTGAGCGGTGGGATGCAAATATCACGCCAGACAGCTATCGCGGTCCTCCTCGGCAATGGGAAAGTTCTGGCCGCCGGGGGCTTTGGCAACGGCCATTTCCTGTCGAGTGCCGAATTGTTTGACCCGGCTGCCGGCCAATGGACCTTCACCGGCTCGATGCGGGACTTGCGCTGGGGCGCTGCCTCCGTCGTGCTTTCTGATGGGACGGTCCTGGTGGCCGGAGGAGATGCCAACGTCTCCAGTTTCCAGAGTGCCGTTCGCACCGCCGAAATCTACGACCCCACAACCGGTAATTGGACCTCTACGGGTTCAATGAACCAGGAGCGGCACTCGTTCACGCTAACCTTGCTGCCGAACCGCAGCGTGCTGGCCGCCGGCGGCAACGGCACAAACGGCGCCGTGGCGTCCGCCGAGGTATACAATCCCACCACACGAGTCTGGACGCCGACCGGTCCACTGCAGACCCCGCGCATCTCCCATACGGCGACACTATTGCCGAACGGGAAGGTGCTGGTCGCCGGTGGCGCTAATCTGGTTGTGGATCAGACCGGCGGCGATCCCGTTGACCCGACCCTCGCCAGTGCCGAGCTTTACGATCCAGCCACCGGGTTTTGGACTCCGACAGGTTCGCTGGGCCAGCCTCGTCAGGTGCATAGCGCCAATTTGCTGCCGGGCGGCAAGGTGTTAGTTGCGGGAGGGGTTAGCTACTTTGGCGGGCTCTTTCCCACCAGTGCCGAATTGTATGATCCGACAACGGGAAAATGGTCACCAACGCTTCCGTTGGTCAGCGGCCGGCGCGATCACATCACCGCTCTACTACCGAACGGGAAGGTCCTGCTGGCCGGCGGATTCAACACCAGCGACACCGGTCCTTCGACGGAGCTCTTCGACCCCGCGAGTGCAGTGGCGATTCCTTTCCAACTTGAAATTCCCAGGAGATTGCCGGCTGGCGTCGTTCAATTCAGCTTCCGAAACACACCTGGGCTGCGCTTCACCGCCTTGAGCACCACAACCATTGAGGTTCCGGTAACCGATTGGGCGGGCCTTGGCCTGGCGAGTGAAATCAGTCCCGGTCACTATCAATTCACGGATGCAGCTCCCGATAGTCCGCGACGCTTTTATGCCATCCGCTCAGAGTGAGCCGTTCCTGGGCGACCTGCAGAGCTGGATTCGCAATGACGCCCTGGCGCCGGATTGGCTGCGCATCGGCACTGACATTACCGGCCAGGGTTCAGTCAACGCCGCGTTCTCGCTTTCTGGCGAATCGGACTCGGATGGTGATGGCGTGGCTGATTCCCTCACCGCACAGCGGGTTTCATTGTGCTGCTGCCAGACCACGAAGACAACAAACAGCAGCGTTAAACCTCTTCGAGCGCTTTGGCGGCATCACCAAAGGCAGGCAGGTGCACGTCCATTTTGTCCATCATCGAGAGGTAAAGCCGGCACATCTGTCGATCCGGCTTTTCTTTGTAGTCCAACACGCGTCCTCCCCGTATGCGGCCACCGGCGCCTCCGAGCATAACCACGGGGAGTTGCGTGGCGTCGTGGCTCCCCGTGAGCATCGAGGAGCAATACATCAACATCGTATTATCCAACAGCGTTCGCGGGCCTTCCTGGATGGAATCCAGTTTGCGCGCAAGGTAGGCAACCTGCTCAAGAAAAAACTGATTTACTTTCAACCAATCCGCCGTGTCGCTGTGCGAAAGGAGATGGTGAATCATGTAATCCACTCCCAGATTTGGGAAGCGCAGCGAGCTGTGGTCGTTGTTCAGCTTCAGCGTGGTAATGCGCGTCGTATCGGTTTGAAACCCAATCACCAGGATGTCGCACATCAAGCGCATGTGCTCGGCAATATCTTGAGGAATGCCGTCAGCCGGGCGCGGAATGTTAGGCTTTTCCAAGCTCGGCCGCCAACCTTGCAACTCGCCCTTTTGACCGGCGTTTTCGATGCGCTGCTCCACATCCCGAACGGACTCCAGATACTCGTCGAGCTTTTGCTGATCGTTCGCGCTGATGTGTCGCCGCAAAGCCTTGGCGTCGCAGAGCACGGCGTCGAGAACACTTTCATCGCCTTTGCTCACCTCATCCTTGAACAACCGGTCGAATGCCAGGGCCGGGTAAATCTCCAGCGGTGTCGGAGTCGTCGGCGAGCTCCACGAGATGTGCGAACTGTAGAGCATCGAGTAGTTTTTGTGGACGGATGGATTCGATTTCTCGCAGCCCAGGACGAGGCTGGGGACTTTGGTCGAATGCCCGTAACGCTGCGCGAGCAACTGGTCGATGCTGGTGCCGGAGCGAATCTCGCCGCCGGAGGCCAACGGAGCGCCGGAGAGCAGGTTGCCTGTCTGAGAGCTGTGAATGTTCCCTTTTTGGGCCTCCTCGTTATAGAGACCGCGGATGAACAAAAGCTTCTCCCTGAAATCAGTGAGCGGCGCAAGGACGCGGCCGAGTTCCATCTCTTTGCCGTCGCCTTTCGCCCACCATTCCTTCGAGTGAAAGCCGTTGCCAGAAAATACTACGGCCAGTCGGACCGGCGCCTCGCTGGAAGGCTTGCTCACCGAGGATGGTGTGTCTCCCCAAACGTTGAGCGATTCCATCCATGGCAGCGCCATCGTGACGCCCAAGCCTCGAAGAAAAGTGCGGCGTGAGAATTGGTGGGTTATCATGGGTGCTGATTTTCAGTATTATATCATGATCTTCGCGCAAGCCCTAAGGAAGATTTTCCGCGTTAATCTTCGCTGGCCATTTCCTTCCCTCGAATTTCGCGGAATTGCCGGCTACGCACCAGGGCTTCCACAACGGCGCTGAACCGGTAATTCCGGGCCTCGAGCTGCCGCTCCATCTCGGCCAACAGCGGCCTGTCCGACAGCATGACCCCTCGGCCGAGCGCGTATCCAAGCAGCTTCCGGTTGAATTGCGTTAGGACCGCGGGGCGCTTCTTGGTGAGAAGATAATCGCGCAAACCCTGAGCATCATCCACGGTTGTGCCGTCGAAGACTTTCGTTCGGGTTTCGATCGTCCGACCACCCAGATCTTTGGTTCGCCATCGGCCGATGGCATCGTAACTCTCCAGGGCGAAACCGTACCCATCGATGCGAATGTGACAGACCGAGCAACGTGGGTCATTGCTGTGTTGCTCGACCAGTTGCCGCACGGTTTTCGTGTCAGTGGCCTCCTCTTCGGGCAGTTTCGGTACATCTTTCGGGGGGCGGGGGAGCCGGTCTCCCAGGATCACTTCGGACACCCAATTGCCGCGCAGGATGGGGCTGGTGCGCGACGCCCCTGATTGTTTGGCAAGAGTCGCGCCAAAGCCCAGAATGCCCCCGCGACCGTACTTTTTAACTCCCTCTACGCGCCGCCACTCGGGCCCGGTCACACCGGGGATCCCGTAATGCTCGGCCAATGCACCGTTGAGAAATGTGTGGTCGGCATCCAGGATCGAAAGGACGGACGCGTCCTTGGAGAACAGGTCGGTGAAGAAACAGATCGCCTCCTCGTACATCGCCCCGCGCAAACCGGCAAAGGTGGGGAAATAACGCTCGTTCTTCTCGTCCAGGGACTCAAAATCATGAATCTGCAGCCATGAACAGGCGAACTCGGTCGCGAGGCGGCGCACGCGTGGGTCGCGGAGCATGCGACGTGCTTGGGCGGCGAGCACGTCCGGGTCTCGGAGTTTGCCCGTTGCGGCCGCGGCGCGGAGCTCGACATCCGGAGCCGAAGACCAGAGGAAATAGCTCAAACGCGTGGCCAGTTCCCAATCGTTCAACGGCCCAGCCTGGTTGCCGGGCGGCGGCTCCTCGGTGCGATAGAGAAACGCCGGCGTAACCAGCAGCCTCGCGAGTGTGAGGCGGATGGCGCGGTCATGCGGGATCTCTTGTTCGCGCAGTTTTTGATACAGACCATGCAGGTCGTCCTTTTCTGCGGCCGTGAGCGGACGCCGATAAGCGGTTTCGGCGAACTTCAGCACGGCGTTTAAGTGAGCGGGCTGCGTCTCAACGAGCAGCTTCCTGAATACTTCGGCGCGCTGCTGGATGGGCTGGCGAAGCGGTTCGAAGGCGCTGGGATCGGCATCCTGCGTGGCAAACTGCCAGAGCTGCTCGAACCCATCGACCAACTTGAGCGCGTCCTGGCTGATGAAGTGCAGCTCGGCCCATAAACGGTCAAGCTCCGCGGTTTGCGCATCGTCCAGCATGAGCTGCCGTAGAAACTCATCTTCACGATAGTAGAGCGTTAGTGTGACGACTTCGTCGACCGGGACGATTTTCGTGTAACAGAGCGCCGCTGGGAACAGGCGGCGAAATTCTTCAAACGCCGTTTCAATGCGCTTTCGCGCAGCGCTGCCGTCCCGTACGAGAATTGGTGAATCGGACTCCACTGGGCGTTCGCCATCGGACCAGGTGCTTTTGACTCCCTGCTCTTTGGCAACACCCGCAATCAATCCTGAAGTCCCCGGCCGGGTTGTCAGCACCTCCATTTGAACACTGCCTTCAGCGCCGGCCGCTTCGTCCAGGGTTGCGGTGGCCATAAATTCGCAACCCTCCACCAGGTCCGCCGGCAACCTCACGGGGATGACGGACGGGGCTTTAACACCTAGGCTGGTATTCCCAATGGTGCCACCATTGGGAAGCCTGCCGAATAGTGATGGATCCAGGCCCCAATCGCTGCCCGCGGACGTGCCACTGCCCTGTTGCTCTTGAGCCGCAACGAATGCTGCCTGGGCGGGGCTTTTGCGAAGAATGAATCCCAGCAGAGGGCCGTTCAACGAAGTGAGCTGGCGGTAGAGCCTATCGTCGGGCGAATCCTTGGCGAGGCCAGCTCCGCCTCGGGCCAACAATTCTTGCAGTTGATTGGCGAGGATCTGCTTCTCGGCGCTCAGGGCACTCGATTGCCATCTGGCGAGCAGCGACCCCGCAGGAAGCACCGACTCGGCGCCATTGGCTGTATCGGGCTCGCTGTAGAAGTGCCAAACCCCGGGGTTGCCAAGACTGTCCGCGTGGGGATTGCCGGCCAGGATGTCGGGTGAAACATCCCCCGCTAGGTCCCAGTGACGAGTGCCGTCGCCGAGGGTCAGATCCACCGCGGTCAGATCGCAGGAGTGGTTTCCGTCGCGCGGCCCGACGGCAAATGCAATCACATCGCCGGGCTGCACCGACAGGTTGTCAAACGGACCAAGTTTGATTTCATTCGGACCCTGGGCCGTGCCGGTTGCCAGCCGCTGGCGGGAGCTGCCTCGCCGCAATTC
>Ga0105240_10009741_pt1 | contig 13567 bp, 11 predicted proteins | sample KBSC54metaG_FD_80426 | JGI IMG/M metagenome (GOLD analysis project Ga0105240, IMG submission 80426) | Corn rhizosphere microbial communities from Kellogg Biological Station, Michigan, USA - KBS C5-4 metaG | ecosystem: Host-associated > Plants > Roots > Rhizosphere > Soil | place: Michigan, USA... | reverse complement strand
TCCCAGACCTTGGCGCGCTCGATCCCCTGAGGCTCCCGCCAATGGCCCCGAAAAGCCTGTGTGGCGACCTGAAAACTCACTTCCGGGCTGTCCTTGATGTTGAGGTACCAGGCGGGATGGAGCGCGCCAAGGTCTGGGAGTTCATGGTAGGCGTATTCCCGCCTTACAAGGGCTACCAGGAGTCCACCGAGCGCGAGATTCCGCTCGTCATGCTCCGCGCCGAGCAGGAGATCGACAGCTTCAAGCCCTGATCCAGCGGGGAATCACGTTGTCGGGACCCACCGGGGAGTCGTGCTCCTCGACGATGCACACGGGGTTGCTGTTGGTCGCGAACAGCTTCCTCTCATCCTCCAGGCGGGCCTGGAGGAACTCCGGATTGGCGAGGCCCTTCATGGCAGCCTCGAAGTCCTCCCGGGTGTTCCACCAGATTTCCATGATGCAGTCATAACCGGGGTGAATGACCTCGCCCGTGAGCGGGTTCTTTTCCGGTGTGATGTAGCGCCGCACATAGCGCTGCGCATTGGGCAGCGCGGGCTTGGCTCCCATGCGCCTGGAAAGCTGGGAATGTTGGTTCTCGTAGTAGTCCATGAATTCCTGCGGCGTCATGTCCGGACGACGCTTGAGGAACACCACCTGCTTGATCATGGCGCGTAACCGAGCAGGGACTTGACCTCCAGGTACTCGTGGAAGCCGAACTCACCCCATTCACGTCCATTGCCGCTGCGCTTGTAGCCGCCGAATGCCGCATGGAAGTCGAACCCATCGTTGATTGACACCCAACCCGCGCGGATCTGGCGGCCGACCGCGCGAGCCTTGTTCAGATCCGCTCCTGCCACATTGCCGGCAAGGCCGAATGGCGAATCGTTGGCGATCTGGATCGCCTGGTCCACCGTGTCATAGCCGATGATCACCAGAACCGGCCCGAAGATCTCTTCGCGCGCAATCACCATGTCGTTGGTGACGTTGGCGAACACCGTGGGCTTGACGTAGAAGCCCTTCATCAGCCCGTCCGGCCGACCGGGGCCGCCGGCGACGAGTGTGGCGCCTGCTTCAATCCCCTTCTGGATATAGTCCTGGATCGAGTTGAACTGCGCTTTTGAGACCACCGGACCCATGGCGAAATCACCGAGAGGGTCACCTACGGTAACCGCGGCAGCCGCGTCGCCCGCCGCCTTGATGGCCTCGCTCATGCGCGAGCGCGGCACCAACATGCGCGAAGTCGCACTACAGGTCTGACCGGAATTGATCATCATGCCCGTGACGCCCTGGGCCACATTTTTGGCCAGGTCGGCGTCATCGAGCACGATGTTGGCGCTTTTGCCACCCAACTCCTGACACACACGCTTGACGGTGGAGGCCGCATTTTTCGCGACTTCGATGCCCGCGGATTCCGAGCCGGTAATCGAGATCATGTCGATGCCCGGGTGAGTGGCCATCGCCGCGCCCACGACCGAGCCCTTGCCCTGAATGAGATTGAACACGCCGGCCGGAACGTCCGCGGCGTCAAATATCTCGGCCAGGATCTGCGCCGAGAAATGCGACTCCTGGGAAGGCTTGAGCACGATGGTGCAGCCGGTGGCCAACGCCGGGAAAACTTTGACCGTGACCTGGTTGATGGGCCAGTTCCACGGCGTGATCATGCCGCAGACACCGATCGGCTCTTTCACGATCAGTGTGGCTCCGCGCTGTTCCTCGAACTTGAAACTCTTCAGGATCTCGATCGCGGTCGCCAGGTGGCCCGCTCCAAGCCCGATATGAAAGCCGCCGGCGAGGACTTTCGGCGCTCCCATCTCTTCGGTGACCGCGGCAGCGAGATCGGCCGAGCGCTTCTGATATTCGACCTGGATACGCTCGAGAACTTTGAGCCGCTCCTCGCGGCTGGTCTGCGACCAGGTGGCGAAAGCCTTGCGGGCAGCCGTGACCGCGCGATCAACATCCGCCGGCGAGCCGAGCGCGATCGTGCCGGAAATCCGCTCAGTCGCCGGGTTTACGGTGTTGACTGTCCGCAGCTCGACGGGATCGACCCAACGGCCATCGATGTAGAACTTCAGATACTCGCGCATGACTCGCCCCTTTGCCTGAAACTATTGAGTCCCTTCCGCGTACCAGGTCCTGAATTCGTCGTAGTTCGGCATGCCCTTGTTATCCAGGCCGCCGTGATTGGCGACCGGATCGATCGGCACGTGAATGACGGTCGGCTTGCCGCTGGCGAAGGCTTTTTTGATGGCAGGTCCCAGCTCCTGCGCCTTCTCGACAAACATCCCCTGGCAACCCAGGCCTTCCGCGATCTTGTCGAAGCGAACGCTCTTGCTCCAGTGCACGCCGGGCTCGGTCGAGTTGCCGTGGCCGAAGGTGCGCTTGTAGACGCCCACTTCCAGGCCCCATTGATTGTCGACGCCCACGACGGTGACCAGCGGCAGGTTGAGGCGTGCCGCCGTTTCCAACTCACCGATGTGGAACAGAAACGCCGAGTCGCTGGTCAGGAATAACACCGGACGCTGCTTACCGTCCGCGACAGAAGCGCCGATCGCATAGGGTAAGCCGGTACCCAGGTGGCCGAAGTTCTGATTCCAGATGACATCGTTCGGTTTGCACTGGGAGTACGTCCACTGAAAGATCACCGTGGCGCCGCCGTCGCGGACCAGGATGCCGTTTTCGGGGAAAGCCTTGGTTGACTCCACCACCCAACGCGCCGTGTGCATCGGACCGCTGCTGTCTGGCGCGCTCGCGGCGAGATCGGTCAGTCGTCGTTTGTCGGCCTCGATCCAGTTCTGCAGGTCTGCCGAAGGTTTGCGTGGATGATCCTGCAACCCCGCGCTGAGCTGTGGAACGACTGTGCGCAGGTCACCGACCAGCGGTACGTCGACGGGGCGGTTGACCCCGATCGCGGCCGGATCGAGCTCGACATAAATCCATTTGCGGCTGGCGTTGTTTTCCGCCCAGTGCCGCCATTTTCCGTAGTGGACGGGCTCGCCCAACTCGGTGCCGATGGCGATACACAGGTCGGACTTCACTACAGCCTCGACGGCCGCCTTCGAGAAGCCATAGGGAAAGGTGCGATCCTCGAGACCCTTGATGAAGGAAGTGCCACCGGAGGTCTGGATCACCGGGCAGGCCATGAGCTCCGCGAGGGCCTTCACCTGCTCACCGCCACGCGAAGTGTGTACGGCGTGACCGACCAGCAATATCGGGCTCTTGGCTGCCTTGATCAGCCCCACGGCTTTGGCAACCATGTTGGCGTCAGCGCCCGGCTTCACCAGGCGATACGCCTCGGGTGCCAGTGCGGCAGGCACGTCCAGATCCTGTTGAATCACGTGCGCGGGATATTCGATGTAGACCGGTCCCGGTGTGCCCGACTGCGCGACCCGCAAGGCGTTGCGGATGATTTCATCCGTCTGGTCGGCGTATTCGATGCTGGCGCTGTACTTGACCGAGTTTTCAAACAGTCCCATCTGCTTGATGAACTGGATCCGGCCGCGGCGAACGCGCTGTTCGGTCACACGGGCCCGCTGGCCGCCGAGAAAAATGACGGGGGAGTTCTCGACCCGGGCGCACATCATGGCGCCGGCCGCGTTGGCGATACCCGGCCCTAAGGTCGCGATGCAGACAGCCGGCTTACCGGTCATGCGGGACCAGGCCTCGGCCATGAAGCCGACCGACAGCTCGTGGTGTGGCGCTATGACGTTCCAGCCGCGCTTCTCCGCTTCGACGAACAGGTGCACGAAGTTCGGATCCGGGATACCGAAAATGGTGTTGATACCCTCGGCTTCGAGCAACTGCAGAATGCGCTGATAGACTTTGACTGACATGTTCGGATTACTCGCTCGGCAGACGGCGTCCTGCGCCGGTGCCCATGTATTGGGCCAGATTGCGGTGGAAGTTGGTCACTTTCCGTTCCTGGTGCGGGTTGGGCAAAGTGCCGCGGAAGCCGCGTGAGCGCATGCCCTTCTGTACCGCCACCATGTTCGAGAAGTCCTGCGCCAATACGTAGCCCCACTTTTCCGCGGTGGGCTCCGCGTTGACCCACTGGGTTTGCGGCTCTTGACCCGGCGGGAAGCGCTCGATTGCGTAGGACTCGAAAATGCACTGGTGCGGATTGTCACCGTAAGGCCGCGCGCGGTAGCAGAGGGCGAAGGTGATTCCCTGGAGGATCGACATGTTGGGGAAAATGCTCCAGGCCAGACCCGCGTCCGACATCTGTTCCGGAGTAATGGTCGGCCAGATCACGCCGCGCGCGGCATCGTCGGCGCGGGCGCGGGCGAGCCAGTGTTTGATGACATCCGGCGCGGGAGTGCCTTCGGGCAATTCATCGACAAGCCGTTTTGCGGCGTTTACCAGCGTCTCGGTGGTGCTCGCGTTGTTTACAGTGGTGTAGATTTCATTTTGCAGCTCGTAAGTCGAGATGCGCGGATCCTTGCCTTTTCCTGCCCGGGTGATGGTGCTGCTCTGTTTCATCTTGAGGGCGGGATCACGCTCGTCGAAGCCGCTGACACCGTGGAGTCCGTGCGCCTTGCTGTAGGCGTAGTACTGGCCATACTTGAGTAACTGCGTGTGCGTGCCTTCGACGTGGTAGGGCTCCATGAAGGCTTCGATGGCCGTCTTCCAGTTGCAGTCGAAGATGACCCACTGGCGCCACTTGTAGCGCATCTTCTGGAATTCGAACGGGTCGAGGATGGAAGCGGCTGGCTCGAGAAATTGCCGTAGCGGGCCGCAGTTCGGATCCATGTTGATAAAGATCCAGCCGCCCCAGGTATCGACCTTGACTTCACTCAGCCGCGTGCGCCGCGCCGAGAGGGCGCCTTTCCAATCCGGCTCGTCGAGTTTGAACGTACATTGGCCGTCCAGGTCATAGCGCCAGCCGTGGAAGCCGCACACAAACCCTTTCTTGTGGCCGTGAGCGCAGTGGGCGCCGGGAGGCGCATCGATGAGGCGCCGGCCACGATGCGAGCACACGTTGTGGTATGCCTTGAGCGTATCGGGTGCCGAGCGAACGATCACGATGGAGTCGGCCCCGATGTCGTAGGTCAGGTAGTCCCCGACATTCGGAATCTCCTCGACCCGGCCCGCGTGCTGCCACACCTTCGACCACAACCTGTCGCCTTCCGCCCGGGCATACTCTTCCGAGATATACGCTTCTACCGGGAAGGTGAGCGGTTCCGACAGGTCTTCAACACTGATATTGGTCAAAGTGTCCACGACGTCCTCCTACTGGTTTCCGATGCTGAGTCCCTGCAAGTCCCCTTTGTCGCGCCAGTCCTGCAACAATTTCTGGAAGGCATCCCACCCGGGCCCGTAGATCCGGAAGAGGGCCCATTTCGGCTTCGTCTCACCCTCATTGTTGAAATAGCTGGGCGGACACGCTGCCACGAAACCGGACATGTCGAGCTCCATCTCCTGGAAGTGGCGCACGTAGTCGTCCTGCGCCTGCCGGGTCGGCTCAGCGACCGTGGCGCCACGCTTCAACACTTCGCTGATGATGTGGGCAATGTGCCGGCCCTGTTGACCGAACTGCTCGGTCACCGAAGCATTCAGTCCGCCCTGGATGTAGCCAATGTAAAACTGGTTCGGGAAGCCGTGGGTCATGGTGCCGTGGAGGGTCAGGGGGCCCTCGGCCCAGTGATCATAGATCGACTGGCCCCCGCGGCCTTGGATCACATCGATGGCCCAACGACGATTCAGGTCGCTGGTCACTTCGAAGCCGCTGGCGAAGATCATGCAATCGACGTCATAGGTCCTGCCATTGGCAACGAACCAATTCTCGGTCAACTTCTCGACGCCTTTGGTCTCCGCGACATCGATCAACTGCACGTTGGGACGGTTGAAAGTCGGGTAAAAGTCGTCGCTGGAGAGCGGCCGTTTGCACAGGAACCGGTAGTAGGGCTTCAATGCCTCGGCGGCGACCGGATCCTTGACGAGTTGGGCCACCCGGCGCCGCAGGCGCTCCATCACCCGATAGTCGACGGTTTCGCGCCGCTCCATGAATTGCAGCGGCGTGAGGTTGGGCCAGCCCTCGGCAGCCAGCTCGGCGTGCAGGTTACGGGTGATCTCGGTCCAGATGTCGCAAATGAGGTCGGTCTCGCCCGGGGCCAGAAACTCCATCGCGGCACGATGAAAGTTGGCCATGCGCTGTTTCTGCCAGCCCGGCGTCAGCGATTGCACCCAGCTCGAGTCCGTGGGTGGATTGGGCCGCTCGTCGACACTCGAGGGTGTACGCTGAATGACGTACAGGTGTTTGGCGTATTTGCCGAGGTAGGGGATCGCCTGAATGGCGGTCGCGCCGGTGCCGACAATGGCCACGCGCTTGTCGGCCAGCTTTTCCAGGACGGGTTTGCGGTAGCTGCCGCCGGTGTAATCATAGTCCCAGCGAGCGGTATGGAATGTTTTTCCCTTGAACTGCTCGATGCCGGGAATGCCTGGAAGCTTCGGCATGTTGAGAACGCCGCAAGCGAGGATCACAAAGCGGGCGCGGATATCGTCGCCCCGATTGGTGCCGACCCGCCAGCGTTTCAGATCTTCATCCCAACGCAGCGTGTTGACCAGGGTATGAAACAGGGCTCGCTCGGCGAACCCGAATTCCCGGGCGATCGACTGGCAATACTGCTGGATTTCCCAGCCGTCGGCGAATTTCTTCGACGGCATGAAGCCGGTTTCTTCCAACAGCGGCAGGTAGCAGTAGGACTCGTTGTCGCATTGGATGCCGGGATAACGATTCCAGTACCACACTCCGCCGAAGTCGCCCGCCGTATCCACGTTACGGAAGTTGGTGACGCCTGCCTTCGTGAGGTGATAAGCAGCCATGAGGCCGCCCCAGCCGGCGCCCAGAATGATGACGTCGATCTCCTCGGTGAGCGGCGCGCGCTGTTGAACGGGGGTGTGAGGGTCGGCGGCGTGGCTGCCGGCTATCGGCCCGGTCGGTCTGAAATACTGCTTCTGGCCATCGGCGCGCAGGCGCTTGTCGCGTTCCCGGCGGTACTTCTCCCTGAGGGCAGGGATATCGATGTCGCTGGGCGTCTGTGTCGGTGCGCACGTCATTAGCATCCCCCTCGAACGGCACCCGCGATCATATCTATGATCAACAGTGGTGTCTATAATGAGGGGCGGAGCGCCAGTACGCTGCCTTCAGCGTCACCCGAGACGTAAAGTGTGCCGTCGGCGGCGGCGGTAATGCCGGCAAACGGGCCCATGGGCCCACAGAACCCGCCGATTCCGCGCAGGAATTTCGGCGTCACTCCGGGCGGCGCTCCGACCGGGAGGTCGGTGACGATAGTGCGGCGAATGTGACCCTCTATGTTGTATTCGACGAGCTCCTTGGCGGCAGTGTCGACGACATACAACAGTCCGTTGCACAGTAGTACGCCCTGGGGCCGGCGCAACCCATCCAACACCGTCTCGGCCCGGCCGCGGTGTAATTTGATCACCCGCCCGGCTCCGGATTCAGATACGAGACAAGTGCCGTCCGGGCCGATCGTGACGCCCATGGGTTGGTTGAGGCCGGTGGCCAGCTCTTCCACTTTGCCCCCGCAGACCGAGAGCACCCGCCCGGTGCCGAGTTCCGCGAACACCACGGCGCCTCCTGGCGCGACCGCTACGCCGTAGAGTTGGTCGAATCCCTGCGCGAGGATTTCGCTCTCGCACTTGGCTGGCCGGTAGCGTGCGACTGCGCCAGCGCCGGTCGTTACAATAATCTCGCCGAGTCCGGCGGAGGCGGCCAGGCCGCGGCTGTATCCCGGGTACCCGGGCGTAAACAACATCCCCGCAACCGGCAACGGCAGGTGACCCTGCGCCGGCGGGTTACCTGGCTGCAACGCATAGGAATAGGGGCCATCGGCAACGTAAAGGACTCCATCCCTGCCCATCGCCAGGCCCAGCGGCCAGTTGAGGCCGTCCGGCACCAGCGAACGCAGCTCTCCACCGGGTAGGATCTCGTTGATCTGTCCCGAAATACTCGATGCGAACAGCCGCTCACCCACGAAGGTCAGATTGTCCAGCCCCGGGGCGATATCAGCGAGCACGGTCCGCTCGCCGTTGCGAGGATCGATTCGCAGCACCTGGCCGCTCGCGACCTGCGTCGAGACGATATAACCCTTGGAATCAAACTTTACGGCGTCCGGTACGCCAAGATCGCGGGCAACCGTCTCCGGTTTGCCCCCTTGCAGATCGACGCGCCAGATCTCATTCGTTGCCATGACCGGAAAGTAAAGCCGTCCGTCCGGCCCTACCTCCATGGCGTTGGGCATAGGCACGTTCTCGAGCAGCACCCGTGGGGCGCCACCGTTACGATCGAGCTCCATGATCCGACCATCGATCCGGCATTCACCGGCCAACAGGCGCCCCTGGTGGAAGGCGATGGGATTCGCGCCAGGCATGTCGCCGTAGAGAACCCGAGTCGCGCCGTCAGGCGCGCGCACACTGACGCGGCCTTCGGTGATTTCGGTGGCGTATAGGTTTCCCTGGTCGTCGAAGACCAGGTCGTCGGGCGCGACGATGTCCGCCCCCATCGCACTGATGGTTTCGATCTCACCGGTCGTGACATCGATCGCGCTGATCTGGCTGCCTGACACCTGCGCCACGTAGATGCGGCCATCGGGACCGGTGCGCACGCCATTCGCGCCGAACAGGCGGCTCGGCCGGGTGAGCCGTTTCAGGGTCCATCCGGAGGTGAGGCTGGGTGAGCTTCCAGTGTAGCGGCCGTTTTGCAGCGACATCGTGTTGGTCCTCTACTATAGCTTGCGGTGGATAGTATTCACTATCGATGGTGCGCGCGCGACTGGAGAAGTGCGTTGCGCTGTCGCCAAACATCAAGACGCAGCCGTTGGGTGCCTCCTAGAATTACCGAGGGGCAGCCTGACTGTCAGGTTTGAAGTGTCATTGAGTTTCAGCTTATGGAACAGAATCCACTGAGGTTTGACGGCCGCATTGTCGTGGTGACCGGTGCTGCCGGCGGCGGCATTGGCACGAGTGTCACGCGGAAGCTTGCGGAAGCCGGAGCCACGGTCGTGGCGGTAAGCCGCTCCCAGGAGAAGATCGCGAAGAACATTGCGCCTCTCAGGGCGCGTGGGTTGTCGATCGTGCCGGTAGTGGCCGACATCTCGACCGATCAAGGCGTAGCCGCCACCCTGCAGGAAATCCGGCGCACCAAGGGCACGCTTTACGGCCTCGCCAATGTTGCAGGCGGTGCGGCGGGGACGACCTGGATGCGGGCCACCCGCGTCACCCGGGAGGACTGGCGGGCGCTGTTCAATCAGAACCTCGAGACCATGTTCTTCATGAGCCAGGCCATTGCCGCGGAATTGCGGGAAAAAGGTCTTCCAGGCTCGATTGTGTCGGTTTCCTCCATCAGTGGGATGAACAGCGCACCTTATCATCTTGCCTATGGTGCCGCGAAGGCCGCCATTGTCGCGGTGACGCGCACTCTTGCGGTTGAATTCGCCCAGGAAAATATCCGTGTCAACGCCGTTGCTCCCGGAACGACTCTGACACCCGGAGCGAGTGCGTACATCGATGACGATCCGGAGCGCGATCGAAGGGCGGTCGCCATGGGACGCCGTGCCCACGCGGACGAGCAGGCGGGTGCCATTCTGTTCTTTCTCTCCGACCTGTCGAGCTACATCACGGGTCAGACAGTGTTGGTCGACGGCGGCCTGAATCTGAAATGGACGCACCTCGGCGCTGACAACACGTCCCTGTTCCTCAAGGACGAGTCCTTCCGCACGGCGATCAAACGCTGGTGAGCCCGGCACGAGATGGAGGCGGTGCCGAGGCGTCTCGTACTGGGTGTGATCGGACACGTCGATCACGGCAAGACCGCGTTGGTTCGCGCACTCAGCGGCCAGGATACGGACCGGCTGGCCGAAGAGAAACGGCGCGGAATCTCCATCGCGCTCGGATTTGCCAGCCTGTGCCTCGCACCGGACACCCACCTTGACCTGATTGATATGCCTGGGCATGAGCGCTTTGTGCGCACCATGGTTTCCGGGGCAACAGGGATGGATGCCGTACTGTTGGTTGTGGCCGCCAGCGAAGGGATCAAGCCCCAGACGGTCGAGCACATCCATATTGCGAGCTTACTTGGGGTGCGTCGGGCCGTGGTGGCGATCAGTAAGGCTGATCTGGTGTCATCCGAACAGGCCGCGCGGACGGCGGAGGCGGCGGTGCAACTGCTCGCCCGGTTCGGTGTGCAGGCTCCGGCGCCTGTCATGACCTCGGCGCTCCAGGAAAGAGGGCTCGAGGAATTACGTGGGACCCTCAAACAACTGGCCTACATCCAGCGACAGCGTCCCGGCGACGGCTTGGTCTTTCTGCCGATCGACCGCGCGTTCAACATTGTCGGCCACGGCCCGGTTGTGACGGGAACCCTTCGTGGGGCGGCTGTGACCGTCGGGGACACGCTGGAACTGTTGCCGCTACATCGAGTGGTCCGGGTCAGGGGAGTGCAGGTTCACGGAGCACCGGTGGGCACGGCTGTGCCCGGTCAACGTGTGGCCCTGAATCTGCGTGATGTTGAAATCTCCGATCTCGAGCGTGGCATGGTACTGGCCGCTCCTGACAGCTTGGCGCTGTCCGACCGGCTGACGATAGCTATTCGAGCCGTGGACGGCGCTCCGCCTTTGAAAAATGCGATGAGGCTGCGCGTGCTGTTGGGTACCTCCGAGCTGGAGGCTCGCTTGCGCCTGTTGGATAGGGACGCCCTCGAGCCTGGACAGTCCGGGTTCGCGCAACTTCACTGTGAAAGGCCGGTCGCGCTCCCTGCAGGCGAGCATTGCGTCCTACGGCTCCCATCCCCGCCGCAGACGGTCGCGGGAGGCAGACTCCTGGAGTCTGGAATGCGACGCCAGCGACGCAACTGCCCTGAGATACTTCGACGCCTCGAAGCGCTGCGCGTGTTGCCACCGATTGCGATGTTCGCAGCGGAGGTGCGCAGGGTAGGGCTGGCAGGAACAACCTTGCGACACCTGTCGCGGCTTTCCGCGCTCGCCATACCCGTGGTTGCCGAGTATCTGCGGGCTCTTCCGGTTGTAGTCACGAAATCGGGCCTGGTCGCAGGAAGGTTGGAGTTGAGCCAACTACTGGAACACATTCCGCTACACCTCACGGCTCACCCGACCGGTCTGTCTCGTGAAGCGTTGCTCATGGAGCTTCCTGACACCACCGCGTCGGTGTTGGAGGAGGCATTGGCACGTTTACGGCTCGATGGCTCGGTTGCCGAGCGCGGCGGCATTCTCATGATTCCGCGGCCGGATGAAGATCGGATCCGCACTCGCTCCGAGTCTGACCGCGCCTCTGAGATCGCTGAGAGTCTGAGGCGGGCCGGGCTCACACCTCCCGACCCTAAGGCTATCGTGTGCGACGCGCGATCCAAGCGCGCCGTCGATCACCTCTTGCGGGAGGGTGTGGTCGTGCGCGCCCTCGACCGGGCGAAAGGGCGGGAAATCCTGTTTCATCGGGACGCGGTTCGCGCGGCCTGTCATCGTCTTGATCCATTGCTGCAGCGTCCTCCGGGACTATTGGTCACGGAGATCGGCGCGGCGTTAGGTATCTCACGTAAGTACAGCATGCCGCTTCTGGATCATCTGGACACAATTCGCTTTACCTGTCGGGTCAATGACCGGCGAATGCGAGCCGTCCACCCATGAGACCTCTCAAGAACCCGTGTGAGGTGGCGGTTATTGGTGGTGGGATTGCCGGTCTTACCGCCGCCCGGCACGCCGCGCGTCTGGGCCGCCTGGTCACGGTGTTCGAAGTCAGTCCGTTGTTTGGTGGATTGGTTGCCACGATTGACGAGGTAGAGGGCCTGTCCGTGCCCGGCAAGTTTTCCGGCCAGGCTCTGGCCATGCACCTGTTGGAGGACGCGCGCCAGGCAGGCGTTCAGATCATCGCCACCGGTATCGCCAAACTCGAGTCAGGCAAGCGGCTCACCTTGACGGATGGGGACCATGAGACCTATCACCCTGAGGCAATCATCATTGCCTCCGGTGCTTCCTTGCGGAAACTCGGTGTTCCGCGTGAGGATGAGTTCCTCGGACGGGGCGTATCACATTGTGCGACCTGCGATGGCGGATTCTTTCGCGGACAGGATGTCGCCGTTGTTGGCGGCGGGGATGCTGCTGTCCAGGAGGCTCTGCTGCTCACGAAGACGAGCCGTCGCGTCATCATGATCAGTCGTAGTCCCATGAAGGCCAAGCGTGAGTCGATCGACAAGCTCGCCGCACGGGAGAATGTCAGCTTCATCTGGGAGAGCGAGGTCGATGCGATTCTGGGCGAGGACGGAGTTTCCGGTGTTCGCCTGCGAAACGTGAAGGATGGCACGAGCGTTGACCTCGAGTGCGCGGGATTGTTTCCGTTCATCGGTGTGACGCCGAATACCGGATTTCTGCCGGCATCGTTGTTGACAGAAACAGGTCATGTGAAGACGGGCTCAGGGCTTGCGACCTCCGACCCACGCGTCCTGGCAGTCGGGGCGGCTCGGGCGGATTACGGGGGCAGTATCCTCCAGGCCATGGCAGAGGGTGTCGGGGCGGCGCAAGCAGTTCGGTCATTGTAAGGAGTTGATGATGGTGAAGAATTCCAACGGCGACAGGCTTTATGAAGTCGTTTGGCCATCGGGAGAGCGCAAACAGGCGCTACGCCCGCTCGCGAAGCGGCTCGATACTCTCAATGGAAAGACCATCGCCCAACTGTGGGACTTTCTCTTTTCGGGCGATGCAGTCTTTACCGCCCTGGAAGAGAAGCTGCGTGCGCAATATCCCGGCGTGAAATTCGTCGGATGGCGCGAATTCGGCTCCACTCATGCCGTGAACGAAAAGGAGTTGCTCGAGTCTCTCCCGCGGCGTTTCAAAGAGCTGGGAGTCGACGCGGCCATCTCATCGATGGCCTGCTGAGGGAGTTGCACGCCCGCCGTGTTGCGGGCCAGTGAAGCGTGCGAGCGCGCAGGCTTCCCCACTTCGTCGCTGGTCTGCGAGGGTTTCCTCGGACAGGCTGCCGCGACGTCGGTGGGGCTTGGCATGCCCAATCTGCCCGTGGCCCTCATACCGGGGCATCCCGGCGCGCAGAGCCTGGAGGAGTTGCGGGCGAACGTTCACAACATCACCGCCCAACAGGTGATCGACAATCTGTTGACACAGCCGCCTGAGAAAGAGATACCCCCGGAGCCGCAGGCGCACGAAATCGTGTTTCGCGGCACGTTCGAGGAAGTCAACGCCTATTTCTACGAGCGCGAGTGGAGCGATGGCCTGCCCATCGTGCCACCGACTCTGGAGAAGATAGAGGAGTTTCTCAGCTACACCGAGCGCTCGCCTGAGGAGTCTGTCGGGACGTTATTGCCGGAAAATCGTGCCGCGACGATTTGGGCGGTTGCAGTCAATGGTGTGATGGCCGGATGCCGGCCCGAGTACATGCCCATTCTCGTGGCGCTGGCAGAAGCGATGGCAGATCCGTTCTACGGGGTCGAGCACAGCGGCAATACGCCGGGATCGGAAACCCTGATTATTCTCAACGGCCCGATCATCAAGGATCTCCACTTCAACTACACCCAGGGCGTCCTGCGCGACGGCTTCATGCCGAATACCTC
>Ga0105240_10009738_pt1 | contig 13569 bp, 17 predicted proteins | sample KBSC54metaG_FD_80426 | JGI IMG/M metagenome (GOLD analysis project Ga0105240, IMG submission 80426) | Corn rhizosphere microbial communities from Kellogg Biological Station, Michigan, USA - KBS C5-4 metaG | ecosystem: Host-associated > Plants > Roots > Rhizosphere > Soil | place: Michigan, USA... | reverse complement strand
CATTCAGCATCACACCGGCTTTGGCATACCGATGCCCATCCTTCCAGATACGCTCCAGAGCCGTTGTGGCGGCCGCAATGATGTCACGGGTGTCCTGAGTAGGTGTAAGCAGTTTCTCCGTGGCCACGTTGCCGTAGTAAGGCTCTTTAATGGCGAACGGAGACGTTTTGATGAATACGGAAATATGCCGGCAATACTGGCGCTCTTTCCGCAGCTTTTCGGAGGCCCGCTCAGCGTACTGACAGACAGCCTGGCGGAGCGAATCGTATTCAGTGACCTTCTCGCCAAAACTGCGGCTGCAGACAATCTGTTGTTTAGTCGGCGGGGCTTCCTCAAGCGACATGCAGCTTTCCCCGTTCAGTTCGCGCACTGTTCGCTCGAGAACGACGGAGAAATTTTTCCGGATGAAGGCCGGGTTCGTCAGGGCCAGATCGAGCGCGGTCCTGATGCCAAGAACATTGAGCTTGCGTGCGATACGGTTTCCCACGCCCCAGATCTCTTCGACCGGCTGCAGTGAAAGCAGTTTCCGCGTTCGCTGAGGATTCCCCCGGGTCAGGGCGAGCACGCCACGAAACTGTTTCCACTCCTTTGAGGCCTACTGGGCTGATTTTGCCAGGGTTTTCGTCGGCCCGGCACCCACGCCTATGGTCAGACGGGTACAGTCATACACGTGCTGGCGCAGCTGCCGGCCGAAGTCCTCCAGGTCCATGCAGTGCTCAACGCCGGTCAGGTCGAGGAACATCTCGTCAATCGAATACTGTTCCACCCTGGGGGCCAGCTCTTCCAAGCAGTTCATGACGCGTGCTGACATCGAGGCATAAAGTTCATAGTTGCTTGAGAACGCGTATATTTTTTCCGGGTACCTTTCGTTTTTCATCTGAAACCACGGCGTGCCCATTTTGATCCAGGGCTTTGCCTCAGCACTTCTTGCTATTACGCAGCCATCGTTATTACTGAGCACCACAACCGGCTTTTCTTTCAAATCCGGGCGGAAAACACGTTCGCAGCTGGCATAAAAGCTGTTCACATCGGCCAGGGCAAACATCAGTACATCTCCCTCGGGCGGTGGATGATGTGCGTGACGACGCCAAATATATCCAGATCGTCCGGGTCGGGATAAATCGGCGACCAGGCCGCGTTCATGGGCTGCAGCGTCAGTCGTGGCGTCAGCAGAAGCCGTTTAACCGTAAACTCCCCCTGCACGCTGGCCACAACAATATCGCCGTGCCGGGGCTTCTCTGCACTGTCCACAACCAGCAGATCGCCATTGTAAAGGCTGCCGTCGGCCATGCTGTCACCGCTGGCACGGAGGTAGTAAGTCGCGCTCGGATGTCGTATGCAGTAATCATGGAGATCCAAGTCGGACTCGACATAGTCAGCGGCAGGGCTGGGAAAACCGCAGCTGGCGAGGTCTGCAAACAACGGATGGGCCTGTGGCGGGAGTGCTTTCCCGGTGCTGAAAAGCTGCAGTTTCATCTTTCCTCCTGATGTCTAAATATACTGGATATACATACAGTATATTTAACAGCGTGAGTATAATCCAGAGCACCTGCTCCATGAACAGGGTGAGTAACCTAAGTTACTCAAAATGCCAATAAATATCATTTTGAATCATTTAAATCGCTCAAAATGAGAAATAAGGCTTTTATTTTATCATTTTGCTCTTATAATTTGTATCAAATTGAGTTTAATTGACGGAGCATAATGATGAATATTTACTGCGATGATGGTTCAACTAATGTTAAGCTGGCATGGTTTGAAGGAAACGAGCTGCAGACCCGGGTTTCTGCTAACTCCTTCCGGCATGGCTGGAAAGTGGCGGAATTCAGTGCCGCAACGTTCAATTATCAAGTGGGCACGCTGAAATACACCTGGGACAGCGTCAGCCGGGATGCCATCCCGACAACAAACGTGGAATATCAGTACGGTGATCTCAACCTGCTGGCCGTGCATCATGCGCTGCTGAACAGCGGACTTGAGCCGCAGCCGGTGAGCCTGACCGTGACGCTGCCCCTGAGCGAGTATTATGACGGGGACTGCCAGCGGAACGAGGAGAATATCCGACGCAAACGGGAAAACCTGATGCGTGAGCTGGTTCGGAATAAGGGCAGGGCATTTACCGTAACGGACGTGAAGGTGATGCCAGAATCACTGCCGGCGGCGTTCTCCCGTCTCGCGGAGCTGAAGCCTGGACCCGCAGAGACCACTCTGATTATCGATCTCGGCGGAACCACGCTTGATGCCGGCGTGATTGTCGGACAGTTTGATGATATCAGTGCGGTACACGGCAATCCGTCTGTCGGCGTGTCACAGGTCACCCGCGCAGCTGCCGGCGCGCTGCGGGCTGCAGACAGTGAAACCAGCGCGCTTATAGCTGACACGGTAATCCGCAACCGCAATGATCGTCAGTATCTGCAGCGTGTGATCAACGACGCGGGAAAAATCGACGATGTTCTGAACAAAATTACAGAGGCCATCACCTCCCTGGGCGCGCGTGTCACAAGTGAGCTGACTGCCTTCAGGAACGTTAACCGGGTATTCCTGGTCGGGGGAGGGGCATCCCTCATTGAAGAGGCTATCCGTCAGGCCTAGCCTCTGGCTCCTGACCGTATCGAGGTTATAGGCGATCCGCAGCTGGCGCTGGCCAGAGAGATTGCCCTTTACAATAAAGAGGACTAAACGTGCCGGACGGCCAGTATTCTTTCTATCTGCACAGCGACGATCGCACCGACATCGCGGCGATGGCGACTATCAGCACCATCTCACAGCCCCTGCGCGGTGACTTCATCCGGACCGCCGCCACCGCCGGGGCGGTGATGTACCAGACAGATGCCCGTTTACCGGCGCTGATCCCGGTGTTCTTTGACGGGAATCTGAGCGCCATCCGGCTTTTTGCTGTGATGGCCCTGGTCTCCGGCACCTGGTCTTCACTCTCTGGACTTCCTGATGAGCGTGATGGTGGCGTGGCGGCTCTGGCCATGTCACCGGAGACGGAATACCAGCGTAAGCGTTACACCCTGACGCTTCAGGATGACCGGAGCAGTGAAAGGGTTGAGCGTGTGCTAACGGGCGTGTCATCCCGCCTGCGTGGAGAGCTGCTGAGAAACCTGATTATCACCGGTCTGGCCCTGCATACGACCGCGCCGGAGTTGCCGCGTCTGCTGGCCAGCATGCCGATACCGCCCGGCACGGTCAGCGAGCTGCAGGTTCTGGTTCAGCAGATGGCCGGTACAGCTGGCGCGACTAAGGCTAAAGTGCCGGAGAAACCAGCAGAGCCTGCCGCACCGGCAACCGGTGACGCGACCAGGATAAAGAAAAATATGCAACGGGCATTCGGAGAATAGAACATGTCAGTGATTAAACAGAAGGCAGAGCAGTACATTCATACCTTTCTGCGTGCCCGGAATGTTCCTGAATCTCAGTGGCCGGAACTGGTCAAAAAGACCGGCAGGGGAATGATACTGGCAGGCGTGGCGGTTGTGGTTCCCGGCGTTCTGGCTGATAACATCTCCCTGCCGGTGACTATCGCGATGCAGGTCTGCTACGCCTCGCTGATCGGCATCGGTGTTCTCCTGGCGTTTGATGAGAAAAAACCACAGGGACGGGGATGAATATGAACATTAGCCTGAAGGAAACAGTATGAAGCTTGAAGAACTGTCAGGAGACGAACGCACGCTGGTCGTTGTGGCACTGCAGGCGCTGCACCGTGAGAGATTAACTGCGTCAAATGCCGTCTTTACGGTCTGTAGTCTGGCCGGAAAGGAGCCGCCGCCGGATGATATTTTTGGACTGCGTGAAGTTCAGGATGCGCTGAGGCGTATGGGTGCAGCTCCTGCGCGTTAAATCCCCGGTATACTTCAGGAATAAAAAAACGGCAGGGTGACATCTCATCCCTGCCGTCAAAACTAAACGCTTAATTTTTCGGCGATTATAATGCGCTATTTTGTGATGTAAATCACAATTTAATCTAATGCGAAATTTTCCCCTCCGCTTTACATCTCCCGTAAAAATTACCCGCCGTGCCTCCACGCTAACCCGACCGCTTCAGCCGCCAGGGAAGCTGTTGCCTCCGTCCTCACCCGTCCGCGCCCTGCAAGGTGTATTCAGCCCGTGAAAGGCTTGCGCTGCGGTTTCGGCGTCGCCCTGGCGTCCTCCGCTTTTCGCCGGGTTTTTGTGGCGGCACGGCGCAAGAGGGTGCCGCATATCAGAGAGGAGTGTGTCTATGTCCCGTTTTATTCTGGGTGACTGCGTGCAGGTGATGTCCCGTTTCCCGGCGCGTGCCGTCGATTTTATTCTTACCGATCCGCCGTATCTTGTTGGCTATAAAGACCGTACCGGGCGCACCCTGGCCGGGGACAACTCAGCCGAATGGCCCCAGCCCGCCTGTCATGAAATGTACCGCGTGCTGAAAAACGACAGCCTTATGGTGAGCTTCTATGCCTGGAACCGCGCGGATCTGTTTCTGAATGCGTGGAAAGCGGCCGGTTTCCGGGTGGTTGGCCATATCGTCTTCGCCAAGTCCTACGCCTCAAAATCGACGTTCGTGGGTTACACCCATGAGAGCGCCTACCTGCTGGCGAAGGGGAGGCCGCAAACCCCGGACCGTCCCATTCCGGACGTGATCCCTTGGAAATACACGGGCAACCGACACCACCCGACGGAGAAGCCGGTGCAGAGCCTGCGACCGCTGATTGAATCGCTCACACGTCCGTGGGCCATTGTCCTTGACCCGTTCGCCGGCAGCGGCTCCACCTGCGTGGCCGCCGCCGAAGCCAGCCGCCGCTATATCGGGATTGAGATGCTTGAACAGTACCACGCCGCCGGCGTTCGCCGCCTGGCGCAGGTTGAGCGGGCGAGGAGGATGCCGGCGGCCAATGACGGCGCGTTTTATCCCGACTATCCGGAGGCAGCATGAACTACCCGGGCCTTGAAACCCTGCGCGCGGACGTGGCCGCGCTCAGCAATGCCATGTGTGACGTGCGGATGCTGCTGAACCGCCTCGAATCGCAGCACCGGCACGACGCGGCAACGCTTACCGAACGTATGGCTGCGCAGACCCTGCGCCGGATCAACACCCTGCTTCTGGAAGCCTACCGTGAAGCCCTGGTGCTGGACGAAACCTTTCAGGAGTGACTGACCCTGCCGGGCTGAGGCCCGGCCTGTAACCCCTTAGCAAGAGAGAAAAAACGATGTACGGAATCCGCGAAGAACTTTGTGTACAGCTTGAAAACATGTTCACGGCTGACGAACCTCTGGTCCTGCTGGTCTGGACGGAGGAGGGGATTAGCGTAGCCTGCCGTGAAGCCCAGCCAGAACCGGACGGGGTTGAAATACGGGAGGTGATGAAGGCGCTCGGCGAAATGAAAATGACGCAATACCGCCAGGAAGGGGTAAATCATCAGACTATCAGCGATCTCCTGGCCCGTCAGCGGGAGGCGGCAAACCGTCAGGTGAGTGTTCCGGCGGTACTTCTGTCCCGCGTCCTGCGTAACTATGAATGCGAGCTGGAAAACCGGATCGGTATGGCCTGGGAAGCCGGGCGGCAGGAGCCGGAATCCGTCAGGGTTGAGCTGAATAACGTTCGCGCGCTACAGGAGGCGCTGGCCGCCTGAGAGAAAGTCGGGGTAACGCCCCGGCAACCGGTGGCCATCTACAGTGAATAAGATACCCTCTTAATTAGCAACCTTCTATTGGGGCCAAAAGGATTCAATCTAGTTGGGAGTGCATGTGAAGGCCAGCTTTGAGCGAAGAGCGGACCTTTGTTTGATTGAAGTGTTTCCTCTCAGTTGAGTCAGCGTGGATACCCGCAATATCACAATTAAATAAGAAAGGGTGTGTCATAATTCCTGCCATTACGGCGCAAATACAACATTCGTGGATTAGGAAGGAAACATGGCTGTTATCCGCCACATCAGCATTCAGAATTTTCGCTCAATACGGCAGGCAGAATGGTTTCCAGGTTCAGGGCTGAATTGTCTGATAGGGCCTGGAGATTCAGGAAAATCGACCTTTATTGATGCTATTGACCTAGTACTCGGAGCGCGAAGATCGTTCACATTCAGTGATGCGGATTTTTATCTCATGAATTCCGCTACTCCAGTCTGCATCAGTGTAACTCTCGGACAGCTTGATGACGGACTTCGGAACCTTGAGAACTATGGGCGTTATCTTCGTGGTTTCAATAGCGAAACAAAGGAAATCCATGATGAACCACTGGCAGGAGATGAAACCGTACTCACACTGAGAATGGTCGTTGGTGCAGATCTCGAACCAGACTGGTGCTTATTTTCAGAACGAGCAACAGTGGAAGGGCTAGAGAAAAGGTTACTGTGGAAGCACCGGGAGCAGTTAAGCCCTACTCGCCTTGGGGCAACCTCGCATCATCATCTGGCATGGGGCAACCGCTCAGTGCTGAATAAATTATCTGCAGAAGATTTTGATATCAGTTCAACGTTGGCCGAACTGTCCCGACAGACACGACACAACTTTGCTGCCCGGCAACTACCGCAGTTGGATAACATTCTTACCGAGGTCAGAACCATTGCAAATGAGTTAGGCGTTCAGGTTGGAGAACTTAAAGCGCTGCTGGACGTGAATGGCGTCTCCCTGTCTAACAGCGCGATCAGCCTGCATAACAGTGATAACACGCCACTGAGAATGCTTGGAACAGGATCAACCCGATTGCTGGTGAGCGGGTTACAAAAAGCTGTCGGGGGTCCGGGGATCATACTGGTTGATGAAGCAGAGTACGGACTGGAGCCTTACAGGATCAGCCGACTCTTGAATCAACTGGGTTCTCGTGATGATGAACCTACTTCGCAGGTATTCATCACCACCCACTCCCCATATGTTCTCAGGGAACTCAAGGCAACCCAGCTCTGTGTGTTGCGGAAACTAGAACAACCGCCCCCAGAGCCTTCACACAATTTCCTGACACTAAGTGGGGACGATAAGGAACAAGCTACCTTAAGGGCCTGCGCTGAAGCCTTTTTCAGCAAAGCCGTAATTGTGGGCGAAGGTGGAACTGAGGTTGGTTTTATCAGAGGGCTGGACTTGTCCAGACAACGCAGGGGAAGAACAGGCTTTCAGGATCAGGGGGCCTTTGCTACAGATGGCGGCGGCGGGGACAATTATTTCAAACGCGCCGAGGTTTTTGCACAACTGGGATATCGTACTGCCTTATTAAAAGATTCAGATATCACGACACCTGCACACAGGCAACAGACAGAACATTGCAGGGCAAGCGGCGTGACCATTTTTGAATGGGGTAATGGTTTTTCAACAGAGGGTGCCCTGCTAGCTTGGTGTCCTGCTGAGACTATCCGTGACATCGTTCTTCTTGCTGCGGATCTGAACAGCCAACAACAAGTGGATCAGCACATTCATAACTGCTCCCAAGGTGCTTATAACTTTGACACATGCACAGGTGAACCAACAGAAGAAATGAGAACGCCAGTGGCTCACGCTGCTGGCAAATATGGCTGGTTTAAAACGATCGGGAAGGCTGAGGATCTAGCGGAGAATATCGTGGGTCCGGTCATCAATCAGTTTTCACGACCATTCAAAGCAATTATAAGAGATCTGCTGGCGTGGGCAGCAGAAAACGGTGACCCACGATGAGTGTGGATGCCGTTTTAAACGCCAGTAAAGGCCTGATTGTAGCGCCAGCGGGATGTGGTAAAACCCACCTGATTACTGAAGCACTTGGTTTTGCGCAAAATAAGCCGTATCTCGTGCTGACGCACACAACCGCAGGTGTAACGGCACTCAAAAAGCGACTGAGCCGTTTTGCAATTCCTCCGCGGAACTATGTTGTGACAACAATCGATGGATGGGCTCTGAAAATAGCTGGCTGCTTTCCGGGATTGTGTCCGCTCGGTGTGGGTCCTGAAAATCCAACCGTTTTTTACCCTTCTCTTCGCCGTGCCGTACGAGATCTGGTTGTTAACGGTAATATTAGCGAAATCATCACAGCTACTTATTCGCGTTTGCTGGTCGATGAATACCAGGACTGCAATAGCGAGCAACATGAACTGACTTGTGCGCTTTCACGTTTGCTACCAACGGTAGTCTTTGGTGACCCGATGCAGTGTATTTTCAACTTTAGCGGCCCTATGCCCAGTTGGAACCAAACCGTTGAAACTTTTTTCCCTACTCTGGCAACCTTACAAACGCCCTGGCGTTGGAACAATGCACAAACGCCAGATTTGGGCCAGTGGATCCTTGAGCAAAGACATCGATTACTTCTCCGGGAGCGTATCGACTTAAGGTCCTGTCCTGACTATGTACGTTTTCAGCCTCTTTTACGAAATCATAATGACAATATCCAGCGCCAGCAGCGCGAATATTACTCGCTGCTGCGACAGTTTCCCAACGACTCGGTTTTAGTTATAGGTGATTCACGAAGAGCGTCATCCAGGCATCAATTTGCACAACGAATCAATGGCATTGATGTTGTCGAACCGGTAGATCTGAGTGACGTGATAAAAATGGCTGCATCCCTTGACGATGCTAATGCCGCCAACGTGATGCCAAGGCTTTTACAGGCAGCAGCTGAGCTGATGACAAACGTTGGCGTTAGTACAACCTTACGAAGAATTAGTTCTATTCAGGCTGGACGAAACAGAACAGCCCCTTCTTCGCTTGAGAATGCATTGGTAGCACTTGCTCTGGCCCCAACCCGACAAAATATTCGAACGACACTCCTTTTGCTCGAAGAGAAGGAAGAGACACGCGTATTCAGGGCCGGAGCTCTGCACGTTCTAAAAGATGCGATAAATCTGTCCATCAGTTCACCTGAGAAAAGCATTAGAGAGTCAGCATCAGTTATTCGTGAACAACGTAGATACCAGGGTGAAGGACGCGTATCGCACCGTTCAATAGGCTCAACTCTTCTTCTGAAAGGTCTGGAATGCGACCACGCTGTGATACTAGATGCGGGAAATATGGGGGCAACTGATTTGTATGTTGCACTCTCAAGGGGAGCTAAATCTGTTACGATCTTCTCTGGTCGTGATGAGTTCACACCCTAATAGCCCACCATAGACTGCCCCCTAGACGATCGTACCTTAGTATTTATAAGGTCTGCTCTTGGCACAGTGCGGACAAGGCAACAGAGATGAAGGTCCGCGGTGAGCGAAAAGCGAACATTGACTTAATTAGATTACAAGGGGCTTCAAGTGTTACTGGCGCAACTTTCTGGGATATTTACACCTATACCGGCCCCCAGATGGTCGATCTCTCTGGCGTGGACAGCAACAACCAGTGGCGTAAATACATCGACGGTGAAAGTCCGCGCACGATGGCATTACACATCCTCTTCTATATGGCGGCCCAGCTGGCGTTGAGCAACGAGGAACTGGACAATGTTGTGGCCAAAATGATTGAAATCGGGGCATCAATCAAATAACTGAAAATTTCCTCTGAAGGCGATCACTCTTTCTCTATCTCCCAGGCACCGGCAAGAGCATACTTAATTTCTAACACTGACCATAATTACAGGAATAATAATGAGTATTCAGCGACGTGAAGTGTATCTAGTCTTGAAACAGCTATCTGATGGACGGTTGTTCTATGTGGAAGGAATGAGAAGTGCCCGCAATTACTTTTTTGATGGCCACGTCCGAGTACTCACAGCCCCGGGTGGTTCTGTGAGCTTTATTGAGTTCGAACCTGGCGAACGCCCAATGCAACTCTTCCATATGCCAGATGAGGAAGGTACACAATGGCAGGCTGCGTTCCATGATTTCGGTTGCATGCCAGAGTTCGGTATACCTGAACTGGAATACGTTATATTTGTGGGCGCTTATTCCAACGACCGAGAACGCACCATTGAGCTGATGAGTATGGGCATGACTCATGCGTGGGAAATTATTAATGGAGAGTGCGAACTGCGCGAAGGCGAGTTTGAAGAAGAGTGGTAACTGACACATCGACACAGCTTGAACTCTGGTCTGTAGTGGCATACTGATTTTGGCCATATTAGCAGAAGAGTGGGATGTCCGCTCTTGGCACGCAACGGACATTGCTGACTGAGCTAAAGGTCCGCAGTGAGCGAAAAGCAGACAATCACAATAAAGTTATTGCTGAGGTCAGAAAGACCCAGCATTTAATCTTGTGCAAAACGTAACTAGCCCTAAGGTGCCACACCTGTTTTTAAGTCAAATTATCGATGTAAAACCACCTGATAGCTCATTGCTATGTAAATCAATATGATTCAAAAAAATCCTGAGTAGATGGTTTTGTGTTAAGAATTATTCACCATCATGTTAAATGAAAGTAGATTTGAGTATAAAAAGGTAAACCCCTTTTAAAACATATGGTTAACTAAGAGCTTGCAGCATTCTTACAGAATTTATTTAAATTTTAAGTGCTTACTTCCTTTGAATGCTTTCTTTAAATCCTTTTGAAATTTATCAATGAGCTTGTCTGCATAGTCTTCTGCGATATTCATCGCTTTAGCCTTAACAACAAAGATGAGAGAAGTCACATCATTTTCGCGCCCGCAGTTTGCGCACACAATCAGCGAGCCATGAAGAGGGGCGTAGTTTTCGTGTGGCAATGCAAACAGCACGGAGTGGCAGAAAGTACATCTCAGGCCGATGGATTTCTTCAGTTCTTCCATGTGGCTTACCTTTTTATAAAAGTCCGGTAAGAGAACCAGCAACACCGCCTACCACAGAAGAAGTGAGTGGATGCTCCAGGAACTTTGTTAAAAGCGACTTAGCTTCTGCCTTTTCTTCTGAAGTCGCTTCAGCACGGTCAATTTTGTCTATCACTTCCTGAAAGACATTGTAAATATTTTGCGTATTACCATCGCCTACCTGAGCTGACCCGGCAACATGGATAGCGCCAATCGTATAACTGCTCCTTGCAAGTTCATAAGAGCGGTTCTTACCGTGCTTAACCGACAGCGCGCGGCTCTGTCCTTCTTCTGTTAATACCACACGTTCGTATCTGGTTGACATGTTTTTCAACAAGCCGCGTGAATGGCATCTATTTATAATTTCGAATAAATTTTCTTCTGACCAACCATGTAACTTTTCTATAGCATTACGATCCCCTTGCCCCTGAGCAAAACCCCAATACGTATCCTTTATAGTTCCCCCGATTCGTTCCATATCGTCATTCATAAAAATCAATAAAGCATCAATATCGTTTTGAATTTTATCCGGATCCATTTTTATTCCTTTTTAACAGAGTGCTGAAGTTGAGATCTAGGGATGTATAGCCATTATAATTTACGCCTGAGCTTGACGTTCATACAATTTATCACATTCAGGGAATAATACATGGACACAATCAGAGGTGTAAGCATCCCTGCAAAAAGAACCATCAACTTTTATAGTCTCTGGCACTCCAACTTCCGCTGTTGGCACAAAGCTGCCCGTTGGCCAAATGGAAGTAGGCACATTTGAACCTGTCCTGCATCAGTCAGTTCTTTAAGTCAGCTTGTAGTAACAGAATCTAGAGCTATACGTGAACTGAACGCTGTATTTGACTTTAGTACCCCGAAGACTATATGGATTAGTTTCCGCATGACGGCTCCGACGACGAGCATTCTCGGTTTGCCTGCAAGCAACAAACGTTGCCCGAATGCCTTAATGTCGGGGTTATGCTTCAATGCAGTCAGAGCTGGCATATATAGGGCACTTCTTAGTCGCGCGTCTCCCATTTTTGACATGCGCGTCTTACCTCTGACAGAGCTACCTGATTGATGATGACGAGGATTTAGACCTAAATACGCAGTTACTTCCTTAGCTTTCCTGAATTCTTTACCAGATATGAACGATAGGATGAGATGGCTTGATATAGATCCTATACCTGGAACTGACTGTATTAGCTCGTCCTGCTTTTTCAGCTCGTCATGGCTCCTTACATGAGCGTGTAACTCCTGACGGACGGCCTCGATTTCCTTTTTCAATTGGTTAATGATGCGATCGAGAGAAGCCTGAATATTTGCGTCAGCATTCTCACGACGGTTGCACTCCATTCTTAACATGCCATTGAGCGCGCTGATACGACGAACAAGGGCCTGCAACTTTCTCACTGGTGCAGGCATCGGTTTCCATCTCTCAGGATTGGCTGCTTTGCAGAAACGGGCAATCAGTTTTGAGTCTGCCCTGTCAGTTTTAGTGCGCGAAAGCTCGGATGCGCCGTATCCCTTAATACGAGCAGGATTCACAACACTGACCTTTAAGTTCCTTTCATACAGAAAGGTTGCGAGCCCCGTGCCGTAGTCACCAGTTGCCTCCAGGCATGCGTGAATGTCCTGCTTGTTCTCTGTATTGAGCCACTTGTAAAAAGCCAAGAAACCGGCAGAAGTGTTTGCAAAAGCTCTGCATCGGTAATTTCCGTCACAGAGTTCTGCAACATCAAATTTCTTGCTGGCGATATCGATACCAAGATAAACAGTCATAACCTTTCCTCATTGAGTTCAGCACTGACCTACCTTGCAAATACAGGCTCACCGGTGTGCGGGGCCTTAGATACCCTTCGGTCATTCACTGAATGAAAGGCAAAGCGGTAGTTATCTTATTCACTGGCTTGTTAGCCACAGGATGTCACCGGCCTGCTTTGCCCTGAACATGGTCGTTAACGTAGAGAATTAACTCATTCTGTATAGCTGATAATACAAGGATGTCAGTGCCTTCCGCTTTTATCCGCCGCCGCCCTCCGGGCTACGTCGGGACAATGAAACTCCCCTGAAGCTCCGTGCGGTGACGGCATGCGCCGTGACTTCACGGTAGCCCGGCCGCATCGGCCACAAGGGTTCGCTGACGCCTCCGTCCTCATCCGTTCGCACCCTTCACGGTGCATTCAGCCCGTGAAGGCTTTGCGCTGCGGCTTGCGGCGTCGCCCCTGTGTCCTCCGCTTTTCGCCGGTCTGTCGTGTCGTCACGGCGATGCCGGAACCGAGAATATGTTAACCGTGGAGGATCTATGAACCAGACCGTGACCTGTTGTGATGCCGTTCGTCTTGAGGGGGCGCAGCGCCTGACTTTCCTGCCTGATTTGTTTGGCGGCGATTTTATGACGTCCGAGGCATCCGTGTACGCCTACGCCCAGCGTTACTGCCCGGAGTATCAGGGGGGATTCTGGCAGTTTTACCGGCTGCCGGACGGGGGCGGATATATGGCACCTGACGTGGATAGCCTGACCCTGTGCAATCCGGACAACTGGTTTGAGCAGACTGTCAGCGGGGAAGTGGCGGGGATCATCCTCACGGCGCTGGTACTGAATCACCGGAGCTGGCACCACAGTAACCATGACCATGAGGAGCTGTGCCGCCACTTCTGCCGCCGTTATGAGCAGCTGATGGCATTTGCTGATACCCATCCGGAAAGCGCCACCATCTGGCGTGCCCTTGACTGAATGACCACGGGCGGCAATGCCGCCCGATTAAAGGAGAACACCATGCAGCTTTCAACAGAAACCCGTTCCATATTGCGCCAGTACAAAACGCTCATCAACGAGCGACGTCGTGAATCCGGACTCAGCCCCGTAACCACGGCAAAAGTGATGGAAGAGATCTGCGAATCGGCGACCCGCCAGTGCGCAGTGTACCTCT
>Ga0105240_10009737_pt1 | contig 13571 bp, 9 predicted proteins | sample KBSC54metaG_FD_80426 | JGI IMG/M metagenome (GOLD analysis project Ga0105240, IMG submission 80426) | Corn rhizosphere microbial communities from Kellogg Biological Station, Michigan, USA - KBS C5-4 metaG | ecosystem: Host-associated > Plants > Roots > Rhizosphere > Soil | place: Michigan, USA... | reverse complement strand
CTCCGTTACCTGGAGCTTGTTGTCCATCATCTCGTCGCCACCGGCCTGTTCGGCCCTCTCCTCGCGCTTGGCGCGGCGGTATTTGGCTTTAAGGCTTTTCCCGCGACCGCCGGCTCCTGCCAGCTTGGCCTGGGTCTGGCGTATCTTTTCCTGTATCTCTTTCTTGTCTATTTCCTTTACTTCACGGGGTGCATGACGCGGATCAGGCCTGCGATTGCCTCCACCCTGACCACCACCGGCATTGTTGCGACCTCCGCCGGGATTGCGCTGGATAGGTATACGCGCCTGTCCGGGAGCACGCTGATGACCGCCGCCACCTCCGTGTCCACCATGACCGCCATGGCCATGTCCGCCTCCATGACCCTGTCCACCGCCCTGATTGCCTCCTTGTTGAGGAGGTCTTCCACCGCCACCGTCCTTCTTTTCGATGGGTATCCTTTTTCTCTTCCTCTTTTCTTCAGAAGGAGGTTTAGGACGGGTGTCGCTGTTGACAGGCAGGTCGATCTTGCCCAGGATCTTCGGGCCTTCCAGCTTTTCAGCCTTGATATTTTCAATGACGGGAGGAACTTCCGGCTCTTCGTTGGAAGTTGTCGGCCCGGAAACTGGCTCGGAAGTATGTGCGTTGTCCACAACACTCTTCTCCGCTGTGACAGGAGGTTGGGAAGCTTCCTCTTTCCACTCTTCTTTTTTGGGCTCTTTTTCCTTTGGAGCTTCCTTTTCTACCACAGGGGGGTGTGCAGGAGCCTCTTTTACCTCCTGGGCAGGTTCAGTCTCTGACTTTTTCCCTGCCTTTTTGGGTCGTGTAGAGGAATCTATGCTCGAAAGGTCGATCTTGTCCAATACTTTAGGCCCTTCAAGCTCGGGTGCTTCGATCTTGGTGATCTCTGCCTCCCCAGCCGCAGACTTCTGGCGCGCCGGCTCTTCCTGCTTCTCTTCCACAACAGGTGGCGGAGCTATAACAGGTTCCGGTGCAGCGGGCGCCTCTTCTTTGACGGGCTTTTTGACGATGTCCTTTTTCTCTTTAAAAAGAACGTTCTCCTCCTCTTTCTTCTTTTTGGCTTCCAGGCTTCCTTTGGGCAGATCAATCTGGTCGCTCTTGATCTTGGCAACCTTATCTCCCTGAAATTCCTGCTGCAAGCTACGGTACATCTCGTCCGTCAGCTTAGCATTCGGCTTCAGATCGTCCCTGCTAAAACCTTTGCCTACCAGGAACTCCACCAGGGTATCTTTCCCAATGTTGAACTCCTTGGCTGCGGCCATTAAACGTAATGTGGTTGTTTCTGCCATATTTATCTCCCTGAAACCCTTCTAAGTTTATGAGTTTCAGATTGTCCCTATTTTATATAAATTTCAAATAATACGACTTGTCATCTGTACCAAAACCTCAAATGTCCTGCAAAATAGACAATATACCAGACTTAGTCGCTGTTTTTCATAGCCTTTTAGACGGTGGGTCAGGGAGAAATCGGGCGACACGCAATTCGCCCGGGATGAAAGGGTTATTCCAGAGGACTAACCCTTTTCAAATTCTTCCTTCAGCACCCTTCTTACGTCATCGATAGTCTGTTTCTCAAGATCAGTCCTTCTTTCCAGCTCTTCGGCCGTCAGATCGAGCACGCTACGGGCAGTATCGCAACCGATGCGTTTGAGCTCGTCGATGACCCAGGTTTCTATTTCATCGCTGAATTCTTCGAGATCGATATCAAATTCCTCCGGTTCCCCTTCATTATCACGGAATACGTCGATGGTATATCCTGTCAGCTCCTGGGCCAGTTTGATATTAACCCCCTTGCGGCCGATAGCCAGGGATACCTGGTCTGGTTTAAGATAGACATTTGCATGCTGCTTTTCGCTGTCCAGTTCCATATTGGTAATTTTGGACGGCGTTAAAGAGCGCTGGATCAGGAGCTGGACGTTGTTGGTCCAGTTGATCACGTCTATATTCTCGTTCTTCAGCTCGCGAACGATGCCATGGATACGGCTTCCTTTCATACCTACGCAGGCGCCTACTGGGTCGATACGGTCGTCGTAAGACTCTACAGCCACCTTGGCTCTTTCCCCCGGCTCGCGAACGATCTTCTTGATAACAATGAGCCCGTCGAATATTTCAGGTACCTCAATTTCCAATAATTTGGCGAGGAAGTCGGGGCTGGTCCTGGACAGGATGATTACGGGGGTATTATTCTTCAGCTCCACTTTTTTCACTACGGCACGGATATTTTCCCCTTTTTTGAAATAATCCTGCGGTATCTGCTCGGATTTGGGAAGGATCAGCTCACTGCCTTCTTCATCGAGGAGCAATATCTCCTTTTTCCAAACCTGGTATACTTCCGCACTGACAATCTCTCCAACCCTTTCGTTGTATTTCTTTACCAGCACATTCTTTTTCAAATCACCGATACGGCTTGCCAGGGTTTGTTTGGCAGCCAGGATAGCGCGACGGCCGAAATCCAGGATCTCCACCTCTTCATAAAGCTCTTCCCCTACTTCGTAGTCGGGCTCAATTTTTCTTGCATCGGAGTATGCGATCTCCGCCAGCGGATCGTTGACTTCACCATCTTCCACGATGGTGCGCCGGCGCATGATTTCCAGGTCGCCCTTTTCCGCGTTCACAATCACGTCAAAATTATCGTCGCTGCCATATTTCTTGCGCAACAAAGTTTTGAACACATCCTCGACCACCTTCATCATGGTGGGGCGGTCGATATTTTCGGCTTCTTTGAAGTCCTGGAACGCCTCGATCAAGTTTATACTGGCCATAACGCTGTAATTTTTGGATCCTTCGCGAGGTGCGGTAGCGCCGAGCGGAAGGGTCCTGTTAAAAGACTACTTGAATTTTTGTTGTTTTTATGTTATCGAATAAGAAAGTATGGTTGATCACCTCTTTCTTTTTGTTCTTCCCTTTTGTCTCTTCGACAATGACACCATCTTCCGTCACTTCCAGCAAACGGCCCTATTTTTTAGATTCGAGCCGTCCGCGAGAATCAGCCCCCGGGGCGTCCATCAAGCTAAAAGACCACCTGGATCTTTGTCGTTTTTATGTTATCGAATAAGAAAGTATGGTTGATCACCTCTTTCTTTTTGTTCTTCCCTTTTGTCTCTTCGACGATGACACCATCTTCCGTCACTTCCAGCAAACGGCCTTCTTTTTTAGACCCGTCCTGGAGGACCAGCTCCACCTGGCGTCCAATGTTCTTTTTATATTGACGCAGCAGCTTTAGCGGCTCGTCCAATCCCGGAGAAGAGACTTCCAGGGAGAAATCGCCGTCCGGAAAAAGGCCGGACTCTTCCAGCTTCTTATATAAGGCGCGATTGTAACGCACGCAGGTCTCGATCGAGATCCCTTTATCTCCGTCCAGAAAGACCTTTACATTATTGGTAGGCTTGATCCTCACCTCTACCAGGAAAAAATCCGACTGGTCGGCCAAAAGAGCCTGCACCATACCTTCCACCACCTTGATAGTTTCATTCGCCATAACTCTTAGAACTTCTGCGAACCGGGGTTCGCTCTTGAACCACGGGCCCCTGGCCCGAATAATTTTTGATGGACCAACCGGTCCGCTCTGAAATTGAAGAAGGGAACGCTTCCGTTCCCTTCTAATGCTTCTTTGATCTATGCAAATGTACAATTAAATACAATTCCACCAAAACCAGTGAAAAGCTTCATGAAAATTTTTTGCATGGGCTCAGGACGTGCGGCCAGCCGGGATGGATTAAAATAGTACTTTTAGAAAAAGAACAAGTATGAGCCAGCCTGACAACCTAGGTTCCTTTATTTCCGAGAACAAGACGATCCTGAAAGAATATGTCGAGACCAGGATGGAGATCTACCGGCTGCAAAGCCTCAGGATATTCTCCAAATCAGCGGGTTATTTTGCATGGATCATCGTCTCACTGTTCCTGGCCTTCCTGATCGTGATCTTTGGCGGACTGATGCTTGGCTACTGGTTTTCCAGTATGTTAGGAAGTTATGTGAAAGGGTTCGGTCTGATAACATTACTGCTGATAGTATTGTTCGTGCTGCTGGCGCTGTTCCGGAAGCGACTGTTTGTAGACCCTGTTGTTCAAAGCATTATTCAAAGATCGAGAGAAGAGGACAACGCCGGGTCCGACGAGGACTAAGTTGGTCGGGTGAGGTGTTGGAGGGGCATGGGAAGAACCGTTGGAACTGGCCGCGGGAGAAGGAACGCCCAGTATGGCAGAGACCAGATCAATGGTGTGGCCGAGAACAGATCAAGGGCTATAAATAGAATCCAACGACAGTCAGAAGACCAGTTATTGCTACAAAAACCTTTTATATGGCATCAAAAGCATCCCGTACATTGGATAGCCTGGAAGAGGATATCCGCAAACTGCGAAAAAAAGCCAGGGGACTGGAGCGTCAGCTGGATGATAATTTCACTTATTTTCAACAACATTCGGGAACATTATTTGTCAGATCGCTGTTACCAAGGAGGGTGGAGGGGGAAACCGTCACCGGAAATCCAATTATCGATCCCTTTCTCCAGAACGAGCGTCTGCAAAAAGTGCTGGCCAAGCTGGCGGATATGCTGGCTGAAAAACTAGGAGATGGACTTAACTGGATGATTAACAGAGTGTTCAGAAAGTGATGCCCGGAACGGGTGCTGATCAATGGCTGGGATCTGGCCTTGCAGAATGGTGGCCGAGAGGCGACCGGTCACGTGCCCGGAAAGTGTTCCGCGGGTGGCCGGAGGGTTTTAAGAAACCATTAAGTTTAGATCAATTAATTTTAACTTGTCATGATGCCTTTATCAGAGATATTCTTTTTAGCGATCGTACTCTATGTGTTGTACCGATTTGTCTTCAACTTTGTCGTGCCCATCGCACGGACTACCCGCCAGGTAAGACAGCAGTTCCGGAATATGCAGGAGATGCATAACCAGCAAGATCCTTTCCAGGGCAACTATGGGAACCAGGACCCTTATGGCAGACAAGCTCAGAGGCCATCCGCCGCGGCCCAACCCGAAAAACCTGCCTCCAATGACAAAGGGGGGGAATATATCGACTTCGAAGAGATCAAATAAACCGCAGCCAACGAGGGAGTGAAACGAATTGATGGGTCATTCGGATAACCAGAATGGAAATAAACTGACGAGCGCCGGCGGGAAGGATAATGGCGGCCGGAGAGCCGGAGTCTACCATTGAAAATCCATAATGGTCGTGCCGGGTCTTAGAAAAAGGCCTTTCAGTCCTGCTCTTTCGGCCCCTTCCACGTTGACGAGCGCGTCGTCTACAAAAAGGGTCTCGTCTCCCTTCAATTCATTTTCCTTTAATATATATTGAAAAGAAGACTCGTCGGGTTTGCGCATCTTCAGTGTATGGGAATAATAGGTTTTTTCAAAATGATCGTCCAGCTCGCCGTCGGAAAAAGTATTCCTGTATATCTGTTGAAGGGCAGTCAGGTGAAGAGCGTTGGTATTACTGAATAGAAAAATGCGATAGGTCTTCCGAAGCTCCTTTAGCAGATGAATACGCTCCGGCGGAAAATCCAGCAGCAGAGCATTCCAGGCCCGGACGATCTCCTCATCCGATGCGGTGACGCCTGTCAGGCTTCTTATCTCATCGACGAATTGCTGATCGCTGATACTCCCCACTTCATAGTCCTTGAAAAAAGAGGAGGCGTGTCCATGACCAAAATATTCCCGGAAAGGCTTTACACCCATGGCTGTAAAGGCGTCTTCTGTCCGTTGATTATCCAGGTTGATGATCACGCCGCCCAGATCGAAAATTATGTTTTTGATGCCTGTCATAGAAAATTTGATGATTGGCGTTAACTCGGCCTTAATGTCTTTTCAAAGGTCTCGTTGAATGCTTCGCATTTCGGCCGGCGGACCTTTAGTCCGCTGGTTGACCGGCCGGCCCCAGGCCGCCAGTGCTACTTTACCCAGTTGATCCGCACGGACTTTGTGTCCCTGGAGTTCCCACCCACCATGATATCGAAATCACCGGACTCCCAGTCATATTTCAGATCGCCGTTGTAAAACTTCAGGTCCTCCGTGGAGATCGTAAAGGTAACATTCTTTGATTCACCTGCCTTGAGGAATATTTTCTGAAATCCTTTCAGCTCTTTTACCGGGCGGGTGATGCTTCCAACCAGATCGCGTATATAAAGCTGCACTACTTCCTTTCCATCCACGGAGCCGTCATTGGTAACCTTTACGGTGACTGTCAGTTTTTGATCGCCCCTTAAGGACTTGCTGCTCATTATCGGGTCGCCATAGGTGAAATGAGCATAGCTTAACCCATATCCAAAAGGATATACGGGGTCGTTGGATACATCCAGGTAATTGGACCTGAACTTTTGGAACCATGCGCCATCGGCCAGGGGACGGCCGGTGTTCTTATGATTGTAATACAAAGGTATCTGTCCTACGTTCTGTGGCCAGGTAGTGCTCAGCTTGCCGGAAGGATTTACATCTCCGAACAGCACATCGGCAATGGCGTGTCCGGCTTCGCTACCGCCAAACCATACATTGAGGATGGCAGGGACGTTGTCATTTTCCCATTTAATAGTCAGCGGGCGTCCGGTGAAGAGTACCAATACCACCGGCTTGCCGGTCTTGAGCAAGGCTTTCAAGAGATCTTCCTGTACCTGGGGAATACCTATCCAGCTGCGACTGCTGGATTCGCCCGTCATTTCCGCCGACTCGCCCAGCGCTGCTACGATGACATCTGCCTGGCTGGCAGTTTGTACGGCCTCCTGTATAATGTCCGCGGCGGCGCGGTGATCCCTGTTCAATGACTTGCCAAACATGCCCGCTCTTTCTTCAAATATACTGTCGGCGTCGAGGTTAGAGCCCCGGGCATAGACGATCTTTGCCTGGCTGCCCACGACATCCTTCAATCCCTGTAACACCGAAATGGATTTGGTGAAATCCGCCGCCACGCTCCAGGTGCCTGGCATATTTTCTTTGTTGTCCGCCAGAGGACCTACGAGGGCAATGGTGCCGCCTTTCTTTAAAGGAAGGATACTTCCCTGATTCTTTAGCAGCACAAAGCAGTCTGCGGCTATTTTGCGGGCTTCCTGTCTGTTGGCATCAGTGAAGATCTCTGTTGCAGCTCTTTTTTCATCACAGTATTTATAGGGATCCTTGAAGAGTCCTAATTTATATTTTGCCTCCAGTATTTTTCTACAGGCATTGTCGATCTGGGCTTGTGTGATCTTTCCTTCCGTCAGGGACTTTTTCAGCGTCGTGAGAAAGCCCTCTCCTACCATGTCCATGTCGACTCCAGCCTTTAAGGCAAGAGCGGAGACGGTTTGCAGGTCGCCCAATCCATGCTCGATCATCTCATTGATGCCGGTGTAGTCCGTGACGACAAACCCTTTAAAGCCCCAGCGGTTGCGGAGCACATCTGTCTGCAGGAATTTATTGGCGGTGGCGGGGACGCCGTCCACCTCGTTAAAGGAGGCCATGACACTGCCGACCCCGGCATCTACCGCGGCCTTATACGGCGGGAGGTATTCATTGAACATCCTGACATGGCTCATGTCGGTGGTATTGTAATCCCGGCCGGCCTCTGCGGCGCCATACAATGCATAGTGCTTTACGCAAGCCATGATATCGGAATTTCCGGAGAGGTCCCGCTGATATCCTTTTACCATCGCCTTTGCGATCATGGAACCGAGATAAGGGTCTTCTCCATTGCCCTCGGCGATACGTCCCCAACGGGGATCGCGTGCGATGTCCACCATGGGTGAGAAGGTCCAGCAGATGCCGTCGGCGCTGGCTTCGGTAGCGGCAATACGGGCGCTCTTTTCAACGGCACCCATATCCCAGCTGCAGCTAAGTCCCAGGGGAATCGGGAATACTGTCTCGTATCCGTGGATCACATCCATGCCGAAGATCAGCGGTATCTTCAGCCGGCTCTGTTCTACGGCGACCTTTTGCACGTCCCTGATCTTGGCGACTGACTTGATATTAAAGAGTCCGCCTACCTTGCCTGCTTTGATCTTGCCCGCGATGTCGGAATTGGACGCCTGACCGGTGGTGATATCGCCGGCGCCGGGGAGGTTTAGCTGACCCAGCTTCTCGTCGAGGGTCATTTTGGCCATCAGGTTGGTGATGAAAGTGTTCATGGCGGGGTCGCTGGAGGCCGGACCAGGTCCGGGGGCGGACGAAGAGAGGCCAACACCAGGGGCGGACCAGGCTGATGAGGAAGAGGTACGGGACGGGAAGGCGGCAGACCAAGTGGATGTGCCGGATGCGGAGGTGGAGACATTCCGGGTGGACGGAGATGTGCCGGCGGGTGATGATGTGCCGGTGCTGACCAATTGTATAGATGGAGACATTGCAGCCGGGGGAGTCTGGCGGGCATGCGGGACAACCAGGGAAGATATACCGGTGCGGGCGCCTGCCGATGCGGAGCTGGTGGAAGATGCCAGGTCAGACGGGGAAGATATGCTGGCGCCGGCCTGTCGGGTGGACTGGGCAAATGTTGCCGCGGTGAGGAGCAGTACGCTGGTAAGAACAGAGAGCTTCTTCATAATGAGATCTATTTTAAGTTAGTCGACTTTTATCGTGTTGGATCGGGCGGAGACGCCATTCTCGTTGACGGCCTCGATAGAAAAATAATACGTCTTATCCTTATCCATCAATTTATCATAATATTCGTTGGCATCCTGTACCATAATACAGGTGTACAGCTTGTCGGGTGCGGTGCCTGTGTAGATGTTATAAGCATATGCATTGTCCACGGGCGACCATTTGAGCCAGGCGCTGCGCTTGTCTTTCTCCGTGCGCAGTACGATGAGCTGTTTCACTGCTTCGGGTGGAGCGCCGTCGCCCTTGCCAAAGACCCGCAGTCCGCTGATGGCAAACTTACCGGAGGGCATGTGAATATTTTCCAGCCGGATATAACGGGTCTGCACAGGTGTAGGCAGCTCTACATACTCATGTGGAATGTCGGTGGTATTCCGGCTCTTGTCCACCAGGAGGGTCCATTTCTTCCCGTCGACGCTATGGTAGAGCTTGTATTGGTGATAGATATTCGTCTGTTTGCCCAGGAAAGTTGCGTCCTGGTCGGCATAGTTGATCTGTATGGCATGGACGGTGGAGAGATGGCCCAGGTCGGATTGGATCCATTCCCCCTTGTCTCCTGTAGCAGCGCTCCAATAGGTCTTTATGTCCTCGTCCACCGCATCGTTGGCGGGATGACCATTACCCAGGGTGGAAGATACCAATACCGGCTTCTTATAGTTGAGGAGCATCCATCCTGTGAATTCGCCTGATGGAAGATAGTGGGGATAATCGCCAAAAACCGCGTCCATATACATCACCCCATCCTTGTCAAATCCTGCAGGCCAGAGGCCCAGTCTTCTCTCGAAGCTGTTCTTGACGGCAATGGTGATGGTGGAGATGTGCCAATACCGATTGTTATTATCCATGAAGGTGCTGCCATGGCCTGCACCTCTTGCAAATCCGCCCGGATGGAAAGATAAAGGGTCCGACTGTGGCTGGTCAAATGGGCCAAGGGGTCCGTCACCCACCACTACCCCATCTGCGTAACCGCTAAATTCTGTGCCGGGTGCGCCGTATTGCAGATAATATTTTCCATTGTGCTTTGTCATCCAGGAGCCTTCGATAAAAGGGTCCAGGAACGTGTTATCGTAATATTCGCCAAAGCGCTGCCAGCCAAACTTGTCGGGATGGAGAAGGTAAAGTTCTTTACGGGTGCCCATGGGCTGGAAGGTTTTTCGATCCAGCTCGATGCCATAGACGGGATAGCTATTACTGCTGCCATTGTACATATAGAGCTTCCCATCGTCATCGGTGAAAAAGGCAGGATCCCAGCCGCCAATGTCGAAAGAGTCCACCAGTGGCTTCCATTGATTGGCTTTGGGGTCGGTGCTCATCCAGATGGTGAAATTGCGGGTATAGGTGGAGCCGAAGACGATCATGGTATCTCCGATGATGCCTATTGCCGGAGCGCAGAGCTCGTCATACCCCTGGTTCCAGGGCCGGAGGAATTTTTTGGAAATAAATTTCCAGTTCAGCAGGTCGCTGCTCCACCAGTAGCCCCATTGATTGGTGCTGAATAAATAATAATCTCCTTTGTAATTAACGATGACGGGGTCGGCCGTTGCGCGGTGTTTACCCCACTCCGTGAAATTGGGGATGGGGGTGTAGCCGTAGTCGAGGTTCATGGGGTTGCAGTACGTGAGCCGGCCATCCGGGAGCGAAGGAACGGAGGACGTCGGGGAAACAGATGAATGAGAAATGGGCGAACGGTTGGAGGATGCCGCGGGGACGAAAGCGGTAGAAGCCGGCGATTGGGCGGGTTGCTGGGCATTGGCAGAAGGGCTGCTCCCCAAAAATGCGATGCAGCAAAGCAGCGGCAGTAGAGCAGCGCGCATGCGGTCCAGGCTCCACTTCCCCGGGCCATTGAAGAAGAAGACCATTGCCAGCATTACGAAAAGGAAGGGGTGTTGATCTTCATACCAGATCTTTCCGTGACCCACAAAAAAAGCGATATACAACATGGTGCCGGCCAGGATAATGCACGCGATCCGGGTGAACAGGCCTGCCGTCAACAGAAGACCGCCCACCAATTCGGAGCCCTTGCCGAGGTAGACCATGAAGGATGGAGCCCCCGAATGCTTAAAGATATCCCATTCGCTGTATTCTTTCATTTTGCCCGCGTCGAATACTTCCCATCCATGATAGATCATAAAAGTGCCTGTCATGATCCTTACAAGTCCCAGGCCGCCGTCCTGCCATATAGAGGATGAGGAGAAAAACTTTTTCATGCTGTATGAATTTATACCATCGGCCATTTAAAGGTGGATTGCAGTGATATCTTTTTCCCTGTGGCGGAAGATGCCCTGGCGGCCTCGATGATCTCCAGCACATGCAAGGCGTGATCTACGGCAATACGTGGTTCGATGTTTTTTACCAATGATTCGCCAATCTTCGTAGCCCCCTCCTGCCATTGGTAGCCTTCTGCGTCAGCCTGGTGAAGTTTTGCGGGCTCCGTCCAGGAGTCGTCGAGATATACTCCCATCGGCTCCCAATCATACCCGATGAGTCGCATATTACCTTTGTCGCCGTAGATCTGTATGGAATGCAGGGTCTGGCCTTTGGCTTCATGTCCATGCGGATCGAAATAATTAAAGCCGCACATAACATGAGAGATGATATTGTTGGCATGCTCCAGGAGCAGGTGGGCATTATCCTCGGCCTCTACCTTCACCTTCCCTTTATCGTCTACGGTGCGTTCAGGGTTCACAATGGTGGTCATGGCCATTACGCTCTTTGCGGGGCCTAACAGGCCGGTGAGCGTCGCCATATTATATACTCCCAGATCGGGCATGCTGCCGCCTCCCTTCTCATAAAAGAAGGCGCTCCATGTCGGTCCGGTATGCCCATATTGTCCGTGTGCGCTGGCTATGCGGCCTAGCCGGCCTTCCTGTATGCATTTGCTCATGAAAGCAAACTGTGGGCTATTGACCACTGCCGGCGCCCCCCATATTCGAAGGTTCTTACTTTTTGCCAGATCGAGGAGGGCCTTGCCTTCCGCATAGGTATTGGCCATGGGTTTTTCGCTCCATACATGACGTCCGGCCATCAATGCTTTTTTATTCAGCTCACCATGGACCTGCATATCGGTGATGGTTATCTGCATGTCGAACGGAACACCCTTTAGCATGGCTTCGATGTCGGGGTAGGTCTGAGCCGTTGTGAGCTCGTATTGTTTTTTCTGCCCCAATGCCCTGTCATATTTTATATCACAGAGGCTCACTATTTCCAGCAGCGGGGATGTCTTTATGTGAGGGATATAGCGATTGCTCACACTACCGCAGCCGATGATCCCTATTTTTAATTTCTTATCGGGCAGTCCGGCGGCCAGGCTTTCCAGGGATGAAAGCATGAGTGCGGCGCCGGCCATGGCGGTGGTCTTTAGAAATTCCTGTCGGGAGATGTTTTGCATGGCATCGTTATTTTAGGTAGGGCGATTGGAAGCCCAGTTTCTTTAATCCATTTTGTACATCGGGTATATTCATGAACAGCCGCCAGATCAGGGCGCTGCGATAATTTTCGATCATGACGACGATAGGGCCCTCGTCGATGGCCAGATGGGTCTTTGCATACCAGCTCCGGCTCTCGCTAAAGCCATCCGCAAAGCCGTAGGGGCCCCAGATCCTGCCGCCGAGATCATAATAAAAATGTTTCAGGGCCTGCATACTGTATTCGGGTGTATATGGAAAGGAAGAAAGGGCAGCGGTGGGTTGTATAACGCCTCTGTCGTCCTGTGGGCAATGCGCCACATATCCTTTGTAGCTGTCCCCGGCCGTGAGTCCCCAGCAATCGGGGCCATACCCTTTGAACTTTTTTGGATTCTCGATACAGTAAGCCCTGTTGATGAGGGTATGGTTCTTTGTCTGTTCCGCGTAGTCGATGCCCTGGTCGTCTTTCAGGCCATTGGGGTCGATGCCCATGAACGTGTATTGCTCGAAAAAAAGTGGGCCGCCCCATTCAAAGTTTCCCAGGGGCAGCCTGATGCCATAATATTCCTTCCCATTGCGCCATGACTGGCTTTTTACCCAGCAGTTCTCGTACAGTTCTTTAGAGATGGAGTGTGTGGGAGACGATGCGGACATAACATAGGTGATCAAGGCTTCATCCCATCCATACACGGGGAAGTTCATATTAAAGTCGTTGTGAGGGCTCCAGTGCCAGTACAATAGTTTGTCTCCGCCCCGGCTGTGCCAGTTCCAGTCGGCGTCGTTCCACATCGATGTCACCCGATCGCGGAAGTATCGCTCCAGTGGGCTGTCGCCTTTGAAATATTCCCTGGCGCAAAGAAGTCCCATGAGCAGGTAAGATGTCTCCACGATGTCGGCGCCGTCATCCAATCGGCCAAAGGGGATGGTCTTGCCGGTGGCCCCATTCATGAAATGGGGATATATCCCATGATAACAGTCGGCCTTGATCAGAAAGTCCACGATCTTTACCAATCGCTTTAGTGCGGTGTCGCGTCCTATCCAGCCGCGATTGACGGCCACGATGGTGGAGAGGATGCCAAATCCGGTGCCGCCGATGGCGCACGCTTCTTCACCGAATGTATGACGGCTGAAATTGGGTTGGTCCTCGGCCTCGTTGATATAGTCCCAATAATATTCGGCCCTTACGGTATTGTCGCGCTCGCGGGCCAGGCCGCTCACGGGATGGGCGTAGTGCCAAAAGAAACGAAATGTCTGACGTTGTATGACGTCCAGGAGGGCGGAGTCGGACAGACCTTTGATGATGCCCACGGGGGTGATGCTGTTGGGGCCAGACAGGGGGGCCTGCCGGGGGGGCGAAGACGGGGCGGAGCCGAGGGATAGAGATGGGGTGAAACCTGGGAGGACCTGCCGAAGGGACTGGGCGGAGCCGGGGGAAACCTGCCGGGGGGATTGGGCGGAGCCGGAGGGAATCTGCCGGATGGACGAAGATGGAGTGGAACCGGTAGCGGACTCCCGCGAGGACGAAGATGGGGCGGGTTGGAGAGAGATCTGTTGGGACGTGCTGGCCGGATCCGATGAGACGAGCTGCCGGGTGAATGAAGACTGG
>Ga0105240_10009736_pt1 | contig 13571 bp, 12 predicted proteins | sample KBSC54metaG_FD_80426 | JGI IMG/M metagenome (GOLD analysis project Ga0105240, IMG submission 80426) | Corn rhizosphere microbial communities from Kellogg Biological Station, Michigan, USA - KBS C5-4 metaG | ecosystem: Host-associated > Plants > Roots > Rhizosphere > Soil | place: Michigan, USA... | reverse complement strand
GGCGATGCGCGCGAGTGGCGGGTGCCGCCGCGGTAGTATGATGCCGGCGGGCGCCGACACGATCAGCAGTGGCAAGGCACTTATCGCAAGGACGAGAGCGCCGGCATAGAAAGGAGTTCGGTCGTGCGTCCCGGTCAGTCGTAGCAGCAGAGGGCCGCACATGAGACCCGCGGACACCAGGGTGGAATCGACTCCCATCAACACGCCGCGAGTGTTCTGGGTGGTGACAGAATTCAACCAGGTTTCGCTCGCAATCCATTCAAGTCCCAGAGCCCAGCCGGTTATGATGCGCAGAAGCATCCACGAGCCCGTTCCGGTGAAAGTCGGCATCAGGAACAGAACGGCCGCCTTCACGGCGACACCCAAAAGCATCGCTCCGCGAAGTCCAGTCCGGCCGATCACACGCGGATACAGTGGCGCCAGCACAATGATGGTGATCATGCTGATTCCGATCACGGCTCCGATGCCGATACTGGACATGCCCTGGCGCTCCAGGATCAGGCCTATCAGGGGAGGTTGGAATCCGAATACCAAGCCGGTGCCGAAGCTGGAGGCCAGAATGGCTAGGATGTTTGAAAGATACGAGTGCGCGCGTCTCGACTGATCGTCCATGAGCTGACCTCGTTGGGTTGCGCACGTTACACTGCCACAGTGTCGGGTTCGACGGTGCAGGTTCGCGTGCTAGGGAGACAGAATGGTCGTGACAGGGAAGTTTCACGTGTCGTTGGTTTTTGTGGTGCTGTGCAGTGCGGTCGCGGGAGGATGTGCGCACACCACGCGCGTTGGATCCCGCGATAGTTCCGCGGTTCCGTCAGCCGCCGCGCTTGGGTTGCCGGAAGTCACGGCGGAGTTGCCCGCCGCTGAGCCGGATGCGCCTGTTGAGCCGGCAACCCCCGATCCCCTCGAGTCGAGGGCGGCGCCTGTCGATCTTCTCGGGCGGCTGCGAGCCGGATTTCAGTTGCCGAGCGACACATCGCACGCCGACATCGAGCGGCAACTCGAGTGGTTTGTCGGGAATCCCGGATTCTTGCAACGCTCGTTCGCTCGCGGACAGCTGTACATGTACTACATCGTCAGTCAGCTCGAGATGCGCGGCATGCCTCTGGAGTTGGCGCTTTTGCCGATCGTCGAAAGTGCCTTCGAACCCTACGCGGTCTCAAAGACACGGGCTGTCGGTCTGTGGCAGTTCGAACCGGATACCGCGGCACGCTTTGGTTTGAGACGCAACTGGTGGTATGACGGTCGTCGCGACATCGTTGAATCCACTCGGGCGGCACTGGACTACTTGAAGATTCTCCATGAGGAGTTTCACGGCGACTGGCTGGTGGCGATAGCGGCGTATGATTGTGGCGAGGGTACCGTGCGGCGAGCGATCGAATTCAATCAAGCTCGCGGCAGGGATCTGGATTTCTGGAGCCTGGCGCTACCGCGGGAGACGCGCGCCTATGTGCCGCAATTGCTCGCCCTGCGGCGACTGGTGGCGGATCCTGAAGGTGTCGGTTTGTCTTTGCGCCCGATAGCCAACGAGCCGTATTTCATGTCCGTGACGACCTATGGTCAGATCGACCTGACGGTGGCCGCCACCCTTGCGGACATCCCGGCAGCGGAACTTTATGCGCTCAATCCTGCCTTTCACCGCTGGGCGACCGACCCGGCGGGGCCCCACTTCCTGCTCTTGCCGGTCGCGGCGGCCGATGCGTTCGCCCGCAATCTAACCCGACTGGATGCCACCGAACGTCTGGAACCGGTGTATTACACCGTTCGCAGGGGTGATTCATTCGCCTCAATTGCTCATCGTTTCAACACGAAGGTGAGCGTAGTACGCGAGTTGAACAATCTGGCGGCGGGCCGGCTCACAGTGGGCGCGGAAATCGAGCTGCCGCCGGAGAAGCACGCTCTGCCGGTTAACGTGTTGCTCGCGGCGACGCGTGCCGATGCGGTGTCGAGTGCGACTCGATCCCGACACCGCGCCTCTAACAGGGTGCGTCGGCGTCAGCGCCCGCGCAGTCTGTAGAGAATCCCGCGGCGCGCCAGGCTCTCGAGCTGGGCCCGCTCGAAGGGGAACTCGGGACAAACGTGGTCGAGAACAAAGGTGCCGCGGTAGTCGGTCTGGCCGAGATCGATATCGATGACTTTTTTCAAGATGCGTTCGGAGTGCGGTAACTCCTCGCGACAATACTCTACAATGATCGACATGCCCGCCTTGTAGTGTTGGGACTCGTCGTACACAAGTCGTCTGATCCACTCATCGAGCGCGCTGCTGCCGAAGCGCGCGTAGAACGGAATATTCGCCTGGTATACCCGCGTAGTGACCAACTCGTCATAGGCGAACAGCAGGCATATGGACAGCAGGTCATCGAACAGTTCCTCCATGTGGGAGAAATCGATCGCGCGCGCCTGGAGTGCCTGCTCGATCTCCTCGAAAGAGCGGTCGTACAAGGCGCGATACAGGATCTTGAAGCCGCGCGCGTGATTGACCTCATCCGCCAGCCAAGTGGCGAGAAAGTCCTGCATTTTCCAGGGGAGAGTCGGGCCCGCGGTGAGCAACTGCCGATAGAAGTGACGTGCGTCGTGTTCCGAACAAATGCTCGACCACATCATGTCCTGACTCGCCCGGCGCTCGGCATCGGGCAGTGCCGCGATGTACTGCTCGGTGCCCGACAGTAGCTCAGCGGCGTTCCAGGGCTGTCGGAGTCGTGCCAGCGAGAGTCGTGCGGTACGATCTCCGGCGGAGTTTGGTGTTATATGTGTCAAGTTTGTGCCATCCATAGCAGGGGGGATTGAACGATAACCATGTGCGTCGGCAGCTTCAATAGCGCGGTACGCCGCACGAGCGGTGGTCTCGACTCATCCGTCCAGAGGTCGTACGCTGTCGGCGGGAGGTTAGAGTATGTCGACTGACATTGTCATTACCGGTGCCGGTGCGTTGTCCGCGGCGATCGTGCAAGCGCTGTTGCCACCTGCGTTGGGAAGTGGGCTGCGGGTCGCCCTGCTGAGTCGCGCGTCGGACCGGCTTTGGTGGCTGGCGAGGTGTGCCGCCGCGCGCGCCGCCGGACTCGGGTCGCGCATCCACGTGGAGGCGCAAGCCGTTGATTGGGAAGACGGCGCGAGTCTGTGTCGCACCTTGCGGCGGTTGCAGCCACGGCTGGTGTTGCACACCGCCTCGTTACAGTCGCCTTGGGCGCTGAGCGGCGCGGATGACTGGAGTAATCTGGTGCGTGTCGCGGGGTATGGGCTAACTTTGCCATTGCATCTTCTATTGGCGTGGCGACTGGGTCGCGTGTTGTCCGATGCGGCGCCCGGGGCGTTATTCGTGAACGCGTGTTATCCCGATGCGGTGAATCCCATGTTGAGGGCCGCGGGAATTCCCGTACTGTGCGGACTCGGCAATGTAGGAATACTCGCGTTACTCATGGCGACGGATTTGAAGAAGGGCGCTGGGGAGATGCACATGATTGCCCATCACTGCCATGTGGCGGGCGCCATTTCCGGCGCGCCGGCGTCATTTGATTACTTGCACGCGTGGTATGAGGGTCGTCGCGTCGACCGGCAGGCGCGTGAGTGGGCGCGCAAGGCGTTTTTTCCGAGCGATGCGCGACTGAACGACGTGACGGGGGTGCTGGGTGCCACTCTCGCCTCGAGCCTGTTGGGATTGCGTGACTCGCTGGCCACTCATCTTCCGGGTCCTTTGGGTTTTCCCGGAGGCTACCCCGTGCAAGTGTCCCGTGGTGAAGTGAGATTGCGCCTGCCCGCGGAGCTTACCGAAAGCGATGCGATAGGGCTCAATATTTCGGCCTCCGCGTATGACGGGGTCGTGGTGGAACGGGACGGTGTCGCATCGATGATCGAGCCGGCACGCGCGCGCGTGCGCGCGGCGTTACCTGGATGTATCGAACTCGATAAGCCTATGCGCGCCGCGGAGGCCGAGCCGCGCGCAAGTTTACTGCTCGCGGCTCGGGCCTCTCTGCGCGGCAGAGACTAGTTGAGCACCTCGCATGGCGCAACGCTCAGTTCCCGATTGTCGGCGGAGTAGGTACCCAGAAATCTGTCGTTATCGTAGTTTGCGAGAGCCTGGCGGAACATCCGGTCGCGGCTTTCCCAACGGTCCCGCACGGGAGGATAGTAGGCGGTGCGCTCGAGGTCGCCATGAGACAGGTGTGTCACAATACCGCGTGTCACTCGCCGCAACCCGGCGCCCAGAGTCAAGCGCGAAATCATATCCTGATCCTCCCAGCCCCAGCCGTGCAGCTGCCCGTTATATCCGTCGATCCGCGCGAAGTCGCAGCGTCGTACCAACAGCAGTCCCGGGGCCTGGCGGGTGCCTTGCTCCACATCTTCCTCGTTGTCGACGATTCTCAGGCTTCGGCCGTTGGCGAGACGGATATTCAATTCATAGCCGAAACACACGACATTTCCGGCACGCCGGGAGTTGTGCTCAGACTCGGTCACGCCGGCGAGTGTGGCGAAAGTATCCGCTCGATCGTTGACTTCGTGTGCCAGCTCGACGATTAGTCCGGGATCGACCACGATGTCGCAGTCGCAGAAAAACAGTACCGGGTGGGTGGAGGACGCGGCGCCGATGTTCTGAGCGCGCGCCTTGTTGAAATACTGCTCGCCACGTACCTCCACCAGACGGAGCAGGCGATCGCGCGAACTGCGTAGTAGGTCTGCCAGAACCGTGGTGTCGCCGCCGTAATTCACCACAGTGACATCGCCGCCGACCAGCCGCGCCGCCTCGACCAGATGCGGCAGGGCTCGCGGCAGCTCCGCGCGGTTACACCAACTTATGACTATGGAAAGCATGGGTCGGACTCCTGGAGGTAAGTTGCATTTGTCGGGAAAACCGTCGGCAGAATAGTGGTATGCGCGGGGCGCTGTCCATGCGCTACTTGACTCACCCTGAACGCGAGCGCAGAGTCAGGCGCGCATTCGCTTTGTTAGACCAACATGGAGAGTCGGTCAAGGTGCCGGCCAATGGAGTTTTCGATGTCGCCGCTGGATAGCGAGTTATACGGCAAGCTGTGGAATCCGCTGACGTACTGGCAGGAATACTATGCCTTCCGCGGTGAGGCGTTTCCCGCGGACGAGTGGAAAATACGCAGTTTCGTCGTGCGCACGCTGCGTAGCTGGGGCAAGAGATTCGAGCGTGCCGTAGATCTCGGCTGCGGGCCCACTGTCCATAATCTGTTCGCTTTTGCGCCCCATGTCGCGGTGTTCGATCTGCTCGATTACAACAGTCGGAACCTTGAGGAAATCCAGAAGTGGCGCTCGGGGCGCGCCGATATCGACTACACGGCCTACATCGATGCGACGCTGCGGGCGGAGGGGCGGCGGGACGTGAGTGCCACGGATATGCAGCACAGAGAGGCCGTGACGCGGGCAATGGTTGGAGAACTGGATGTGTTCGATATGCGCTCCCCGGCTTCTGTCGGCCGGCATCAAGGATACGAGCTGGCGACCCTCTTCTGGAGCCTGGAGATTCTGAGCAGGCTCGAACAGGACTGGTGGCTGGCGCTGGAGAGCGTGAAGTCCGTGCTCGCTCCCGATGGGCGCATCATACTCGCCGTGCTGTTGGATTCCGAGGGTTACTCGATCAGGGACCTGCGTTACCCGTGCCTGAATGTCAGTTATGACGATGTCTGCGAGTGGTTGACCGCGGGTGGTTTTAGGCTCGATACCGCCATGCACGAATTCGTGACCCACGGGGATTTGAGTGGCGTGCCGGCCTGCGCGAATCTCGAGCGCTCGTCGGTGTTGTTCGCGGCGTCGCGCGTTTAAAAAGGGGTGCGGCATGTATCCCGGATATTATTCGAACCAGGCTCCAGAGCGGCCCGCCGTTACGGTTGCGGAGTCGGGCGAACGAATGAGCTATGGCGATCTGGAAAGGCGCTCGCGCCGACTGGCGCGAGTCTTTCTCCAGCAGGGATTGCAGCCGGGTGAGCGTCTTGCCTTGCTGTTGACGAACCGGGTGGAATTCATGGTGGCCGCCTGGGCTGGACTGCGTGTCGGTTTGCGCGTCGTGCCGGTAAACCGCTATCTGTCGGTTTCGGAGGTGGCCTACATTCTCGACAACTCCGACGCGCGTGTCCTGATCAGCTGCCAGGAATTGCAGCGTGTCGCCGTTGAGTTACCCGCGGTTGTTCCCCGCGTGGAACGGTTCTTCATGATCGGTACCGACTGTCCGGGTTTCGAGTCGTTGGATGCGGTAATCGACTCCGGAGGAGATGCCGCACTGGAGAGCGAGCCGCTGGGCGAGTTCATGTGTTATACCTCCGGAAGCACTGGGGCGCCCAAAGGACCTTTGTGGCCACTTTCCGGACGCTCTGCCACGGACGGCTACTTGGATCCCGGCGTAGCGGTGATGGGGTTTGGCGGTGAGTCACGGATGCTGGTAAGCACGCCCCTGTATCACTCCGCATCCTTGATGTTCGCCATGATGCCCTTCACCACGGGTGGGTCGTTGGTGATCACCGAGCGTTTCGATGCCCTGTCGGTGTTGCGTTACATCGAGCGTTATCGGATCAGTCACGCGTATTTCGTGCCCACCATGTTCGCACGCATGCTGAGTCTTCCGGAGCGCGCGCGCCGCGATTTCGACTCCTCGAGTCTACGTTTTGTCGTGCATCTGGCGGAGCCGTGTCCGGTTGAGATCAAGCGAAGAATGATCGAATGGTGGGGTCCGGTGATTTTTGAATCATACGGCATCAGTGAATGTCACGAGCATACCTGGATCGACTCCCATGAGTGGTTGACGCGCCCGAGCTCGGTCGGTCGGGGGGTGGGTTGCCGGATCCACGTTCTCGATGAGTTCGGCCGTACGGTGCCGGCCGGTACGGTTGGACAGGTTCACATCGAGTCGCCCACAGCGGCCTCGGTGTGGTACCACAAGGATCCTCAAAAGACGGCGCTCGCGCACACGGCGGCCGGCTGGTTCGCCACGGGTGACATGGGATACCTGGATCCGGCGGGATATCTGCATTTGAAGGATCGTCAGCATTTCATGATCATTTCGTGTGGGATTAACATCTACCCGCGTGAAGTCGAGAACGTGCTGCTCGGCCACGGACGCGTCGCCGATGCGGCGGTGTTCGGATTGCCGGATCCGGACCTGGGGGAGCGCGTTGTCGCAGTCATTGCCCCACGAGACGCCGCGGACGCGACGGCGGCGTTGGAGCAAGAGTTGAGTGCGTATTGCTTGCAGCGCCTGGCACGATTCAAATGTCCGTTGCAGTTCTTTTTCCTCGACGAATTGCCCCGATTGCCTACCGGCAAGATATACAAGCAACGGCTGCGGGAGCGCTTCGGCGGCGCGCCGGCACCTTTAATCTCCTGATGGGGTGGCGGCTGCCAGTGAATCGAGATACGTGCACAGAGCGCTACTGCTCGGATGTGAAAAGACGGCGTCGATGCGCAGCCGGATGCCGGTGCTCCGCTGGATCTGGGCGATGATGTGTAAGGCCGCGAAGGAGTCGCCGCCCAGCTCAAAAAAATTATGGTGTGGCTCGATGTCAGAGCGTCCGAAAATGCTACGCCACAGAGCGATCATGGATTCTTCATTCATGGTGTGATTCATAAATGTCAGTGCTCACGATCATAAGGCCACAGAGTCGAAAATAACTGAACGCGATGTGGCCGCGCAAGAAACTTCAGGGGAGTGAGTATGAACGAATTGGCGCTGCATCGAGTGATCGGAAGACGCAATGTCGGCACCGCGGACTTCGCGCGGGGCCGTGATTTTGACATCCGTCTGGAAGGGCGCTACGCGTGCCTCCACGACGTGCCGGGTTGGAACCAGTACCTCGCGTATTGCGTCGACTCTGCGCGTGGTGTCGTGATGCTGGTGAGCGACGGAGCCGCGGCAGTCGGTGCGCGCGATGCCACTTTTCTCTATGAGTGGCAGCGCAGTCGGGCACGTTTTCTCCTGGAGGTGCCGATTGAGCGCGTACCCGAAATCGGCGACGCATCGGGAATGTCGCCGTGTTTCATCATCTCGTCGGGTCGCACGGGATCTACATTGCTCGTGCAGATGTTGCGTGCTCTCGGGAAACCGGTGATGGCGGAACCGGATTCGTTGACCAGTATCGCTTTGGCAAAGAGCACGGCGAGGCTGGACGAGTGTCCGCCGGGTGCCGCTGCTCTACGGGCCTGTGTCGGTAACGCGCAACTGGCTTGGGGCGCTTGCCCTTATATCAAGTTGAGAGGCGTTTGCAGCAATCTGGTTGCCGATCTGGCCGCGGCTTTACCGAGTGCGCGCTTCGTGTTTGTGATGCGTGAGCGCCGCGCCTGGGCGCGTTCGCATGGTCGAGCATTCGGTATTCGAGCCGATGCGATGGCGGAGGTGCTGCTCGATACGGTCATGGGATACGACCGGTTGACCACGCAAGCTCTGCATCCGGCCTTGATCTGGTATGAGGACCTGTGCGGGCAGCCGCTGGCAACCTTGGCTGCGGTGGGCGAAACACCGGTCAATGTAGGGGCCATAACCCGAGTGCTTGCGGCGATGTCCGTGGACGTGCAGGAAGGCACGCCGTTGGCGCGGTCGGAGTTGAGCCGTAGCAGGGTCACGGAAGAGAGTCTTGCGGCGTTCGATGCGGCTTGGGAAGCGCGCAAGCCGCGAGCGCTGTTGGAACGTCACGGCTTGCACAGACTTCTTTAGCCTCAAAAGTCGACCGTGAGGTAGCTCTGCAGCGTGCGTGGGGATAGGGGCGTGAGGCCGCCCCCATCGGCAACGAGCCACCCGAAAGTATTCGCAATATTCAAAAGTTGCACGCGCAAGGATGTCGTCGCGCCTGACAATGTGAATTTGTAACGCGCACCGAGGTCCACCTTCAGGTAGCCCGGTACTCGTACGGTGTTGGCCACATCGGCGGACGCCCAGCCATATTGAGTGAGCACGGTGTCCAGCTGCAGGGCCTCGAGAGCCGGCAGGCGATAGTTCAGACTGATCTGCAGCAGGCGATGGGTTTGGCCTACGGCACTGCTGCCCGAGGGGCCGGCGAGCAGTGGATCGGCAGACACTTCCGGATGCAATAGCACGCCGCCGGCGATGATATTCAGACCGTCCGCGGGACTCGTGGTCAGCGAAAATTCCAGGCCACGGTGCCTTTGTCGCCCGAGTTGGATATAGCGGTCATCGATGCTCGTGTTGAAGTAGGGCTTGCGCACCTCGAAGGCGCCTACCAGCAACGTCAGGTCTTCAGCGGGCCTATAGCGTAAACCCGCGTCGCTTTGTGAAGTGAGCGATGCGGGAAGAATGGCGCCGCGGTTGACGGTGTTGCCCGGCGCGATACCGGAGTCCTCGAAGCCTTGGGTGTGACTGGAATACAGATCCAACTGTCCGGTTAGTGCGAAGGTTGCATTGACGTACGCGCGCAGCGGGTCGGCGCGCGTGACAAACCTGGGTGCCATGCCGGTCGTGACTTGTTTTCCGTAGTCGGTCCTGGAAACTCCGAGGGTGAGGTTGGCGCGGGAACTCCATTGCAACTGGTACGCCAGACCCGCGGTCCGCAGATGGGTATGATCAAAGGTGAGAGCCTGATACAAAAGGTTCGGCGCCGGTCTCTGCACGGGCCGATAAATTGACGCCGTATCCAGGTCCACAATATCCGCCCCGCCATAGGCTGCCGATGAAGAGCGTCCACGCAACGAGATCGCGAGTTCATGGCGCCAGCGCCCGAGCGAGATATCACCGCGAAGCCTTGCTTCCCCCGATATCGTGGTGTCGTTCTGTCCGGTGTATCCGATGATCTCATGATCTCCCTGGCCGCCCGGCGCTACATTGAGGTAATACTCGGAGTAGCCGGTGGGATTCGCATAGCGTGAGCGGAACAAGCCGGCCGCGAGCGACCAATGCTCGCTGAGCGAGGCCTGGAGCAGTGTGCCCACGGTGCGGTACTCGAATTCATCCTGGGCCCAAGTCTGCCCATAATAAGAAGGCACGATGGGTGCAGGTATATAGCCGCTCGTGGGAAATACCACGGGCATGGATCTGCTGCGTGTGATCCGTTGCCAGTCGAACAACATTCTGATGGTGATTCGTGGAGTCGGGTTGTAGACCGGTACGGCGCCGAAACTCAAGCTGTGTGAAGTGAGACCTGAAAACGACGCGTCGATATGCGAGCTGACTCCCAGTGGCACGCACAGCTTCTGAGGCATCACCGGCAGTTGCGCATCAAGATCCGCACCTCGCGTCTGAAAAGGTCCGGCGTATGCGATGGTGGTGACCTGTGCGGTCTCCTGGCAGTGCCGCAGCTCGAAATCCACAATACCCGTCGGTGCCGGAAAAGAGTATCCGAGGGAGGAAATGCCGACCTTGATTGACGAGCCGTCCACCACTCTTTCCGACAGCGAGCCTTGCTGCTGGTCGAAATACAAACCTCCGATCCGTGCGTTTCCCGCCGACTGTGGATTGAAGCCGCGAACCTGATCCGGATTATAGATTCCGAGCGCTTCGGTTCCGATGGTGAGCCCGAAGACATCGCTCGCGGCGGCGACCGCATTGTCGTCCGCATGTTGGGCGCGTGCCGGCGTGTGCATCATCCATACAACCGCGACCAGAAAAATCGTCCGTGATGTGGTTTGGATCACTCTTCTCTCCTGTTGACAGCGTCGTAGCGAAAGAGCAGATTGAGATTCGACACCGACATCATATGCGTAATGGAGTCGGATGTTGAATAGGAGTTGGCCGTCGAGGACGGCAGGAGGGAACCCATGGAAGGTATCTGCGCGATTCCCAGCCGGCAGCGCATCGAAATTCTTTCGCGAGAGCTGGCTCCCGCCGCCTTGTCGGCCGAAGCCGCGCTGTTACGTCGTGAGATCGTGATCGCGCTGTATCATGCCAGTGGAGGCCACTACGGCGGATGTTTGAGCGTCATCGACATTCTGTTGGCTCTATATCGATGTGAGCTCCACGTATCCCCGGATGAACCCCATGATCCGGAGCGTGATCGACTCATTCTGTCGAAAGGTCACAGTGCATTGGCGCTCTATGCGGTTCTGCACCGTCTCGGTTTCTGGCGAGAGTCGCTAAATTGCTACGCCGACTTCGTTTCGCCTTTGGAAGGTCACCCGGACATGACCTCAGTGCCCGGCGTGGATTTCTCGACCGGATCCCTGGGCCAGGGACTATCGGTCGGGGTGGGCATGGCACTGGGGTTACGCGCGGGCGATCAACGTGTCTGGGTTGTGTTGGGTGACGGCGAGTGTCAGGAAGGGCAAGTCTGGGAAGCCGCAATGTTAGCGGCCTCTTGCTCGCTCGATAACCTACACGCCATTGTGGATTGCAATCGGCTGCAGGAATGGGGACGCCGTGCCCGTGCAGCAGACTCTGCTCCCGAGCCCGTGCCCGACCAGGCCGCGAAGTGGCGCTCCTTCGGTTGGCACGTCATTGAATGTAACGGGCACGACTTCATGGAGTTGCTGACGGCATTTGACGCCGCAAAGGCCACGCGCGGCAAGCCTTCGGTCATTCTTGCCAACACGGTCAAGGGACGCGGAGTCCCCTTGATAGAGTTGCAGCCGGTGCGATTTCACTGTGACTCGGTATCGGAGGCGGAGCACGCCGCGATTCTGGCAGGGATGGACGACTATGAAGCTTGCTGATCATGCCGGAGCCGTGTTGGCTCGCCTCGCGGTAGACGATGCGCGCATTTTCGTACTGGATGGCGATCTAGCGGACTCCGATGGAGCGATACATTTCGCTGAACGCCATCCGGGGCGATTTCTGATGGCCGGCATCGCGGAACAAGGCATGATATCGACCGCCGCGGGCATGGCGGCGGTGGGAGCGCGGCCTTGTGTATTTTCGTTCTCGGCATTTCTTTGCTACAGAGGCTACGACCAGATCCGGGTATGTCTGAGCCAAGCCGAACAGCCTGTCATCCTGGTCGGCTCGCATGCGGGCGGACTATCGGGCCGTAACGGCAAGACACACGCGGCTCCTAATGACCTGGCCCTGATGTTATCGCTTCCGGGGATCCGTGTATGGGCGCCGGCTGACTTTGCCGACGTTGAGTTTGCGCTGGAACAGAGCATGCGCAATCCGATGCCGACCTACATTCGTCTGCCTCGAAAGCAATTCGCTCTGGGTGAAAATCTGCGTGGCAACGCCGCCGCCATCCGCTGGATCCGGCCCAAACGGCCCCTGACGATTGTTTCGACTGGATTGGCAACCCGGTGGGCGGAAGCGGTTGCGGAGCGCTTGTCCGAAACCGGCATGGACGTGGGAGTGTTACATTGCCTGGAGCTTGCGCCGCAGAGCGGTCTTGGGCGGCAATTGGAGGGTGTTCAGCAGTTGATTTCCCTGGAGGATCACTGTTGCTTTGGCGGGCTTGGGGCACTGTTGGCCCAGCACTGTCCCGGAGTGCCGCTACGCTGCTTCGGTTGGCCGGCGAATTTTGTGGGGAAATCCGGAGCAGACGAAGAGGTGTTGGAGTACTATGGCCTGTCGACGCAGAAGTTGGCGCAACGGATTGCCCTTGCCTCAACCGCCGTCGACCGGGCCTGACACGATCGCGACAGTTGGAGCGACCGCAAAATGCAAGATGGCGGTCAAATGGTCGCCCTTGACCCCCTGGAGCCGACACTGTGGGGAAGTCGCGCGGTGCCAGTTCGGCGGCACGGTATCGGCATATTCGGCGCTGTAAATGGCGTGAAACTCGCCTGGATAGGCAGAGGGTACGTAGCGTTCGATGGCCAGATGCGCGGCGCTCATGAAACGGAAGGTATCGTGCATATCGAACTGCGCAGACAGGTCAGTCGTCCACTTTTTCTCATTCTCGCGTATCCATGTAAATCGATCTTCCTCCGGAAGGTGGAGGAAATCGGTGGTCGCGATGATCTCCTGTGCAGGAATCCGGCCAATCTTCATCTCCAGAAATTGGGCCCACATGAAGGCGCGCAGTTCCGCGTCCCCGCTCGCGGGATTGGGCGGGGGTGCGAGGTCCACCATTCCAGGCGAAGCATCGATCAGGATCACGGCTTCCGCCGCGAAACCGGCGGCTTGCAGCGCTACCGCACATTCGTAAGCAACCAGTCCTCCCATCGACCAGCCCAGCAGATAATTCGGCCCTTGGGGGCGGCAAGCCATAATCTGCTGTGCGCTTCGGGTGCCGATGGATTGCAACAGGCTGACATTCTCCAGGCTTTGGCTCGATGGATACGTAATGCCGTAGATATTACATTGACCCGTAAGCGCCGCGATGAGATTGCCGTAGCCGTTCATGCTCCCCATGATGCCGGGGAAGAGAAACAAACTTTTACGGCTGTCGGTTACGGAAATCACTTTACAGTCGGCGTATCGCATCTCGCGCCTCTCCCTGTCATGCGCTGTTCACGGCGGCTCGCTCCGGCCCGGTCATCCTATCAGCTGTGGCCGACGGCAGTCGCCTTGGTGTGCCTGACATTGGTGGGGTGCGATGCCGGTGGCACATTTAAGAGCGGAGAAAACGATGCCGGCGTCATGGCCGCCCGGGAAGAGAAGGTCCTGAATGTCTACAACTGGGCTGAGTACATGGATCCGCATGTGGTGCACGCGTTCGAGACTGAGTACGGAATCAGGGTCAATTACGATG
>Ga0105240_10009734_pt1 | contig 13574 bp, 11 predicted proteins | sample KBSC54metaG_FD_80426 | JGI IMG/M metagenome (GOLD analysis project Ga0105240, IMG submission 80426) | Corn rhizosphere microbial communities from Kellogg Biological Station, Michigan, USA - KBS C5-4 metaG | ecosystem: Host-associated > Plants > Roots > Rhizosphere > Soil | place: Michigan, USA... | reverse complement strand
TCCGTGCTGGAAATCGGCGACGGCGTCTTTGAAGTGAAGTCCACCAACGGCGACACTTTCCTGGGCGGCGAGGATTTCGACACCCGCGTGGTCAATTATCTGGCCGATGAGTTCAAGCGCGAGAATGGCATCGATCTGCGCTCCGACCGTCTGGCGCTGCAGCGCCTGAAGGACGCGGCGGAAAAGGCCAAGATCGAACTTTCGAGCGCGCAGCAGACCGAAGTGAATCTGCCCTTCATCACGGCGGATGCTTCGGGTCCCAAGCATCTCACCATCAAGATCACCCGCGCCAAGCTGGAAAGCCTGGTGGACGATCTGATCCAGAAGACGGTCGGCCCGGTGAAGCAGGCGTTGAAAGATGCCGGCGTCACGGCGCAGCAGATCGACGAAGTCATCCTGGTCGGCGGCATGACCCGCATGCCCAAGGTCCAGGAAGCGGTCAAGGCGCTGTTCGGCAAAGAGCCGCACAAGGGCGTCAATCCGGATGAAGTGGTCGCCATGGGTGCCGCCATCCAGGGCGGCGTGCTGAAAGGCGAAGTCAAGGACGTGCTGTTGCTCGACGTCACCCCGCTGTCGCTGGGTATCGAGACTCTGGGCGGCGTCTTCACCCGCCTGATCGACCGCAATACCACCATCCCGACCAAGAAGTCGCAGATCTTCTCGACCGCGGACGACAATCAGACCGCCGTCACCATCAACGTGTTCCAAGGCGAACGCGAAATGGCGGCAGACAACAAGTCGCTGGGCCGTTTCGACTTGCAGGGCATTCCGCCCGCGCCGCGCGGCGTGCCGCAGATCGAAGTCACCTTCGACATCGACGCCAACGGCATCGTCAGCGTCACGGCTAAGGATAAGGCCACCGGCAAGGAGCAGCAGATCCGCATCCAGGCTTCCGGCGGTCTGTCGGACGCCGATATCCAGAAGATGGTCAAGGACGCCGAATCCCACGCCGCGGAAGACAAGAAGCGGCGCGAACTGATCGAGGCCCGCAACCAGGGCGATGCGCTGGTGCATTCGACTGAAAAGGCGATGGCCGAACATGGCGACAAGGTCGATGCCAGCCAGAAGACCGCCATCGAAGCGGCGGCGGCGGCCCTGAAGGAAGCGGTCAAGGGCGACGACACCGACGACATCAAGGCCAAGACCAACACCCTGGCCCAGGCTTCGATGAAGCTGGGCGAGGCTATGTACAAGGCACAGCAGGCGGACGCCCAAGGCGCAGCCCCAGATGGCGAGGCGCCAAAAGCGGACGACAACGTCGTGGATGCCGACTTCGAGGAAGTCGAAGACGACAAAAAGGGCGCGGCCTAACAATTAAGCCCCTGTGCGTAACCCGCACGGGGGCTTACTTTTCATTCAGGGGCCTGGAGTAAAGTATTGGGGCATGAGCAAGCGCTGTTATTACGAGACCCTTGGATGTGCAAAGGGCGCCACGGTCGAGGCGCTCAAATCCTCCTATCGCAAGCTGGCGATGCAATTCCATCCCGACCGCAATCCGGGAGATGCGACCGCCGAAATCCAGTTCAAGGAAATCAACGAAGCCTATGACGTCCTGAAGGACGATCAGAAGCGCGCCGCCTATGATCGCTTCGGTCACGCCGCCTTCGAGGCCGGCATGGGCCGTGCCGGCGCCAATGCCGCGGGCTTCGATTTCGCCGGCTCCTTCTCCGATGTGTTCGAGGATTTCTTCGGCGATCTGATGGGCGGGCGGCGCACCAAGCGCAGCAATCGCGGCCAGGATTTGCGCTACAATCTGGAAATCTCGCTGGAAGAAGCGTTCCGCGGCCGTTCGACGGAAATCAAAGTGCCGACCATGGTCGCCTGCGAAGCCTGCCATGGCTCCGGCGCCGAGCCTGGCCACAGCGCCGAGACCTGCCCCACTTGCGCCGGCCATGGCAAGGTGCGCGCCACCCAGGGCTTCTTCACCATCGAACGCAGCTGCGCCCATTGCCGGGGCACAGGCAAGATCGTGCGCCATCCCTGCCGCCCTTGCCGGGGCGCCGGCACGGTGCAGAAGGAACGCACCCTGACCGTCGATGTGCCGCCCGGCGTGGAGGAAGGCACTCGCATCCGGCTTTCCGGCGAAGGCGCTGCAGGCCTCAATGGCGGGCCCAATGGCGACCTCTATATTTTCCTGTCGGTGACGGAGCACCCCATCTTCCAGCGCGACGGCCAGAATCTGCATTGCCGTGCGCCCGTCTCCTTCGTGACGGCGGCCTTGGGCGGAACCATCGAAGTGCCCACCCTGGACGGCGGCCGCGCCAAGGTGGCGGTTCCCGAAGGCACTCAGCCTGGGCGGCAATTCCGCTTGAAGGGCAAGGGTATGCCGGTCCTGCGCAGTGCCCAGCGGGGCGACCTTTATATCGAGGTCGCGGTCGAAACCCCGGTCAAGCTGTGCCGGCGCCAGAAGGAGCTGCTCCGGGAATTCGAGGCCGAAAGCAAGGCCGGGTGCCAGCCCGAGGCCGAAGGGTTCATGGCCAAGCTGAAAGAATTTTGGAACGGCGGCGAGAGCGCTTAAGGTTTCCGGGCGTTTAGCCTGGCGAGCCCTGTGACCGCGCGAACCGACACCCTTACCGACAATCTGCGCTTCCTGCGCGCCTTGATCGCGCGCCCGAAGAATATCGGCGCGGTCGCGCCATCCAGCCGCGCCTTGGGCCGCGCCATTGCCCGCCAGCTCGACACCGACAGCCACGGACCGGTGCTGGAACTAGGTCCCGGCACGGGCGTGATCACGGCAGAAATCCTGAATCACGGCATCGCGCCCGAACGGCTGACGGTGATCGAATATGATGCTGAATTCGCGGCCGCCATCGCCGCCCGTTTTCACGGGGTGCATGTGATCCAGGGCGACGCTTTCGACCTCAACCGCACCCTGGGCGCCCGCCATGCCGAGCCTTTCGCCGGGATCGTGTCGGGCATTCCGCTGTTGAATTTCCCCGTTTCCCGGCGGCGCGCTTATGTCGAGGCGCTGGCGGAGAAATTGGCGCCGGGCGCCCCGCTGATCCAATTTTCCTACGGCATGCATGCGCCCGTGGTGCCGCCCGCCGATCACAGCGTGATTTGCGCCGCCCGGGTCTGGGCTAATATCCCACCGGCGCGAATCTGGGTTTATAGGAAGATCTGATTTGCCCCCATCTGTCCGCCACGCGGGCAAGCCCGCTAGCGGACATCTTCCCCCGCCAATGGCTTCGCCATGCGGGGGAAGAAATTCCGTGCGCGCCGCTAACCCCTATTCCGCGGCTTCGGCCAGGACGGGGGCCGCTTGCAGCACATCCGGACCCACATAGGCCTCGAACTTCTTGAAGTTGGCCCGGAACATCTCAACCAGCTTCTTCGCCTGTGCGTCATAAGCCGCTTTGTCGGCCCAGGTGTCGCGAGGGTTGAGGATTTTGGTGTCGACCCCCGGCACCGCCACCGGCACCCGGAACTTGAAATGCGGATCGACCCGCATTTCCACCGTCGCAAGACTGCCGTCCAAGGCGGCGTTGAGCAGCGCGCGGGTGGCCTTGATCGGCATGCGTTGACCCGTGCCGAAGGCGCCGCCCGTCCAGCCCGTATTGACCAGCCAGCAATCGGCGCCCTGATCGGCGATCAGATCGCGCAGGAGATTGCCATACTCGGTGGGATGGCGCGGCATGAAGGGGGCGCCGAAACAAGTCGAGAAAGTGGGCTGCGGTTCCTTGCCCAACCCTTTCTCTGTGCCAGCCACCTTGGCGGTGAAGCCGGACAGGAAGTGATACATGGCCTGGCTGGGCGTCAGCCGCGAGATCGGCGGCAGCACGCCGAACGCATCGGCCGTCAGCATGATTACATTCTTGGGATGGCCGGCGCGTCCGGTAGCACTGGCATTGGGAATGTAATCGATGGGATAGGCGGCGCGGGTATTCTCCGCATGTTTCGCATCATTGAGATCGAGCTCACGCGTCGCGAGATCCATCACCACATTTTCCAGCACCGTGCCAAAGCGTTCGGTGGTGGAGAAGATTTCCGGCTCGGCTTCGCGCGACAGCTTGATCACTTTGGCATAGCAGCCGCCTTCGAAATTGAAGACGCCATGCTCGCTCCAGCCATGTTCGTCGTCGCCCACCAGGGTACGGCTGGCGTCGGCGGAGAGCGTGGTTTTGCCGGTGCCCGAAAGACCGAAGAAAATCGCGGCTTTCCCGTCCTTGCCGACATTGGCGGAGCAGTGCATCGGCATCACCCGCTTGGGCGGCAGGATGTAATTCAGGATGGTGAAGACAGATTTCTTCATCTCGCCGGCATAGGACGTGCCGCCGATCAAGATCAGCTTCTTGGTGAAATTGACCGCGATCACGGTCTGCGAGGCGCAGCCGTGCTTCTTCGGGTCGGCATTGAAGTTGGGCAGATCGATGATAGTGAATTCCGGATCGAAGCCTTTCAGGTCTTCCGCGGTGGGCCGGATCAAGAGCTGGTGCACAAAGAGAGAGTGCCAAGCATACTCCGTGACGATGCGCACCTTGATGCGGTGGGTCAGATCGGCGCCGCCGAACAGATCTTTGGCGAATACTTCCCGGCCTTCGGCAAAGGCCATCATGTCGGCATAGAGCGCGTCGAAATGCGCCGGCGTCATCGCCTTGTTGTTATCCCACCAGACATGGGGCTCGGTGGCGGCATCCTTGACCACGAATTTGTCGGACGCCGAGCGGCCAGTGTGATGGCCGGTCAAGACCACAAGCGGGCCGTTCTTGGCGACATGACCTTCGCCCCGGCGGACAGCTTCTTCATAGAGGGCGGGGGCGCTGAGATTCCAATTCACGGCTTTGAGATTGCGGAAGCCATGCGCTTCCAAGCCAAAGGCTGACATTCTTCCTCACTGCTTCACTGTCGGTGGTCCCCCGGTATTCCGGTGGGCCCGATGACCCCGCCCCTCCAAACTAGACTTATGACGACAAGGTCTCAATGCGGCGGACTGCCAGCTTCGAAAATTAATGTTAATTCAATGGCTTATAATTCCACCGGTTTGATCGGACGCCTGCAGCGAGGCTCGACAATGCACCCTGACCGCGGGCCCTGTTTCGGCGAGCGGCTTGGCATTACATGAGAGCCATGGCTTTGAACAACGAAGAACTGGAACGCTATGCCCGCCACATCGTGCTCCGGGAAGTGGGCGGCGTCGGGCAGGCGAAAATACGCGCTGCCCGGGTCCTTGTGGTTGGCGCGGGCGGACTGGGCAGTCCGCTGGCGCTCTACCTGGCGGCGGCGGGGGTAGGGCGGCTGGGCCTTGTCGATGACGATCAGGTGAGCCTTTCGAACCTCCAGCGCCAGATCCTGTTCACCACAGGAGATGTCGGCCGCGCCAAGGTGGAAGCTGGCGCGGATCATCTTGCCGCGCTCAATCCTGGTGTTGAATTGGTGCCGCATCCGGTGCGACTGACGGCCCAAAATGTGAGGGCGCTGATTGCCGATTACGACATCGTGGCCGACGGATCCGACAATTTTGAAACCCGCTTTCTGCTGAACGATGCCTGTTATTTTGAAAAAAAAATCCTGGTCTCCGCCGCGGTGACGGAATTCGACGGCCAGCTTGCCACCTTCAAAGCCTGGGATAAGAGCGGCGCCTTTCCTTGCTATCGCTGCCTGTTTCCGTCCCCCCCACCGCCCGGCACGGTGCAGAGCTGCTCGGAAACCGGCGTCCTCGGGGCCGCCGCCGGGGTGATGGGATCGCTGCAGGCTTTGGAAGTGCTCAAGCAGATCACCGGCGTGGGCGAGAATTTGGCCGGTAAAATTTTGATTACCGATACCTTGGCGGCGCGGTTCCGGACGGTTGCGCTGTCCCCCGATCCCGCCTGTCGGTTGTGCGGGGAAAAGCCCGAAATTCAAAGCTTCTGACGGATTAACCCTGTCTCAAGGGGGCGGCGGGCAAAGTCGCCTCAGCATAGCGGGCTCGCCCCGCCGGCAAGGGGGCAGATGACACGTCAGGTCCATTTCGAAGTTTTTCGCCGTGCCGGAGCGCGCGGCGGCTGGACCTTGCACGAGATCGTGGCCGAACGCGACCGCGCCATGAACATGGCCAAAGAGATGATGACCGGGGAAAAGAAGGCCACCGGCGTCAAAGTCGTCAAGGAGACCTATGACGACGACAGCGGCGACTATCTGTCGCTGAAGATTTTCGAAGACGGCGCCACGCAGATGAAGCTGGCCCCGGCGCAGGAAGACGCGCCGCAATCGACGCCCTGCTTCAAGCCGGACGACCTTTATTCTTATCACGCGCGCCAGACAATGATGCGGCTTCTGAGCGATTTTCTGGCCCGCAACAAAGTCACTATCACCGAGCTGATCCATCGCGCCGATCTTTTGGACAAGCTGGAAGCAACCGGCACGGTCTACCAACACGCCGTGCAGAAGATCGCCGTCGCCCAGGCAGCGGCCGGCACCACCCCGGTGCAGCAGATCGTCAAGACTCTGAACGAACTTATCGACCAGGCGACACAGCGCGTATATCGCGACCAGCGCAAAGGCCTGTTTCCCAATCCCCGCGCCGACCAGTTTGCCGAGCTGGCGGCCAAACTGGCGGGCCAAGGCGATGCCCCCTATCTTTTCAACGGCGCGCTGGCCAGAAGCCTTAAAGACACCAACAGCTGGAACGAGAAGATCCTAGCGTTGATCGAGATCCTGGGTTATGCGCCGCAAAGTGGTGATCCGCGCACGCTGATCCTGTCTTCCATCGATGCCGTGATGTCCGAGGCCCTGAGCGCTTCAACCGCCTTGCATGAATTGTTGGGACCGTCCGAAAATCTGGCGGATGCCCTGACACGGCTGGTCGAACTCTTTCTAGGCAAGATCGTGACCGAAGACGCCAAGGGCGGCCTGGTGGCGCTGTCGGCGCGCTTTGCCGCTGACGAATTGCCCGAAGCGCGCACCGCCATCGCCGGCCGTATCGTGGCCGAATTCAAAAGCCCCAAACGCCTTCGCCCCGATTCCCTGGTCGAAGAATTGAAGGCCCTGCGCCGCCTTGCCAACCGTGTTGTCTATGGCGTGGGCAAATTCTTGAGCCATGAAGACTTGATTACCGCTTTCACCTTGCGCTCCAAGCGGCTGGTGACCCAGGAAACGCTCAGCACCCACATCCATGACTGCGCGGTCGACGAGAAGATCGAACGGCTGCTGTTCGTGGAAGAAAACATCATCGGGATCGAGAATAAACGCCAGCTGGCAAGCTTTATCATGCCGGTAATGAACTCCGCCGCGTTCGACAATTTCTTCCAGGATCCGAAAGTGCCCGTACTGCAGCGGCTGCAGCGGTTGGCGCAATTGCAGGCGCGCGTGCGCCGAGCGAGCTTTGTGGACGCGCAGCAGGAAGAGATTGCCGGCCGCATGGACCGGCTGGCTTGCGAAGTCGCCTCCCGTGCCAAATTGTTCGAGAATCTGGAAGCCAAAAACCAAAATCACGTCGCCAAGGCGACCACGCTGCTGAAGTTGGCCATGGGCGGATTCTTCACAGAAGGTGCCATGTCGGCCCGCGCGCGGGAGATCATTCTGCATTGCCTGGCGACGCCGGGCTTTCTCTCCGGCTATTTCGCCGGCCAGCAAGGCATGGACAATGACACCGCCATGGCGGCGCTGATGGCGGATCTGGGTCGGGCCGGCATCACCGCGGAGACCGGGCTCAAATCCATCGCCGCTTAACGGCCGCGATCTAAAGCTCCAGTTCCCAGATCTGACCGACCAGATCCTTGCCGAAGCTGTGATGTTTTTCTTCGTTGGTCAGTTTGAAATTGGCGGCCTGATAGATGCGTCGGGCCGAGACCAACACGTCATTGGTCCAGAGTTTGAGCAGGCGATAATTCGCGCCCCGCGCAAACGCGATGACTGTGTCCACCAGCCTGCCGCCAAGACCATGGCCGCGCGCGAACGCCTCCACATGCAGCAACCTGAGCCGCGCTACCTCTTCGTTTTCGCGCATGATGAACACCGCGCCCGCCAGGGCGCGGTGCATCTCGGCGATCCAGCCTTGTTCGCCGGGGCCGGGCTGAAATTTTCCCAGGATGCCGGCGATTAAAATCTCATAGCTCCCGTCCCAGCCATATTCCTCAGCGTAAAGCACCGCCTGGCGCTGGATCACCCAACCGAGATCGCCAGGCTTGATGGACCGCAGCACGATCTGCGGCCCCGGGGCCGGTTCAGGCGACAAAATCTGCATCAAAGCCTGCATGTGATGCACGATGTCGGACTGCACCTTTTCGCCATGGGCATCAAGCAGCGCCAAGGTTGCTGTCTGGGCGCGCGAATCCAGGCGCGAAAAAGCGGTGCGGCCTTTGGCGGTCAAATGCAGCAACCGGATGCGCCCGTCATCGGGATGCGCCCGCCGGGACACCAGACCTTGCCGCTCGAAGCCCTTGAGCAACCGGCTGAGATAACCCTGATCCAGGCCGGTGATGGCTTTCAGAGCGGCCGCGGTCACCGGCTCGCACTGGGCGATCTCATAGATAAGCCGCCCTTCCGCCAGCGAGAAAGGCGTGTCCAGCAGGTCCTCGGCCAGAACGCCGATCTGCCGCGTATAGAAGCGGTTGAACCGGCGTATTTCGCGGGCGCGCGTGTCTGCTTCCGACATAGTTGACAATGTCATGTAAATATATGTCAGAGTCAACTATCTGGCGATATCCCGTGAAGACAGCAGCGCTTCGGCCGCCACAAGCAATGCGCCCGCGGAGATCGCGGCATCGGAAAAATTGAACACGAACAAAGAAATCTGGCCGAGATGGAGAAAGAGATAATCGAAGACTGCGCCGCCGAAAGCGCGGTCCGCCAGATTGCCCAATGCGCCGCCCACCACCAGCCCATAGCCCGCTGCTTGCATGCGATTGGTGGAGCGCCAAGCCATGAATCCCACAAAACCTGCAACGGCCGCCAATACCGCCATCAAGACAAGGCGCCCTGTCGCCGCGCGCAGCGGCCAGAACATGCTCGATTGCGAGATTGAGCAGGAGCGCACTGATGGCAAGTCCCGCAGCCAGGGCGCGGCGCGCGATCAATGCGCGGCGTCCCAATTGTCGGCGGCGCGGGCCTCCACCACCAGGGGCACCGAGATTTCCGCCGCCGGAAACGGCGCCTTCTCCATCACACTGGTGACCAGCTTCAAGGTGGCATCCACTTCTTTGTCCGGCGCTTCGAAGATCAATTCGTCATGCACCTGCAGAAGCATCTTGGCGGAGAGATTTTGAGCCGCCAGCGCGCCCGGCACGCGCGCCATCGCACGGCGTATGATGTCGGCGGCCGCACCCTGGATCGGCGCGTTGATCGCGGCGCGTTCCGCCCCGCCCCGAAAGCCGGGGACCTTGGAATTGATCTCGCGGATATGGATGCGCCGCCCGAACAGGGTTTCCACGAAGCCGTGGGTGCGGGCGAATTGCTTGATGTCCTCCATATAGTCGCGGATGCCAGGAAAGCGGGCGAAATATTTCTTGATGTAATCGCTGGCTTCGCTCTGAGCGATGCCCAGCTGGTTGGCGAGGCCGAAACCGGAAATGCCGTAAGCGATGCCGAAATTGATCGCCTTGGCGCGGCGGCGGATTTCCGCCGGCATGCCTTTGACCGGCACGCCGAAGATTTCGGATGCGGTCATGGCATGAATATCCAGATTGTCGGCGAAGGCTTTCTTCAATTGCGGCACATTGGCAATATGCGCCAGCAATCGAAGCTCGATCTGGCTGTAATCGGCGCTGATCAGCTTGGTGCCTTTGGCGGCGATGAAAGCCTGGCGGATACGGCGGCCTTCTTCGGTACGAATGGGGATATTCTGCAGATTGGGATCGGTGGACGCCAGCCGGCCCGTCGACGTCGAAGCCATCGCGTAGGACGTATGCACGCGCCCTGTCTTGGGGTTGACGTAACCCGGCAAGGCATCGGTGTAGGTGCCGCGCAGCTTCGCGAGGCCGCGCCAATCCAGCACCTTCTTGGCGATCTCGTGGCCCTGGGCCGCCACGTCTTCCAGCACATCGCTGTCGGTGGACCAAGCGCCGGTCTTGGTCTTGCGCCCGCCTTCCATGCCCATCTTGCCGAATAGAATATCGCCCAGCTGTTTGGGGGAACCGATATTGAAATTCTCGCCGGCCAGCTTGTGGATCTCGATTTCCAGTCCGCCTTGAATTTTGCCAAAATCATTGGAAAGACGGCGCAGCATCTCCGGATCGATGGTGACACCGGCCCGCTCCATGTCGGCCAGCACCATGGTCAGCGGCCGCTCCAAAGTCTCATAGACAGTGCGCTTGCCCATCTCGCCCAGCTTGGGCTTGAGCAGCATATGAAGGCGCAAGGTCACATCGGCGTCTTCGGCGGAATATTTGGTCGCTTCCGCTACCGGGACGCAATCAAAGGCGAGTTTGTCCTTGCCTTTGCCCGTCACTTCGCTGAAAGCGATGGGCGTGTGGGACAGATGCAGCTCGGACAATTCGTCCATGCCGTGACCATGCAGCCCGCCTTCCAGCACATAGGAAATCAGCATCGTGTCGTCGATGGGATCGAGACGGATGCCGCGCTGCAGGAAAATAAGCGCGTCATATTTGAGATTTTGCCCCACCTTGAGCACGGCAGGATTTTCCAGCAGCGGCTTCAGGCGCGCGATGACATCTGCTTCGCGCAGCTGGACGATTTCGTCCGTGCCCTCAACCGCCAGACCATCGCCGCGGCGGTGGCCGCAAGGAATGTAGCAAGCCTGGCCCGGCGCCACCGCCAGCGAAACGCCGCAAAGCGTGGCTTGCATGGGGTCGAGCGAGGTGGCTTCGGTATCGACGCAGACAATGCCTTTGGCGGTGGCGCGCGCCACCCAGGCATCGAGATCCTTCGCCGTGGTCACGGTGACGTACGCGGCGTGGTTGATGGGCGCGCGAATGGCGGCTTCGTCTGCGGGTACCGCAGGCGGCTCCTCGCGGGGCAATTCCACCTTCAGATGCGGTGGCTTGGCGACGGCCGGATCGGAGGCGATGGCATCGAGATCCTCGACCTCGAAATGCGCTGCTACCCGCTTGGTAATAGCGCTGAATTCCATCCCCTTCAGGAAGGCGATCAATTCCTTGCAGTCCGGCTCATGCACGGCGAATTCGTCCGGCTGCTCCTTAATCGGCACCTTCTGATCCAGCGTCACCAGCTTGAGCGAGACGCGGGCATTTTCCGCATTCTCGATCAGGGTCTCGCGCCGCTTATTCTGCTTGATCTCGCCTGCCCGTTTCAGAAGGGTCTCGAGATCACCGAATTGCTCGATCAGTTCTGCGGCGGTTTTGATGCCGATGCCGCGCACGCCGGGGATATTGTCAGTGGAATCGCCCGCCAGGGCTTGCACCTGCACCACCTTGTCGGGCGCGACGCCGAATTTCTCCAGCACTTCGGCGGAGCCGATGCGCTTGTTTTTCATGGTGTCGTAAAGTTCGACCTTGCCGTCCACCACCAGCTGCATCAAATCCTTGTCGGAGGAGATGATGGTGCAGCGGGCGCCGGCTTCGTGCGCCATGCGGGCATACGTGGCGATCAAATCATCGGCTTCATAACCGGCCATCTCGATGCAGGAGACGCCGAAAGCGCGGGTGGCGTCACGCACCAGGGGAAATTGCGGGATCAGGTCTTCGGGCGCTGGCGGGCGGTGCGCCTTGTATTCCTTATAGATTTCGTTGCGGAAGGTCCGTTCGCTGGCGTCGAAAATCACCGCCAGATGGCTGGGCGCTTCGCCCGCCTTCGTGTCCTGCAACAGCTTCCACAACATGTTGCAATAGCCTGACACCGCGCCGACCGGCAGGCCGTCGGATTTGCGGGTGAGCGGCGGCAAGGCGTGGTAGGCGCGGAACAGATAGCCCGAGCCGTCGATCAGGTAGAGATGGTCGCCCTTCTTGAGGCTCAATGCCGGTTACTCAATGGCCATGGCCTTGGGCGCCAGCGCGCAACACAAAGCGGCGGTCGCAATAGGGGCATTCCACAAAGGATTCATCGCCCATTTCCAGATAGACACGCGGATGGCCCAATCCGCCCCCGATCCCGTCGCACGCCACGCGGCTGGAATCGACTTCGATGATTTCGGGCGCTTCGACCGGCATGACACTCTCTTTTCGAGGGAAAACGGCGGGATCATAGTCCTTAAGATTTGCGTCGCAAGAGGTTAGGCTGAAGCATGGTAAGACTGAACAAAATCTACACCAAAACCGGCGATTCCGGGCAGACCGGACTGAGTGACGGCAGCCGGGTGGCGAAGACCTCGCTGCGGATAGCCGCCATCGGCGCTATGGACGAAACCAACAGCGCCATCGGCATCGCCAGGCTGGATGCGGAAGATGATTTGGACGCCATGCTGGCCCGCATCCAGAACGACCTGTTCGACATGGGCGCCGATCTCAGCCTGCCCAAGGATGGCCTGTCCGTGGAGCCGCTGCGCATCGTGCCCCTGCAGGTGGAGCGGCTGGAACAGGAAATCGACGCCATGAACGCGGATCTGGAACCGCTCAAATCTTTCGTCCTTCCCGGTGGCACGGCGCTGGCGGCGCATCTGCATCTGGCGCGTGCCATCTCCCGGCGGGCCGAGCGCGCCGTCGCGGCGCTGGCGGTGGAAGAGGCGGTCAATCCGGCAGCACTTCACTATGCCAACCGGCTTTCCGACCATCTGTTCGTGATGGCGCGCTATGCCAACAAAAACGGCATGGGCGATGTGTTGTGGGTTCCCGGCAAGAATCGGTAAGGGCTAAAGTTCAGCCTGCATCCCGCGGGCCGCTCGCCCTTGCTCGCGGCGTTCGCCGCTCTCGCAGGTCCACTGGACCTGCACGCAAGACGCGGCTCACTCCATCCCGGAGCGTCTTCCAAAAATGAACGCAATCAACACGCCGATGACACCGATCGGACCCCAGGCCGGCATGGCCAGCGCGGAATAGATCGTCTGCGCCAGGAACGGAATCTTGTGCTGCACCCAGTCCTTGAAGGCCGCCAGCGAATGAGAATCGATCAGCGACCAAACCAGATTGAGCGAGCGCACGGTGATCTCGCCGCCCTTTTCCAGCGACGTCAGCGCATCGGCGCTCAGAAGCAGCAGCGCCGCGCCTATCATCATCAGAGCGATCAGCCGCATCACGACGGACAAAAGGCGTACCTTTCAAAAAGCGGCAAAACCTAGCCCGCTGAGCGCGCCAGACGCAAAGAAAAACGCCCGCTAACGACTTTGTTCGATGGTCGCATTTTCCCGAAGTCGCCCGTCAGCCTCCGGAAAATGCTCCGGGGTTGACGGGCGCTGTAGCGAATGGGCCTTAGGCCTGCGGTGCTTCGGCCTTGGCCTCTGCTGGCTTCTTGGAAAGGTCTTCGCCGGTGGTCTGATCCACCTGCTTCATGGAGAGGCGCACTTTGCCGCGATCGTCGAAGCCCAGCAGCTTCACTTTCACGGCCTGGCCTTCCTTGACCACATCTGACGGCTTGGCGACGCGGCTCGCGGCCAGTTCGCTGACATGGACGAGACCGTCCTTGGGACCGAAGAAATTCACGAAGTCGCCGAAATCCATCACCTTGACGATCTTGCCGTCATAGATTTCGCCCACTTCCGGTTCGGCGGTGAGCGAGCGGATCCATTTCAGCGCCGCCTTGATCGACTC
>Ga0105240_10009733_pt1 | contig 13574 bp, 10 predicted proteins | sample KBSC54metaG_FD_80426 | JGI IMG/M metagenome (GOLD analysis project Ga0105240, IMG submission 80426) | Corn rhizosphere microbial communities from Kellogg Biological Station, Michigan, USA - KBS C5-4 metaG | ecosystem: Host-associated > Plants > Roots > Rhizosphere > Soil | place: Michigan, USA... | reverse complement strand
GCTCGCGACCGCCGAGTTCACGCACGATGGGCTGGAGGGCTCGCTCCGCGCCGCAGCCGAGAGCCTGGGAATCAAAGCCGGCCAGATGTTCGAACCCATTCGCGTGGCCGCGTGCGGGCGCAAGAACGCGCCGCCGCTGTTCGCCACCCTGGAAGTGCTCGGCCGCGAAACCGTCCTCGAGCGCATCGGCAAGGCCATTGAAAAACTGAAATCCATATGAATCCGTCCAACATAACGACGCCGGACGAACCGAAGTCCGGCCCCAGTAATTTCATTCGGGACATCATCCTCGAGGACCTGAAGACGGGCAAGTTCCAAGGCCGCGTGCATACGCGCTTTCCTCCGGAACCGAACGGGTATCTGCATATCGGCCATGCCAAGTCCCTGTACCTGAATTTCGGACTGGCCAAGGAATTCGGCGGCAAAACCAACCTGCGGTTCGACGACACCAATCCCGAAAAGGAAGAGACCGAGTACGTCGATTCCATCATGGAGACGGTCCGCTGGCTCGGCTACGACTGGGAAGACCGCCTGTTCTACGCCAGCGATTATTTCCCGCAGTTGTACGCATGGGCCATTCAGTTGATCCAGTCGGGCAAGGCGTACGTTTGCGATCTGACGGCTGAAGAGATCCGCCAGTATCGTGGCACCCTGACCGAGCCCGGCAAGGACAGCCCGTACCGCAATCGCAGCGTGGAAGAGAACCTCGACCTGTTCGCGCGAATGAAGGACGGCGAATTCCCCGACGGCTCGCGCACGCTGCGTGCCAAGGTCGATATGGCGTCGCCGAACCTGAACATGCGCGACCCGATCATGTACCGCATCGTGCATGCCCATCACCATCGGACCGGCGACGAATGGTGCATCTACCCCATGTACGACTTCGCGCACGGGCAAAGCGATTCCATCGAACGCATCACCCACTCCATCTGCACGCTGGAGTTCGAAGACCACCGGCCGCTGTACGACTGGTACGTGGAGCAGCTCGGCATCTACCATCCGCAGCAGATCGAGTTCGACCGGCTCAACCTGACCTACACGCTGATGAGCAAGCGTAAGCTGCTGAAGCTGGTGCAGGACGGGCTCGTGAGCGGCTGGGACGATCCGCGCATGCCGACGCTCGCCGGCATCAAGCGGCGCGGCTTTACGCCGGAGGCAATCCGCAATTTCTCCGCGGCGATCGGTGTCTCCAAGACGACCGGAATCGTCGAACTGGGCCTGCTCGAGCACTACGTTCGCGAAGACCTGAACAAACGCGTGCAGCGCGTCATGGCGGTGCTGAAGCCGCTGAAGGTCGTCATCGACAACTACCCCGAGGGCCAGACCGAAGAGATGGACGCGGTCAACAATCCCGAGGACGCTTCCGCGGGCACACGCAAGGTGCCGTTCAGCAAGGTGCTCTACATCGAGCAGGACGATTTCCGCGAAGATCCGCCCAAGCACTTCTACCGGCTGTCGCCCGGCCGGGAGGTGCGGCTGCGCTACGGCTACTTCATCACCGCCACGAGCGTGGTGAAGAACGAGGCCGGCGAAGTTGTCGAGGTGCACTGCACGTACGATCCGGCGACCCGCGGCGGCAACTCTCCCGATGGCCGCAAGGTGAAGGCGACCATCCACTGGGTCTCGGCGCAGCACGCTATCGATGCGGAAGTGCGGGTCTACGACAACCTCTTCATCAAAGAGAATCCCAGCGACGTTCCGGAAGGCCAGGACTTCACGGCCAATCTGAATCCGAAATCGCTGGAGGTGGTGCCGGACGCAAAGCTCGAGCCGTCGCTGGCCACCGCCAAAGACGGCGAGCGTTACCAGTTCGAACGGCTCGGTTATTTCTGCGTGGACCGGGATTCGAAGCCCGGACATGCGGTATTCAACCGCACGCTGGCGCTCAAGGACACCTACGCCAAAGTCGAGAAGCGAGAAAAAGGCAAATGATTATCCTGGGAATCGGCGGGATCGGGGGAGATGCCGCCTGCGCGATTTTGAAGGACGGGAAACTGGCGGCGGCGGTCGAGGAATCGAAGCTGGCGCGGCATCAGAGCCAGCGGAACGGCCGCGCGGAACTGCCCGAGCATGCCATCGCCATGTGCCTGGATTTGGCCGGGGCCAAACCCGAGCAGGTCGACGCCGTGGCGCTGGTGCGTCCGCTGCCGGGTCCCGAGTTTCATTTGAAGGTGCGCGACCGCTTTCCCGGCAGCCGGGTGGTCGTGCTGGAACATCATCTTGCGCATGCCGCGTCGGCCTACTTCCCTTCCCCGTTCACCGAGGCTACCGTGATGGTGCTGGATCGCGGCGGCGACGTGCGCTGCGGATCGCGGTGGCTCGCCGCCGATTCGCAGATGACCATCGAAGACGAGTTGTACGTGCCCGATTCGCTTGGTGAGTTGTACGGCCGCGTCACGGAACTCCTGGGCTTCGAGGCGAACGTCGACGAGCACAAGGTGCAGTGGCTGAGCGTGGCCGGCGACGAGCGCTTCCGCGATCTCTTCCTGGAGGTCCTGTGCCTTACGGATCACGGCATGCGGATCAACCGGTCGTTTCTGAGCACGGAGCGCATGGGCCACGGCGGTTTCGGTCCGCAGTTCTACTCGAGGCTCGGCCTGCAGGACGGCGAAGCGATTCCGGAGAATCTGCGGGCGCACATCGCGGCGGGCGTGCAGAAGGCAGTCGAGGTGGCGGCGATCCGGATGGCGGGCACGGGCTGCAACCTGTGCTTCGCGGGCGGTCTGGGATTGAACGCGCTGCTGGTTTCGGCGCTCGAGAATTCGTCTTCGTTCGAACACGTATTCGTGCAGCCGGTGAGCGGTAATGCAGGCACGGCCATCGGCGCCGTACTGGAGACCTGGCACGGCACTTACAAAGAGACTTATCGCGTGGCGCTGGAGACGCTGTGTCTGGGTCCGGCATACAGTGCGGCGGAGACCAAGCAGGTGCTGGAGAATTGCAAACTGCGATTCCGGTATCTTCTGACGACGGAGGAAACGATCGACACTGCGGTGGCGCAGCTTTCGGACAACAAGATCGTGGCGTGGATGCACGGCCGGATGGAGTTCGGCGCGCGAGCGTTGGGCAACCGCAGCATTCTGGCTTCGCCGCTCGATCCGTACTCGACGGAGAACCTGAACATCTTTATCAAGCATCGCGAGCCGTTCCGCAAGTTCGCGGCGTCCGTGCCCGCGGAGCTTGCGAGCGAGTACTTCGAAGTAGGGCCGAACGCGCGCTACCTCTCGACCGTGGGCCGCGTGAAGCCGCAGCATCGGGAGCGCTTCTCGGCGGCGCTGCTGGGCGGCGACTACGTGCGCGTCCACACGGTGGATAAGGAAGAAAATCCGCTGTACTGGAAGCTGCTGCATGCGGCGGGCAAGGCCACCGGGCTGCCGGTCCTGTACAACACGTCGTTCAATCTTTTCGGAGAGCCGCTGGTCTGCACGCCGCGCGATGCCGTGCGCAGTTTCTATTCCTCGGGCATCGACGCGATGTTCGTGGGTCAATTCTTCCTGCAGAAGTAGTATGGACGCCAAACAGGAGTGGCTGGCGGCGGCGCGGACGGCGATGGAGATCGAGTCCGAATCGATCGCGCGGGCCGCAGCGCGACTGGACGACGCGGTCATTCAGGCGGTCGAACTGATCCTGGCGCATCCCGGAAAAGTCGTGGTGACGGGGATCGGGAAGAGCGGTCACATCGCGCGCAAAATCGTAGCCACGCTGTGCAGCACGGGCACGTCGTCGGTGTTCCTGCATCCGGCCGAGGCGCTGCACGGCGACTTGGGAATCTATACGCCCGGCGATCCGACCGTGTTCGTGTCGAAGAACGGAGCCTCGTCGGAGTTGACGGCGCTGGTGCCGCTACTGCAGCAGTTCCGCTCGCCGCTAATCGGGATCCTGGGGAGCGCGACCTCGCCGCTGGCCAGCCATCTGGATGTGCTGCTGGATGCGTCGGTGGAGCGCGAGGCGGATCCGAATAATCTGGCGCCGACCGCCAGCGCGGTGACTGCCCTGGCGATCGGCCATGCGCTGGCGATCGCACTCATGCGGGCACGCAACTTCACCCCGGAGGAATTCGGCCGCTTCCATCCAGGCGGACAACTCGGACGCAATCTGCGGCTGAAGGTGCGCGAGGCGATGCACGCCGGCGACGAGGCGGCGAGCGTGCTGCCCGATGCGTCGTTGAAAGCGGTGATCATCGCGATGACGCGGTGTCCTCTCGGCGGCGCATGCGTCGTCACGGCGAACGGCGCACTGGCGGGCTTCATCACCGATGGCGACCTGCGGCGCGCCCTGACGAATCACGACGACATCCGCGACCTGCGCGCAAGCGACGCGATGTCACGCCATCCGGTGACGATCGGTCCGGAAGCGACTCTCGGGGAAGCACTCGAGCGCATGGAGCGGAGGACCTCTCAGATCTCCGTGCTCCCCGTAGTAGATGACTCCGGCCGCGCCGTCGGCATCCTCCGCATCCACGACATCTATCTGGGTTCGCGGTAGAGCGGCGGCGCCGAATTCACGGTACTCGCAGTTTCCTGAAAATGGCCGCGGTCTCATTTACAGCGAGACTTTCGAGAGTCGCCTTCAAGAATGCCGAGTCACAGCCAACGTGGTGGCTGGCGCCATCCGGGATGGCGCGCGAACGGGTAGAGCTCGGCGCCAGCACGGATGGGGACAGAGTTGCGCCGGGCACGGTCGTACCGCACGACGTGGAGCCGGGGACTCCACGTCGGGAGCCCTGTGATAGCCATCAGGAATGGATCGCCTGTCGAAGTGGCTTGGGCCTATGATGCCTTCGTTCAATACGGCGGGCGGAATCTGGTCTGTAGGCACGTTGGCGGCGCGCCGAGAGTGCACACCTGTTGACTACCTAAAGGAACTCCTGTAGGCTACCAAAAGGGAGTTCCGGGATGGCCAAAGAGAAGACAGATGTGTTACACGGGTCGCTGGCGCTGATGGTGCTGCGGACGCTGGAGACCCTGGGGCCGCAACACGGATGGGGGATCGCTCGGCGGATCGAGCAGATCAGCGGGGACGTGCTGGCGCTGAATCAGGGGACGCTGTATCCGGCGCTGCTGCGGCTCGAGCAGATGGGCTGGGTCGCATCCAAATGGGGCGAATCGGAGAACGGGCGGCGGGCCAAGTTCTACTCGATCACGCGCGCGGGCCGGAAACAACTGGAAACCGAATCGGCGCAGTGGGAGCGGATCTCGGGAATCATCTCGCGATTCGCCAAACCTACTGGTGAACCGCTATGACTGCGCTGCGCGTATTGCTGCGGCGCGTGCTCGGACTGGCGCAGCCGCTGGAGCGCGAGATGGAGGAAGAAGTGGGCTTCCATCTTGACATGCAGATCGCGGAAAACATCCGGCGAGGCATGACACCGCAGGCCGCGCGCGAGGCGGCGCTGCGCGAATTCGGCGGGATCGCCCACACCAAAGAACTATGGCGCGAGACGCACTCGCTGCCATTCGTGCAGGTGCTGTGGCATGACCTACGCTTCGGGCTGCGCATGCTGCGGCGCAATCCGGGGTTTTCGCTACTGGCAATCCTCTGCCTCACGCTCGGCATCGGCGCAACCACGGCGGTGTTCAGTTGGATCGAAGGCATTCTGCTGCGGCCGTTCCCGACGGTCGCGCATCAGGAACGGCTCATGGCGATCGCCGGCACGAATCGCGGCGAACCGGGACACACCGACGTCTCGTCGCCCGACTTCGCCGACTTCCGCAAGAACTGCCGCCTCATCGAAGCATTCATCGGCGACCGCATCACGGGCACGACGCTGAGCATCGGCGACCAAGCGGAACGCGCCACGGCCAGCGTCGTTTCGGCGAACTACTTTCAGGCGCTGGGAGTGCATCCGATTCTGGGCCGCGGCTTCGAACCCCAGGAGGACTTCGGCCGCAACGGCCATCCCGTGACGGTAATCAGCTACCGCGTCTGGAAGGAGCGCTTCGGCGGCGATCCCAACATCGCCGGCAGGACGCAAATGCTGAACGGCATGCCGCACACCATCGTGGGCGTGGCGCCGCAAGGATTCCTCGGCACCTTCGTCGGATGGGCGATGCAGTTCTGGGTTCCTTCCTCCATGGAGGAGTTGTTCGACTCGGGCGGATACAAGCTCGACGATCGTGGCGCGCAGTGGATCGAAGGCTTCGTGCGGCTCAGGCCGGGCGTGACGGAGGCCCAAGCGCAGGCCGAGATTTCGGCGGTGGCGCGGCGACTGGAACTGGAGTATCCGGCGACCAATCGTGGACGCGGCGTGAAGCTGTATCCTCTGTACCAGACGCCATTCAATAACGCCCGGACCATGCTGCCGACCCTCAGTATCGCGGTGGTCGTGGTGGTGCTTGTGCTGCTGATTGCCTGCGCGAATGTGAGCAATCTGCTGCTCGTCAAGGCGTTCGGCCGCCGTCACGAGATGACGGTGCGGATCGCGGTGGGCGCGGGTCGCGGCAGGCTGTTGAAACAACTGCTGACGGAGGGGCTGATCCTTTCGGCGGTGTCGTCGGCGGGCGGGCTGCTGGTGGCGCACTGGTGCCGCAATCTGCTCGTACTGCTGTTGCCGGCGCGCGGCGGGACGACGATGACGCTGCCGGGCGAGATCGACTGGCGGGTACTGGCGCTGAGCACAGGGATCTGCCTGGCTGTGACGCTGCTCTTCGGACTCGTGCCCGCGCTGCAGACCGGAAAGATCGACCTGGCATCCTCGCTGAAATCCGACTCGGGTGGAGTGGTCGGCGGGAAGCGGAAGGCGCTGGTCCGATCGGCGTTAGTGCTGGTGCAGGTGGCGCTGAGCTTCGTGCTGCTGGTGGGCGCCGGACTGCTGTTCCGCAGCCTGCGCGGAGTGCAGGCGACCGATCCGGGATTCTCGCCGCGCGTGCTCAGCACCTATATCGACTGGGTCTCGGCGGGATACACACCGCAGCGCGCGAGGGAGTTCTCGGAAGAGCTGATCGAGCGGCTGAGCGCGACCAGCGGCGTGGAGTCGGCTGCCTTCGTGCGAGTGCCGCCATTCACGTACCGCAGCTTCTCCTCGGCGCCGATCGTGGTCGAAGGCTACGAGCCGGCTCGCGATGAACAGCCCCAGTCCGACTTCGACGAGGTGGGTCCGGGATACCTGGCGACGATGGGGATCCCACTCGCGAGCGGACGCGAGTTCACGCGCGCCGACACCGACACGGCGCCGCTGGTGGCGGTGGTGAACGAGGCCATGGCGTCCCAGTACTGGCGCGGACAGGACCCGGTCGGGCGGCGCTTCCAGGCGAAAGGCAAGTGGCTCCAAGTGGTGGGCGTGGTGCGGATGTCGAAGTACCGGACCTTGACGGAGGTCGCGCGGCCGTTCTTCTATGTGCCCATCCGGCAGAGTTCGTTGGGGATGAGCCTGGTGATCCGGACCCACCTCGCGGCGGAGACAATGGCAAAGGCGCTGGCACGCCACGTTCATGACTTGGACGGGAGCCTGGCGCCCGGCGAGATGATCACGATGCAGGAGCAGGTGGACCGGACCACGTCCTTCCAGCGCGTGGCGGTGACGATGCTCGGCGTGTTCGGCGGGCTGGCGCTCCTGCTCGCGGGCATCGGACTGTACGGCGTGATGTCGTACTCGGTGTCGCAGAGCAGGCGGGAACTCGGGCTGCGGATGGCGCTGGGAGCGGACGCCGCGGTGCTGCTGCGGCTGGTGATGTCGCAGGGACTGGCGTTGACGGCGGGCGGCGTGGTGCTGGGCGCGCTAGCGGCGGTGGGGTTGAGCCGGCTGATCGGCCCCATGTTGTACAAAGTGGGTCCAAGAGATCCAGTTGCGTTTGGCCTGGCGTTTGTCGTGATGACCGCGGCGTCACTGGCGGCGTGCTTCGTGCCAGCCTGGCGGGCCGCGCATACCGACCCGTTGAGGGCGCTCAGGGAAGGGTGACGCGGGGCCGGGGGCCGGGCTTAGAGGCCGCTCGCTGCGCTCGCGGACACAGGCCACTGGGAAACGATAGCCCATGCCACCGGTATCATTTCAGATGACCCTGCAGCGCGTCGGGGACGGAGATGTGATTCTTCTCGAGCGTTTCGCCTAGGACCTGGTCGAGCGAGATGCGGGCGTGCGCGTAAGTCGCGGAGGCGTTGACCTCGGAGATTTGGGCCGTGACGAGGAGTCGCTGGTCGGCGATCAGGTTGTTGAACGTCGAGAGGCCGGAGGTGAATTTCTCCTGCTCGGCGGCGAGCAACTGCTCCTGCAGCACGCGGGTGTTCTTGGCCGCGGTGTAGCGGGAGCGGGCCTGCTGGAGGGCATTCATTTGGCTGGAAATATCGACCACGATGCGGTTCAGGTCGCGCTGATCGGTGAGATCGTTCTGATGAAACTTTAACTGATCGATAGCGTAATCGGCCTGCGCGACATTGTTGCCGATGGTCGCGGAGAAGCCGACCTGGCCGGTTTCGCTAGGGAAATTCCGGCGGAAAATCTGGCCGAGGGCGGTGCCGTAGCCGCCGTAGAAATAGGGGTTGGACTGGACGCCTTGCACGGGCTGCGGAGTGCCGGCAACGCCGCGATTGTAAGTGGTGCCGGAGACGCGCAGTGCGGGCAGGAGCGGACTGGTGGTGCCGGCGAGGTTGATATCGTCGGTCTCATTGCGGACCTTCGTGACGGCGACGTCGGGCCGCTTCTCGAGGGCGGTCTTGAGGAGCGTGCGCAGCGGCGGGAGTTCTTCGGCCGCGGGGACCTCGATGTGGTCCACGGGGACAATCCCGGCGGCATCGATGGCCGGATCGTCGACGCGCGTGATGAGTTGCTTGAAGGCGATTGAGCGCAGAGCGTAATTCTGCTGAGCGAAGGCGAGGTCGGACTGACGAGACGCGGCTTCGGCTTCGGCACGGGGACCTTCGACGCGCGGCAATGCTCCGGCGCCGATCTCACGGGTCGTATCGAGACGGAACTTCTCGGCGATTTCGAGGGCGCGGCGGCGGGCGTTCACTTCATCGTTGGCAGCAACGAGGTCCCAATACTGATTGAGGGTGGCCGCCACGGTGTTGAGCAGGCGCGAGCGGAAGGTTTCGATGGCGCCGCCGATGTTGAGTTTGGCGATGCGGATGAAGCGATCGTTCAGGTGGACGCCGAAACCTCGGAGAAGATTGTGAGTGACGGTGAGGTCCATGTGCGGTCCCACGGCGGGGTTCAGCAGGTTGGTGGGCGCGTTTTCCTTGTCCCAATATTCGAAGCTGCGGAACTGCACGGAGCCGCCGGAGATCACGTTCTGGGTCAGTACGGTGTTGTAGGCGCGGATGGAATCGACCAGCGCCGAAGTCTGGCTCAGCGTGGTGTTGGATTGCGGCTGGGTGAGGTGCGAGAACGTGGTGGCGTTCTGCACGTAAGGATCGAGCTGCGGAGTGACCGCTCCGACCTGCTGAATGGTGGCTCCGCCGTTGTTCCCGTTGCCGCCATTGCCACCGCCATTGCCGCCGATTCCCGCAGCCGCGATCACGCCGTTCACGCCGATGCCGCTATCGGCCGTGGAGACCTGCGAGATCGCGTTGGGTACGCCGCGGATGGCGCCGCCGGCTCGGGCGCGCTGCAGGCCGGACTCCGCCAGAGCGGGGCCGTACCGTTCGATCTCCAGATCGAGATTGTTCTCGATGGCCAGCGCGAGGGCGTCTTCGACCGTGAGATACAGCTTACCGGCGCGCAACAGGCTTTGGATGCGACTGCTGTTCGCGAGGCGAATCGGCGGCACCTGCTGGGGCATGTAAGAGCGGATGGGCAGCGGCACGCTGGGCCGCGTGGTCTGAAACGGCGACTGCTGGGCCAGAGTCTGGGAACAGAGCACGAGCCAGGTCAGGCCGATGTGAGAAGCGGAGCGGAGCGTCATCGGCGTACCTCCTGCCGCACGGCCTGCGGCAGCGTGGCGGGCAATATGGATTCTCGCTGCACCCTGCCGGAGACGGCCTCGTCCATGGAGACGTGGTTGACATCGAGAGTGCGGCCGAGCGCCTGATCGAGGGCGATGCGGGCGTGGGAGTAGTTGGCGATGGCCTGGACTTCAGCGGTTTGATTGGCTGCGAGGTCGTTCTGCGCCTGGATGACGAGGGCGACGGAGGAAGCGCCGAACTGGAAGCGCTGCTGTTCGTTCTTGAGGTTCTGCTCCGCGAGCACGCGCGTATCGACGGCAGCCTGATATCGGGCGCGCGCCTGCTGGAGTCCGATGACGGAAGTCTTCACGTCCACCTTCACCTGATTCAACAAACCCTGCATGCGCAGTTGGGACTGGCGGAGCTGCAATTCGTCGGTCACATAATCGGCCTGCGCCTGGCGGTTGCGAAGCGGGATGTTCAGAGAGAAGCCGGCGGAATAGTCGGGGAAATTGCGGCGGAGAATCTGGGCGATCACGTTGCCGTCGCCGCCGATGAAGAAGGGATTGGGCTGGGCGAAGCCGTTGTACAGCGGATTGACCGGGCCGCTCAGTCCATGATTGGTGAACTCGGCGAACGCCTGCACGCTGGGAAGCACGCCGTTGCGATCGCCCTTGAGCATGATCTCCTGGCTCTGTAAGTTGAGCTTGGCCTGATCGATCTCGGGCCGGTTGGCGATGGCTTCCTCGACGAGTTCGGGGACGCCTTTCAGCTCGTCGGCTTTGGGCACGACGATGTGATCGAGCGGCACGATGTGGACTTCGTCCAGCCAGGCGTTCTGAATGGCATTGCGGCTGAGCGCGTTCTTGAGCACGATCTCCTGCTGGGCCACGTTGGTTTGGGCGAAGAGCAGGTCCTCTTTACTGGAGGAGACGGCGGCCGCGGCGCGGGTGAGTTCGATGGAAGGCAGCGCACCGGCAGCCACCTGCTTGCGGTTGTCCTCCAACAGCTTCTGCGCGATCTCCAGGCCCTCCTGCTTGATGCGGACGGCGTCGTTGAAAGTGACCAGATCCCAGTAGAGGTTGAGCACCGCGGCGATGGTAGTGATCACCTGCTGCTTCACGATCATGTCCGTGACTTTGAGGTTGTTCTTGGCCACGCGGATATCGCGGTTGTTCACGGCGAGGCTGGCGCCCTGCAGGATGGGCTGGGACACGTAGAAGTCGAGGTAGCCGGTCAGGTTGGGATTGAAGAGATAGTTGGCGCTGTTGTAGTGGTTGCGGTTGTTGGCGAAGGTCAACTGGGCGTAGGTGCCGCTGATGAACTGCTGCGAATACTGGATGCCGAAGCTGGCGTAATTGTCGGTGAGGACTTCGGTGGAGTTGGCGCTGAGGTTGGTTTGCGGAATGGTCTGATGGCCGGCGCTGAAACTCATACTGATGTTGGGATCGAGGTTGGGGGGATTGGGGCCGACCTGAGTGACGACGCTGCCGCCGGCGTTGAGACCGCCGCCGCCGAGTCCGTTGGCGTTCGTGCTGACGCCGGCGGTGCTGACGCTGGTGGGTCCGGCGGCGACAGGGGTATCGTTGCCACGCAGCAGGCCGCCGCCCTGGGCGCGGCGCACACTCTCACGGGCCAGCAGAGGCGAGTAGCGCTGCACGGCGATATCGAGGTTGTTCTCGAGAGCGAGTGCGATGACGTCCTGGACGCTGAGATAGAGGATGCCGGAGCGTACGAGTTGTTCGAGCCGGGGCGAGTTGTTCAGCTTGGCCGGCGTGACACTCCGCTTCTCCAAATGGAAGGAGCTCATGATAGGTCCGACAATGCGCGGCGGCTTGGGGGACTGGATCGACACTTCCGCCGATTGCGCGCAGAGGGTCGACGCGGCAAGAAAGATGACTAAAGAATTCCGCAAATAGCTCATGGTCAAGAGATCCGTATTGTGCAATTGGCCTTCCACGAAAGGCGTTGGAGAATAAGGACTTTGCCGTGGCAGGCAGTGTCCGTTTTTGGAACAGGCTGTTCGAATCCGGCAAGCGGCGGGATTTTTATATATACCTTGACAGGTATATACGTTTGGGGGTATATAAAAAGAGTGGAATCCGTGTTCGAAATCATTGCCGAGCCAAACCGCCGGGCCATTTTGAGCCTGTTGGCCTCGTCCCAACAGTCGGTGGGAGAGATCGAGCGGCAGCTTCGTATGCCGCAGCCGACCGTTTCCAAGCACCTTCGAGTGCTGAAGGATGCCGGAATCGTAGAATCCACGGTGGATGCGCAGCGGCGTCTCTACCGGCTGAAACCTGAACCGCTGCAGGAGTTGGATGCCTGGCTGGCTCCGTTCCGCAGATTCTGGTCGACGCACATCGACGATTTGGAACGCCACCTGGACCGCATGGATCCACCCACACCACCGAAAAAGAAAACAAGGAGAAAGAAATGATCGATCGACAGCAATACACACCGGGTCCTGCCAGCGCCGAGGTGCAGAAACACGACGGAGACCAATGGGGGCTCGTCCTCGTGAGAGAACTGCGCCACTCGCCGGAAAAAGTCTGGCAAGCGATCACCGATCCGGCGCAGATGCGCGAGTGGGCGCCCTTCGAAGTCGAGGGGAACCTGGGAAGGGTTGGAGGCAAGGTGAAGCTCACCTGGGCGGGAACGACCAGCTCGCTGGAAGCAACCGTGATGCATGCCGAAGCTCCGGAACTGCTGGAGTACGGCGACTTCCGGTGGGAACTCGAACCGGCTGGCCGCGGCACTCGTTTGACGCTGCGGACCAGAATCGATCGCCGGTACATCTCGATGGGCGCGGCCGGGTGGCACATTTCTTTGGACGTGCTGGATCACCTGCTCGCTGGAAATCCCATTGGCCGGATCGCCGGCGGGGACGCGATGAAGTTCGCCGGGTGGCAGCGGTTGAACGGCGAATACGCGGAGCTATTCGGCGTGCAGGCACCGAGCTGGCCGAAGGGTTAAAAGAAGCTTTCACCGATCAGCTTTCAGCGATCAGCTACTTGCGGTTGTTACCGATAGCTGGTAGCTGAGAGCTGGTTCAAGAGGAAAAGAAGCAACTCATGGAATTGACCTTCGAGAAGACGGCCATTGTTGGCGGCAGGATCACCCCAAGAAAGGAGATCATCCTTTACTGGACTGTCACCGCGCTCTTTTGTATGCAGATGGCGTTCACGGCTTACGCGCAATTGCGCCTGCCGCAAGTGGCGGAGTCGTTCACGCATCTGGGCTTCCCTTCGTACTTCCGGGTGGAACTCACCTGCGCCAAGTTCTTCGGAGTAGCGCTGCTGCTTGCGCCGGCGCCGGTGCGGCTGAAGGAGTGGGTTTACGCCGGGTTCGCCATCAACATCGTTTCGGCGGTCATCGCTCACGTTTCGGTGGGCGATGGCCCGGAGGCGTGGGGTTGGGCGGTAGGAACGGGCGTGCTCTGGGCAGTGTCCTACTTCCTCTGGCGACGCCTGCAGGGCTAGAAAGGGCTTAAAGACAAATCCAGGCGCTCGGTGTTTTCGGCTGCTATGTTTGCGTTTCGGCAAGATTCGTTGTTTCACGGTAGAGTGGGAGAGAGGGCGACACCTTGCGGTGCGACCCACTCTCCCCTCGTCGAACCGGACAAGCGGATTTCGCGGCATCCGGCTCTCCTGAAAACGTATTGCCTCAGGCATGCACAGGCAGTGGCACGGCTGCCAGTCTCTACAATTCCACCAGTCCGAATCGCTGGATTTGCTCATAGAAACTGACCCCTTCCG
>Ga0105240_10009729_pt1 | contig 13576 bp, 6 predicted proteins | sample KBSC54metaG_FD_80426 | JGI IMG/M metagenome (GOLD analysis project Ga0105240, IMG submission 80426) | Corn rhizosphere microbial communities from Kellogg Biological Station, Michigan, USA - KBS C5-4 metaG | ecosystem: Host-associated > Plants > Roots > Rhizosphere > Soil | place: Michigan, USA... | reverse complement strand
AAGACGCTGCCTCCACGGCCATCTACGGAGCCAGGGGCGCCAACGGGGTCGTGATCATTACGACGAAGGGCGGACATAACACCGGCGGCAGGACGACCATTGCCTACAATGGGTTTGTTGGTGTAGGCAAGCTGCCGAAGGAGCTGCCCGTAATGAGTCCTTACGACTATATGTACTATCAATATGAGCGGGCCAAGCTCACCGGGGACAGCAGCGGCATCATGCCGTACGGGTATAGCTGGGACACTGTGAATATATATGCTCACCGGCCTGCCATGGACTGGCAGCATCGCCTGCTGGGGCGGAGCGCTTTTCAGCAGACCCATAATGTCAGCGTCTCCGGCGGCACGGATGTGACCCAATATAGTCTCTCTGCCACAGCCAACCGGCAGCAAGGCATTATGCAACTGTCCGATTATGACAGGAAGCTCGTATCCTTCCGGCTGGATCATAAGGCATCCGAGAGGGTAAAGGTGGGGTTCAACACCCGATTCAACAACACCGTGATCTCCGGCGCGGGGACTTCCAGCACGGGCTCGTCCTCCCTCAACTTCCTTCGGCATATCATACGGTACAGGCCCTTTGTCCTTCCCGGACAGACCGACCAGAGTTTTGACGGCAACTATTATTCGGAGACCAATGGCAACAGCCTGGCGCTGGTGAACCCTGTCCTGCTGAACCAGCAACAATTCCGGCGAACTTATAATACGATCCTGGATATAAATACCTATGTCAATTACAGCTTCTCCAAATACTTTTCTTTCCGCAGCACTTTTGGATATGACAATAACAGCATGCGGGCGGATGCATTCGATGACACGCTGACGACGAACTCCAAGGCCAATGGTCTGGGGATGCCCATCGCCTCCATCAACAACACGGGCAAGACCACGATAGACAATTCCAATGTATTTAGCTTTACCAATAGCGGGATGGGCGGAAAGTTCAGTCAGCACAATGATATTACTGTCATCTTAGGGGAAGAGACTTACCAGACACATGAGAAAGACCTTTATACCGAGACGCGTTATTTCCCTATCGGCACAACATCTACCGGGGCGCTGGGGAATATGGGGCTGGCCACTCCGCCCAACAATACCGTGTCCGAGCCCAAGCCTCAGACCACGGATATACCGATCAGTATGCTGTCCTTTTTTGGCAGGGTGACCTATGCTTTTGATAAAAAATACCTGGCTTATGTGTCCTACCGGGCCGATGGGTCTTCTTTATTCGGACCGGGGCATAAATGGGGATACTTTCCTTCGGCCACCGTGGCCTGGCGGGTGTCCAACGAGAAATTCATGGCCGATGTTCCCTGGATCAACGATCTCAAGGTGCGCGCGAGCTATGGGCAGGCGGGGAATAACCGGATCGCGGCCTATCAATATGTATCGCAGTTCCTTGCGAATACGCAATATGGCCTCAACGACAATCTTGTCACCGGATTCCAATCGCCCACGCTGCCCAATCCCAATCTCAAATGGGAGACGACCATCTCCCGCAACCTGGGGTTTGACGTATCGATGTTCAACCGGCTGAATGTTACCCTGGACCTGTACAGCAATACCACCAATGATCTGCTCGTCTTTACGGCCATCCCGTCCAGCTCGGGTTATACGAAACAGCTGCAGAATGTGGGTTCGACGACCAACAGAGGGGTGGAGATGCAAATGGGTGGCACCATCCTGCAGCGAAAGGGTTTTAGCTGGACCGGCACATTCAATATTTCCTGGAATCAGAACAAGATCTCCAGTCTGGGTACGCAGCAGTCCTTTACGCAGAATTCCGGCTGGGCGGGCTCCAACAACCCCGACGACTACATCGTAAAGGTCGGGCAGCCGGTGGGCGCCATGTGGGGACTGAAGACCGATGGATATTACAAGACCAGCGATTTCACTTATGACCCGGCCACGCGGATCTATACGCTGAAGGGCGGAGTGCCCAATGATGCGTCCATCACCTCCTCTACTCCCATGCCGGGTTCGTTGAAGTACCAGGGGATCGGGAAGGACTCAATCATTACGGCCGCCGACAGACAGATCATAGGATATGCACAACCCAAGTTCTTTGGGGGATTGGGTCAGCAACTGACATATAAATATTTCGATTGCAGCATCTTTATCAATTTCCAGTACGGGAATAAGATATATAACTACAACAAGCTGGAGTTTACCAGCGGGTATACCATCGGCGCCAATCTGCTGGGGGTTATGAGCAATCGCTGGAAGACCATCGATAAGAACGGGGTCGTCTATGAGGGCCTCAATTCCACCGGGCAGGTGGTAGGGGCGTCGCCCGACTCCCTGAATGCCTTGAACAAGGGGGCTAAGATATGGATGCCGCTGGTGGGATCGAGCTCTACCACTTTTATGCCTCAGTCGTATGCCGTGGAGGATGGCAGCTTTATCCGGATAAACAATATCACCGTGGGTTATACCCTGCCGGCTTCGCTAGTGCGCAAGCTGAAGGTGAACAGGATACGTGTATACGGCACCGTGAATAACGTGGCGGTGATCACGGGTTACAGCGGATATGATCCCGAAGTAAATACGCGTCGGGACACGCCTGTAACGCCGGGTGTGGATTATTCCGCCTATCCCCGCAGCCGTACTTTTATCGCTGGTGTCAATGTAATCTTTTAAATTTTTTTAAAAATTGCTATATGCAACGTTATAAATTTTTTGTACTGGGTCTGATCCTTTTGCCAGGCGTGATCCTTTCCCAGGGGGGCTGTAAAAAATATCTGTCCCCACAATCCGTCAGCAGCTTCAGCCCAGACTATGTATTCGGTAATGTTCAGAATGCGCAGAAGGCGGTTCTGGGCGTGTACCAGGACCTGGCCGGAGACAATGGATATGGGATACGTATCAGCATGTATTTCCCTTATGACAACGATGAGATGATCGGGCTTCACCAGATAGGCGACAATGACAGGGGTGATATTGCCCACTACAATGCGAATTCGGGCAACGGGCAGATCTACAATCCGTGGAACCAGCTGTACCAGGGTATCGAACGGGCCAATATCTGTATCTACTATATACCGAAGATGAGCCAATACACCACGGGTACCGATCAGCAGAAAGGGGAGCTGCAGCGGCTGTATGGAGAGGCGCTGACATTGAGGGCTCAGTATTATTTCGAGCTGGTGCGCAACTGGGGTGATGTACCCGCGCAGTTCCTGCCATCTGCGCTCATGGACAACCTTTTCCAGGCCAAGACGGATCGGGATACCATCTACGATCATATCCTGAATGACCTGGCGCTGGCCGAGACGCTGGTGCCCTGGCGTACCGATATCGCTGCGCTGGGAGATGCCACCGATGAGCGGATCACGAGAGGGGCCGTCAAAGGACTGCGGGCGCGTATCGCTCTTTTCCGCGGCGGATATAGCCTGCGCAGGGCTTCCAGCTCTTATGGGCAGGTGATGGCGCGACCGGCGGATTACAAGACCTATTATCAGATGGCCCTGGACGAGTGCACGCAGCTGCTGGCCCGCAGGGATGAGCATACGTTGAATCCCAGCTTCCAGGGATTGTTCAAGAATTATATCGATGCGCATGCGCTCGATCCGGTGGGAGAGGTAATGTTCCAGGTGGCTATGGCCGGAGGGGCGGGCACCTATGACAGCAAACTGGGATATTATGACGGCGTAAAGGTCAATGCGTCGCTGACGGGGAATTCCGCCATCGGGGTATTGCCTACTTATTTTTATCTTTTTGACAGCACCGATGCGCGGAGGGATGTCACCTGTGCCGCGTATGAGGTGAACACCGACCTGTCGACATTGAAGATACATCCGCCTACGACCATTTGTGAGGCAAAGTTCCGCAGGGACTGGATCTCGAATCCGAGTGTAATGACTTCCACCGGTCAGTACTATGGATTGAACTGGCCCATTCTGCGATTCCCGGACGTGCTGTTGATGTTTGCGGAGGCTGACAATGAGATCAACAATGGGCCTTCTGCCGCGGCTATATCCGCATTTCAGGAAGTTCGTACGAGGGGTTATGGCGGCAATGCATCGCTGATCGGCACTACGCCTACGGATCATGACGGGTTTTTCGAGGCTATAGTCAAGGAGCGGTCGCTGGAATTGGGAGGTGAAGGCATCCGGAAGTTCGATCTCATCAGGTGGAATCTGCTGGCGCAGCGACTGTCTGAGGCCAAGACGGATATTGCTAGTATGGCGGGCCGGTCCGGGACCTTTACGGGTGTCTACGCCAACAATACGCTTGATTTCAGTCAGCTGCCTGACTCCGTCTTCTATAAGACGAGTTCTACGAGCGCTACGGGAATACAGTTAGGGACATCGTTGTATGTACCGCGGACAACGGGTTCGTTGTCGGGATATTCCAGGGCGCTGTGGGTGTCGAAGGCCATTTCGAATGTGCTGAATGCGACGGGGTCTTCCAATGGGTATGCATTTTATTTTAAGGTAAATCATAGTGAGCTGCTGCCGATACCACAGGCGGCGCTGGATGCGAATCATAACCTTACGCAAGACTATGGGTATTGAGGGACGGATACTGACGTGCGTGTTGTTTGTGCTGATGGCGTTCAGTCCGCAGCGGAAGGTTCATGTGTGGCTGATCGGGGACAGCACTATAGCCGATAAGGAGGTGAAGGCTTATCCGGAGACAGGCTGGGGAATGCCCTTTGCCCATTTTTTTGATGGGGAGGTGGTAGTGGACAACCGGGCAAAGAACGGGCGGAGCACAGGGACATTTTTACGGGAGGGGCTGTGGCAGCCTGTGGTGGAGGGTTTAGGTACGGGAGATTATGTCTTTATACAGTTTGGTCATAATGACGAGGTGAAGACCAAGGCCAGCTATACCACGCCGGAGGAGTTTACGGGTAACCTTCAACGGTACATCGACGATGTCCGAAAAAAAGGGGCCATACCCGTATTGCTGACGCCAGTGGCAAGGAGGAAATTCGATAGTCTTGGGCTGATCGAAGAGACACATCCGGTGTATGCGCAATTGGTGCGGGATGTAGCGGTGCGAAACAAAGTGGTGCTGATCGACCTGGCTGAAACGAGCAAGGCGTTCCTTCAGCAATATGGACCGGAGTATTCCAGGGTATTGTTCAATTATTTACAGCCGGGCGAGCATCCGAACTATCCGGAAGGGCGTAAGGACGATACGCATTTTAGCGAGTGGGGGGCGATGAAGATGGCTGAACTCGTTGCGGTGGGAATAAGGGGGTTAAAACTGGGGCTGGCGGAACATTTGGTTTTGGTCCGGCCTGCGGCCGGCCTGGTGATGACAGTGGCTGCCGATGGGTCGGGGGATTATCTCACGGTGCAGGCAGCATTGGATGCTGTGCCCTTGAACAATGTGAAGCCTGTAACGATATTTATACGCAGGGGAGTTTATCGGGAGAAACTACGTCTGGATTCTTCCAAGAATTTTGTTACTCTGTTGGGGGAGGATGAATGGAATACTATACTTACCTATGACGACCATCCCGGGATGCGGCTGCTTACGGGGGATAGTGTCAATACGCGCAACTCGCACAGCTTCCTGGTGAAGGCTGACGATTTTACGGCCCGCCGGCTGACGATCCGAAATGATGCGGGTTTTTCGGCGGGGCAGGCTGTGGCATTGGAGGTGCAGGGGGACAGGGCCCGTATCGAGGAATGCCGTATAGTGGGCAACCAGGATGTGCTTTTTCTCAACAGTGCACGGAGCCGGGTGTGCTTCCGGTATTGCGATATAGAGGGGACAACAGATTTTATCTTTGGCGACGCCACGGCGTGGTTCGACCATTGTCATATCCATAGTAAGAAGGATTCGCATGTGACGGCGGCATCGACTCCCGCGGATCATCCGTATGGGTTTGTATTTTATGATTGTATCCTGACGGGGGATACGAGCATACATCATGCGTCATTGGGCAGACCGTGGAGACCGTATGCCTCTGTCGATTATATTCGCTGCTATATTGGCGCGCATATCCGGCCTGAGGGATGGAGCGACTGGAATAACAATGGAAGCTATAAGACGGCCCGGTATGGTGAGTATCGTGATTATGGGCCGGGGGCAGATACGGCGGCCAGGGTTCCGTGGGTGCATCAGCTGACGGATGAAGAGGCGGGGCGTGTGGGTGTGCGGGCTGTGCTTGGGGGATGGGAACCTGTTGGGGAGGCCACTGCTAATGTAGAGGATTATTCATGGGACCATTTGCCTGTAATTTCTGAACCTGTGTTCAGGCAGGATACTTTTAGCATTGTTCGTTATGGGGCTGTACAAGACCCGTTGAGGTTGAATACGGGGGCTATCAATGACGCCATTGCCGACTGTAGCAGGAAGGGGGGAGGGGTGGTGTTGGTGCCGGCTGGTTATTGGCTGACGGGGCCGCTGGTTTTGCGTAGCGGCGTGAACCTGCATATCGACCGGGCAGCCATACTGCAATTTACGGCTGATCTTTCACAATATCCCCTCGTGGAGGGCAACTGGGAGGGACATCCTGCCGCGCGTTGTCAGTCTCCTATTTCGGGGACTGATCTGGAAAATATCGCCATTACGGGAGGAGGCATCATCGATGCGAGCGGGGATGCCTGGAGGATGCTGGCGAAGGACAGGCTGCCTGAAGGGGAATGGAATAAAAAAGTGGCAGCCGGCGGGGTATTGAGCGAGGATGGGAAGACATGGTATCCCTCCGAAAAGTCATTAAAGGGCGCTCATGCAAAGGACGCGGGGGTGCTGCGGCCCGGGATGACCCTGTCCTCATTCGCGGATATAAAGGATTTTCTTCGTCCGAACCTGCTGGTGCTGACGCGTTGTAAAAAGGTGTTGCTGGAAGGGACCAGTTTTCAAAACTCACCCGCCTGGTGTTTGCATACCCTGCTTTGTGAGGATCTGACGTTGCGGGATGTGCATGTCCGCAATCCGTGGTATGCCGCCAATGGGGATGGTGTGGACCTGGAGTCGTGCCGGAATGTATTGGTGGAGAATAGCACATTCGATGCCGGTGACGACGGTATATGTATCAAGTCTGGACGCGATGAGGAGGGCCGTAAGAGGGGCAAGCCGACGGAGAATGTGATCATCCGTAACGATATTGTCTATCGCGGGCATGGAGGCTTTGTGGTGGGTAGCGAGATGTCCGGAGGAGCGCGTAATATCTTTGTCATTGACTGTAGCTTTATCGGTACCGATATAGGACTTCGTTTCAAGACGGTGCGGGGCCGTGGCGGGGTAGTGGAAAAGATATGGGTTCGGAATATCAGCATGCGGAACATCGTTCATCAGGCAGTCTTTTTGGACATGTATTATTTTGCCAGGGCCCCAGCTCCGGGAGAGCCAGTGGCAGCGGCGCCCCCGGTGACGGAAGGCACTCCTTCATTCCGGAATATTCATATCAGCAATATTGTTTGCGATGGCGCGGAAGAAGGTATCTTTGTGCTCGGCCTGCCGGAAATGCGCATCCGGGACATATATATGGAGAATATGGTACTGAAGGCGGATAAGGGAATGGAGGTATCGGAGGGGGAAAATATCTATCTCAAGGATATAAAGCTTATTACGAAGGCAGGCACGGAGGAGATAAATAAAAAGTTATGATACCTGTCAAGACGGCCTTGCTTTCGTTTGGAATGTCCGGAAGAGTGTTCCATGCGCCTTTTTTGCATTTGAATCCCGGGTTTGAGCTGTATGCCATTTGGGAAAGGGAGAAGAACCTTTCCCAGGCGTTGTACCCCAATGTGCGTGTCTACCGGAGCTTTGAGGAGATATTGAATGATCCGGCCATCGAGCTGGTGGTCGTCAATACACCCAACTACACCCATTTTGAATTTACAAAAGCGGTATTGCGGGCCGGCAAACATGCTGTAGTAGAAAAACCATTTACCGTCACGGTGGAAGAGGGTCTGGAGCTGGCGGCGTTGGCGATGGAAGTGGGGAAGAAGATAGCTGTGTATCAAAGCCGCCGGTATGACAGTGACAGCAAGACCGTGAAGAAGGTAGTGGAGGAAGGCTGGCTGGGAGAGGTCGTGGAGGCCGAGCTGCATTATGACAGATACACCGTGGCGTTGAGCCCAAAAGTGCATAAGGAGATGCCGGGTCCGGGGCGGGGGTTGTTGTATGATCTGGGCTCTCATCTGCTGGACCAGGTGCTGCAGCTGTGGGGGATGCCTGAAGCTATCTATGCGGATATTGGTATCATTCGTCCTATCTCGAAGGTGGATGACTATATGGAGCTATTACTTTACTATCCTGCCAGCCGCAATCTGCGGGTGAGGCTCAAGTCCAGCTATCTTGTGCGTGAGCCCATACCGGCCGTCGGGATCTATGGGACGCTGGGGACTTTTTTGAAACCCAAGGCCGATCCGCAGGAGCAGCGGCTGCTGGCGGGGGCAATGCCGGAGGGAAAGGACTGGGGTGTGGAGCCCGAGAGTGGGAAAGGGCTTTTGCATACGGAAAAGGACGGGAAGGTCATTCGGGAGTATATTACTTCCCAGCGGGGTGATTATGGTGAATTTTATGACAGTATGTATGAAGCGCTCCGTAATAACAAGCCTGTGCCTGTGAGTGCGGAAGAGGGGACGGATATCATCCGGGTGATCACTGCAGCGTATAAAAGTAATGAGCTGAAAAAGCTCGTCTCTATAGAATAAGTGGACTAATCTACGGTAACGTTTGCGTAAATAAATAAGGCCGGAGGCTCTAAGAGTAATAAAATACTCAGTACAATTGCTGCGATGAGACATAGGATGTATCTCATATTTGTCCTTATGGGCATTGTTTTTCCGGCTGTAGCCCAGGATCATGACTCTGCCAAAAAGATCATTGTCGATGCCAGTGGGAATGGTGATTTCCGGAGTGTGACGGCGGCGCTAAATAGCCTTCCGGATCAGGCTTCCGGTCCAACTGATGGTTATGCTGGCGAGCCGAGAGTTATATTTATCCGGAAGGGGGTTTATAATGAGAAGATATTTATTGAAAAGAACAATGTGGTTTTGGAGGGAGAGGATATGGAGCATACCATTCTTCGCTGGTCGTGTGCGCGGGATGTATGGCGATGCGATCATCCGGATGACTGGGGAGTCGCCACGTTGAATTTAAAGGGGAGCGATATTACGATCAGTAACCTTACGATAGAGAACAGTTATGGCTTTGATAATCCGGAGGACAAGACGATCTTCTGCAATGCCGACACGGCTACTCACAAGCGGAGCATTAGCCGGATGGGGCATCAGATGGCGTTGAGAAGTTTTTCGACCACCCGGCTGCGCGTGGTGCATTGTATCCTCAGGGCGTTCGGCGGCGACACGGTGAGTCCATGGAATGTCGCTGCCGGCCTGTTTTATTTTAAGGATTGTGTGATGGAAGGAGGGGTGGATCTTTACTGTCCGCGGGGATGGGCTTATGCGGAGCATTGTGTGTTCAAGGCTGACGATGGTCCGGCCTGTATCTGGCACGACGGCTCGGCTGACCCCGACTCGAAGACGGTGCTGAAGGATTGCACATTTACGGGTTTTGATGGGTTCAAGCTCGGGCGTTATCACCGGGACGCACAATTCTATCTTATACATTGTCATTTTGCCGCCAATATGGCGGACCAGGATATTTACCTGGTGCCTACCACCAATGTCATTCAATGGGGGCGGAGGATCTATTATTATGACTGTCATAAGGAGGGAGGAGAGTACAGCTGGTATGCCAACAACCTGGATCGCGCTCCCGGCGCTCCGGACCCGGCGAAGATAGATGCGGCCTGGGTTTTTAAGGGGAGGTGGGATCCGGTGGGCCCGGTTGGGGGGAAAACATCGTTATTAACTTTTATTCAACCATATACTCTATGAGGATATATCTTTCTTTGTTGACTGCCTTGTTGATGTTGTCCTCCGCTGGCTATGCGCAGACCCCGGACGTACGGATGGCTGCTACTGTCATGAATACCTGGAAGGATGGCGACGATGGCAAAGCGGTCCGGTGGGCCTATGACGAGGGCGTAGTATGGAAGGGGTTGGAAAGCTGCTGGTACAACACCGGCGATGCCCGCTATTACAAGTATATACAGCATATGATGGACCGGCTGGTGGATAAGGAAGGGAATATACTCACGTATAAGCTGGAGGATTATAACCTGGACAATATCCTTTGCGGAAGGTTGTTGCTGTTGTTGTATAAGGTAAGCAACCAGGAGAAATACTATAAGGCCGCGCAGCTTCTGCGCAGGCAATTACAGGAGCAGCCCCGTACGGACGAAGGCAGCTTTTGGCATAAGAAGAAGTATACACAGCAGGTGTGGCTGGACGGGCTGTATATGGCGCAACCTTTCTATGCGGAATGGGCGGCCACTTTCCATGAGGACAGCGCTTTTAATAATATTTCAAGGCAATTTGAATTGATCGAGAAGCATACCAGGGATGCAAAAACGGGGCTTTTATATCATGGTTGGGATGCGTCGAAGCAGGAGCGGTGGGCGGATAAGGCTACCGGGCATTCGCCCAATTTCTGGGCCCGGGCCATGGGTTGGTATGGAATGGCGCTGGTGGATGTGCTGGATTATTTTCCAGTCAATCATCCCGGACGAAAACAACTGCTTGCGATACTGGAACGTTATGCCGCGGCCGTGGCAAAGGTACAGGACCCGTCCACCGGGCTTTGGTGGGATGTGTTGGACAAGCGGGGCGCTGGGGGTAATTATCCGGAGTCATCGGCCAGCTGTATGTTCGTATATACACTGGAAAAAGGCGTGAGGATGGGCTGGCTGCCCCTGACGTACCGGGCAGTGGCGAAGAAGGGATATGCGGGTGTGCTGGAGAAATTTCTTGTAAAGGATGCCAACGGGGCTGCGTCTCTTTCCGGGACGGTGGCTGTCAGCGGTTTGGGCGGGGAGCCTTACCGGGATGGCAGCTATGCTTATTACACCGGTGAAAAGGTGGTTGTCAATGACCCGAAGGGCATTGGGGCATTTTTGCTGGCGGCGGGGGAGATGGAGCAATTGTCGATCCTGGGACTGGGCAAGGGCCGGACCGTGATGCTGGATTATTATTTCAACAATGAGCATAAGAAGGATATTACCGGGGCCAGTGTCCGGTACCACTATGTGTGGGAGGATCAGACCAATAGCGGGTTCTCATTCTGGGGCACCGTCTTTCGCCGGCATGGGCTGCATACGGACAGCCTGGAAGTTGCGCCAACTGCTGAGCGTTTGAAAAAGGCCGCGGTATATATTATCGTGGATCCTGACAATGAAAAAGAGTCGCCTGTACCCAATTACCCCAGCCCATCGGATATCCAGGCAATTTACGACTGGGTGCAGGCGGGGGGAGTCCTTTTATTGATGAGCAATGATTCTGCCAATGCGGAGTTCCTCCATTTTAACAAACTGGCGGAAAAGTTCGGGATACACTTTAATTTGGACGACCGTAACCAGGTGGTTGGAAATAATTATGAGCAGGGGGCGTTTATCATGACGGGACAGGATGGGATATTCAAAACAACTCACAAAATTTACATCAAGGAACTAAGTACTTTGCGGTTGAGCGGGACTGCCAGGGCACGGTATAGCGCTCCGAAGACCGGGGGCGGGGGAGATAAGGATGTGATCATGGCAACTGCAAAAATTGGGAAGGGGATGGTGTTTGCGGTGGGTGATCCCTGGTTCTACAATGAATATGAGGATGGAAGAAAGTTGCCGGCCGAATATGAGAATTTCAATGCCGCCAATGACCTTGTAAAGTGGATAATTACAGAAATAAATGCGTTATGAAAAATTTTTTGGATGAGAACTTTTTGTTGAACACGAAGGCGGCGCAGCAGCTGTATCATGACTATGCGAAGGACATGCCGATCATCGACTACCATTGTCATTTATCTCCTCAGCAGATAGCGGCCGACCATCAGTTCGGGAATCTCGCGCAGGCGTGGTTGTATGGAGATCATTACAAGTGGAGGGCCATGCGTTCCAATGGGGTTGACGAGAGCTATTGTACGGGGACGCAGCCTGATCATGAAAAGTTCCTGAAGTGGGCCGAGACTGTGCCTTATACGCTGCGTAATCCGCTATATCACTGGACGCACCTGGAGCTGCAACGTTATTTCGATGTACATGATACCCTCAGCAGCAAGACGGCAAAGAAGATCTACGACAAATGTTCCGACCAGCTGCAGACAAAGGAATATTCGGTGCGTAATCTTTTGCGTAAGATGAATGTCCGCGCCGTGTGTACGACGGATGACCCTGTGGATTCGCTGGAATTCCATCTGAAGCTGAAACAGGATGGCTTTGAGATACCCATTCTGCCTGCCTTTCGTCCGGACAATGCCATGAATGTGGATAATCCCGATAATTTCAATGCGTATATCAGGAAGCTGGAGGCTGCTACGAATATCGCCATCTCTAATTTTAACGATTATTTGTTCGCGTTGGAGAACAGGCATGACTTTTTTGCTTCCATGGGTTGTACGGTGTCCGACCATGGGCTGGAGGAGATGTATTCCGAAGATTTCACCGGATGGGAAGTCGAAGCCGTCTTCAATAAGGTAAGGGCTGGCAAGTCGTTGAGCGAGATAGAGCGTCGCAAGTTCAAGTCGGCGATGCTGGTGCATTTTGCCGAGTGGGATTGGGAGAAGGAATGGGTACAGCAATATCATTTAGGCGCATTGCGCAACAACAATAGCCGTATGATGCAGCGACTGGGCGCCGACACAGGATGGGATTCCATGGGGGATTTTTCCCAGGGAAGGGCGCTGGCCAAATTCCTGGACAGGCTGGACAGGGAGGACAAACTGACGAAGACCATTCTCTACAATCTGAACCCGGTGGATAACGAGCTGATGGCAACGATGATCGGGAATTTCAATGATGGGTCTATTGCCGGTAAGGTCCAATACGGCTCTGCCTGGTGGTTCCTCGATCAAAAGGATGGGATGACGCGTCAGATCAATGCGCTGTCCAATATGGGGCTGCTAAGCAGGTTCGTTGGGATGTTGACGGATTCGCGTAGTTTCCTTTCCTTCCCCCGGCATGAGTATTTCAGAAGAATATTATGTAATCTTTTTGGTGAGGAGATCACGAATGGAGAATTGCCGAATGATATGGAGTGGATCGGGAAGGTGGTGAAGGATATCTGTTACTATAATGCGAAGCAGTATTTTAATTTTCAGCCTTCCAGTTCGCTGGCGTATTCGGAGTGAGTGCTAAACTGGGCTAAAACAAAAACCCGATATGAAGATACCGGGTAATGAGTCGACTCTGATTTAGACCTTATCCTAAGTGCTAATTTAAATAAGTTCTAAATATAAAGGTTAATGCTTATAGAGAATTGATTGATTTCTAATGGTGGGTTGGATTTGTTAAATAAATGTGAACTAATGCATGGTATTCTTTACTAATGTATAAAAATAGCCTTTTATTTTATGGGGTCTTTTGGTTCAGGGAGTAAATGCGGACAGGCCCTGTAACAAAAGCGGACAGCGAAAGGAGAGAGGGTAAAATATAATGCATTGATTAGTAATAAACTAGGGTGATGGCATCTTTTTAGCCCTGAAATAAGGACCTTATTTGAAAAGTAAGGGCTATCCATATGAAAGAGCGGGACCGAATTTGGAAACTCGTT